>Ga0334884_1001991_pt1 | contig 27811 bp, 27 predicted proteins | sample GraSluR1_MG_7_FD_207215 | JGI IMG/M metagenome (GOLD analysis project Ga0334884, IMG submission 207215) | Sludge microbial communities from methane-producing bioreactor in Wageningen University, Netherlands - Granular Sludge_12_05 R1 | ecosystem: Engineered > Bioreactor > Anaerobic >...
AAGACTATTTACTCTACGAACTTGATTGAATCCTTTAATAAGCAAATCAAGAAATACAGCCACCGCAAGGAACAGTTCCAAAATGAAGAGTCGATGGAACGTTTCTTAGTCTCGTCTTTTGATACTTACAACCAAAAATTCCTAGGTCGCAGTCATAAAGGTTTCCAACAGGCCGAAGGCGAGCTCGAACAAATGCTGAGTCAACCGATGGAGAATTAGAAACAATCTACAGTAGGGAAGAACCATTTACACAAAATTATTGACGCTCCCAAGCTAAAATTCCTATTAATCGATCTACTAAAAATAAATAAAAAAATTCTTTTCAATTTTTATTTATGGTATGACATAAATAAAGTAAAGTTATTCTTCTAGGTTAATCTTATTAGTGCTCTTTCTCACTAGTGTTGCATGCAACACTAGTGAGAAAGAGCATTAAATATACTGCAAGGCAAGACATTTGGTAATTGAAGAATAACAAGCAAAAAAATAGCAGTCAGGTCTCTTGACAAAGTATAGTTGCTATTCTTTTTTTAGGCCCTACTTTAATGAAATTTTTGTTTGGAGGGAACGACTTCATTCCTTTGATTATTTCAGTATCTTGAAGAGGATCTATGTGGAGTTGTATTATTTGATTGAATTTGTGAAGAGGCCTTGGATTTTCCGGAAAACCCAAATTATTATGGTGCTGTACCGCAATTTCTCAGCCTCCAAACTCTGATACAAGAAAAGACAGAGCTAGGAATGATTTGTGGTCGTTTTATAATTATGTCTGAAAAAGTCGTAAAAAAATATCTTCTTCGGGCTAATTTTCATAAACTTACGGAAGTCCCTGGGTATTTGCGATTAAAATTGACAGATGCAAACCGTCGCGAGTTCTTTCAAAAGGTGACTTTTCTATTGGATCAAAAGATTCTGAATTGTTTGTTTGGAACGATTGCTTTGCTTGGGGAAGGGTGGAATTGTCCGAGTGTAAATACGCTGGTTTTAGGAAATAAATCTAGTTCCATTGTGCAGGTGCAGCCGGAGCTTTCTCCGATTATGCGCAGACTGTCATTTATCGAAGGTATTTCTAACCAACAAATTCCTGATACTATCACTAGCGGTCAAGCGCGTTTTAATTTTCCAAATGAACCAACAAAAGAAAATTTAGAGAATTATAATCAGCAAAATTTTTTCTTTGCTCAGCAACGGTCGCTATTAACTAAATTTTGGGAAGAATCCTTGAGCAAAGGAACCCATCTTTCTATGCCGATAATTATTAGACAAGAAGCTGCGAGTAGTGAATTTCAATCAAAAAAAGAACAATATTCAGAGCTAGCGAATACTCGGCTATCTTTCTGGGGAGCTTTGTTTCAAGGTGATTTTTTATTATACTTGCGTCAACAGCGAACCAGATATTTATGGGAGAAGGAATGTGGCTTACGCAGTGTTTTTGCCAAGTCCCTACTGTCCACTTATCAAGAGCAACAAAAACTTTCTAAAAATATCAGCCTTTACATTGATTTTAATGAAGATCAGTTTACTGTACGGATAAAAAATGGAACGTACCAAGAAGAACGTTTTTTTAATGAGGCACTAATGGAACTGTTAGAGCCGGTGCAAGATACTCGTTATTTAGTAGAAATTAATAATCGCTACTTTACTGTTCCAAAGGATTTAGCGCGCAATAAAGAAGCTGCTAATAGTTTTCTACGAGAAATCAAGCGGAAACAAAGAAATTGTCGCCTTGTTTACACAAGAAATTTATTAGGAAGACAAAAGTTATTGCAAGCTCGTATAAAAGCTTTGCAGCAAAGAAATCATAAAATCGTCCAAGAACATCTGTGGTATTGAGAAATCTTTCGTTTGATTAGTGCTGTTTTCTACAATGAATTATGAACATCTTCGCTCGTATGAAAATATACTTGTGTCATTGATGATACGTCCTTTAAATTTGCTTTTTAGTCAAAAAAAGGCTTAAGGAACGTATCATCAATGATTTTTTTGGGTGTTCTTTTTATGAAATTGTGTGGGAGACATTTAATTCTAAGATTGTTTCTCTAAATAATACGTATTGATGAGAATATCTTGATTGTAATTTCCAAATCCTTTACCAAAAAGTGTCATACCTCTTTTATTGATAGCGTTTGACTCTACTGAGAATCGAAGCTTAATAAATGGATGCTTAGTGAGTTCTAAATCATCAATAGTAATATCAGAATAGGCTTCCCCATCAATTCCAGTATCTAATTTATTGATCCGTACATGCTTCAATAAACCATATTGACTAAAATTGCTGTTCCACCAAGAAGGGGTATAACGACCTCGAGTATCAGAGAAATTTCCAGGCACAGTATAAACAGCAACCAATATGTCATTAACATAAATGGAGATGTCACTAGGCCAAACATTATTTGAGAGTGGAAACTCTGAAGCGATTTCGAAACTTATTTCTAACATATTAGGATCTTCATCGTCTGTTAACATATTTGGAATTTTATATTCTACAAATCCCTCGCTGAACCACAACAAAGCAGCATCAACACGCTTGGTATCCATAAAGTATTTAGGGTCATCTGCTTTTCCTACAACTTCTTGGGGAGTTGCCAGACCACAAGTTGGTAAAATAGAAAAGTCTACAAAATGACCAATTTTTAATTCCGTTTGATGAATTTTGAATTCTTGATAAACCTTTTCTGGAAAGACAACATGAATATCATCGACTTTTAAGTACACCATTTTTTTGTTTCGGTGGGTGCCAACGCCTCGCTCGGAATGTAATAATCCTGCATCTTCCATCTGTTGTACGTGTCGAGTTACGATAGCGTTGCTCATTCCTAAATATTTCGAAATTTCACCAATACTTCTTTTTTTATTACCAATGTACTTTAGCATCTTTAAACGAGTTTTACTGGCTAAGGATTCATAAACAGGCAAAGAATGTAATTCGAGATCAAGTTCCATTATATACAGACTCCTTTAACTAAAAAGTAAAATATAATAGTAGTGCTTTCATTATAATGCAATATCTGTTTAACTGTAAAGTTGTTTTTGATAAATAGTTTGATAACAATATTGACATCGCTTTCATGGAATGATAATTTAAGTTTGTACAAGGGTTTTATATCTATAAATACTTTTTTGTTAATTTTAAAAAAAGTATTTATAAAAGTATATTTAACCTAAAAGTAAAATGGAGGGGAAAAAATGAATACGAAAAAAATAGCAGGAATGGTACTGATGGCTGGTGTAGGATTTACATTATTGACAGGATGCGGTGGAGGAAATTCATCTTCAACAAATGCTGGGAATAGTAAGAACGAAATTACTTTTTGGAATCCTTTCGTAGGTGCTGATGGCGAAAATTTAAAAAAGATGGTCGATGAATATAATAAAACAGATCCGGAATTCAAAATAAAAAATGTCTCACTTAAAGAATCTGATATGTATACAAAAATTCCTACTGTTGTTAATTCAGGTAGAAATATCCCTGATTTAAATATTGTTCACGCGGAACGTATTAAACAATATAAAGATAATGACATGCTAGTAACTTTTGATGATGTATTAAAAGATTTTCCCGATATAAAAGATGAAAATTATGTTCCAGAAGCATGGAATCTAGGAGAAATTGATGGTGCTCGGTATAGTGTTCCATTAGACATCCATAGTTATGGTATCTACTATAATAAGGAATTATTGGATAAATATTTACCAACTGCTTTAGATGATAATATTATTACTTTCGATGAAATAGAAGAAATTGGTAAGAAAGCTGAAAATGATGATATTCGAGGATTAGGAATCACATGGACAAAACCTAACTTCTTATCTTTATTTGCGCAAGAAGGCGGGGAGCTAAGCCAAGATGGTACAGCACCTACTCTAGATACAGATGCTACGAAAAAGGCGATTCAGCGATATGCTGATATGTACAAGGAAAATATTACTACTCGAGAGGGTGAAGATCCAGCACAACTATTCTTAGCAGGTAAGTTGGTTCTTAATCCTGATGGAATCTGGATGCGTAATCAAGTAAAAGAAGCAAAATTTGAATGGGGCTTGACGAACTCACCTCAATTAAGTAATGATCTTTCAAAGGCAGTAAACTGGGCATCTTCTCATCAATTTGTTATGTTCAAAAATAAAGATCGTTCTGAAGAGAAAACAAAAGGAATAATGGAATTTTTGGATTGGGTGCGTACCAACTCTTTAGAATGGGCCAAAGCAGGACAAAACCCAGCGACATTAGATCTGTTAGACAATAGTGAATATACAGATATGGAACAATCCCTATTTGTTAATACACCAGAGGAACTAGCGACACTGAAAATTTTTGATTACAAATATAACGGTTTTGTAGCTGAGTACTTAGATGCTCATGCATTAGATGTTATATTTGGAAAAATGTCAGTTGATGACTTTGCATCAGGTATGCAAAAAGAAGTAGCAGATAAAATCGCCAAAGACAATTCTAATAATTAATAACAAGCAATTGTGATATAGAGTGCAAAATCCGGACTATATTTAAACTACAGACTTGTTTATTTCCTTGAATGCAACGTATCAAAAGAAACAATGATGTAATTATATAGTTCGGTTTTTGTTTTAAAAAAAGTAATGAAGTAGAAATGGTTTCTTTACATACTCTTATCGAGAGAATATTAGTTAAGAAAACTTTTCTCTTATCCCAATTATTTAAGAAAGGAAAAACACACTATGATGGCAACGAATAGTGAATCAATAACTACTCCAAGTAAAGGAAAGCACCATCAAACGAAAAAATTAATACCATGGTTATTTATAGCGCCGCATCTAGTTATATTTACCATCTTCTTTTTAATTCCTGTTATTTTTGGTATCTATGTATCTTTTACTGACTGGGACTTATTTGGGGTTCCGACTTTTGTAGGGTTAGACAATTATAAGGAATTATTTTTCCAAAAAGATTCCACTTTCTATGGACAGTTGCGTATAGGGTTATTAAACACTTTTAAATTTGTACTTTTTTCAGTTCCTTTTTGTATAGCAGTACCATTAGTATTGGCAGCAGCTCTAAATACAAAACCTAAACTAGGGAAAATTTTTCAGTCAATATTCTATATGCCATCCCTTTTTGCTATTTCAGCAGTAGTAATTATATGGACATTGATTTTCAATGTAAATTATGGACCAATAAATACTATGTTGAATTCCAATATACCTTGGACTAGCACACAGCCATATGCATGGGTGACTCTCGTTGTTGTGACTGTATGGTGGACAATTGGAGGAAATATGGTTATCTATCAGGCTGCATTGAACGGGATTCCCAAGGATTATTATGAAGCTGCAGATATTGATGGAGCCAATTCAATTCAAAAATTTCTGAAAATCACACTGCCTGCAATCAAAGGCCAAATTTTATATACGTTAGTGATGACAACTATTGCTCAATTCAATATTTATGGACAACCATTGATGCTGACAGGTGGGGGGCCAGCCGATTCCACACGAGTATTATTAATGTATATTCAGCAAAATGCTTTTGGTTCAGGACAATCAATTGCTGGTATTGCTTCAGCTATGGCGGTTATATTGGGAGTTTGTATTATGATCGTATCAGCTATCCAGTTTAGATTGTTACGCAAGGAAGACTAGGGGGAATATATGATGAGTAAAAAGAAAAGATTTTCCATTTCACAGTTAGTCGCTTTTATATTCTTATTTGCGATGGCATGTATCTGGATTATTCCTCTGGGATATGGGGTATTAACATCTTTTAAATCAGAGATGGAACTTATGACTTCTGGATTTAAAATCATGCCGATCGAATGGGTTTTGACCAATTATCAAGAGTTATTGATAAATAATACAAGTACCCCAATAATTCGCTGGTTTATGAATTCTCTATTGATCTCTGTTTCGCATACTTTGTTAGTATTGGTTGTCGTTTCCCTGTCTGCTTTTGCGTATAGTCGCTTAAATTTTAAGGGGAAACATGCATTGTTTTCATTCTTGTTAGCCACAATGATGTTCCCAAGTGTTGTGAATCTGATTCCTCTATATAAAATAATTGATATTCTTGGTTGGGTAAATACACCATTAGCTATGATTGTCCCGGGTGCGGCAGGTGTGTTTAATATTTTCCTGGTAAAACAGTTTATGGATAATATCCCAAAAGATTTTGATGAAGCCGCTCAAATTGATGGCGCGAGTGAAGGCACAATTTTCTTTAAAATAATCTTACCACTAATTAAACCAGTACTATTAGTAGTTTCATTATTTGCTTTTACCGGATCATGGAATGATTTTTTATGGCCTTCAATCGTTTTTAATGATATCGAAAAAATGCCGATTACATCCGGCTTGCAGCTATTACAAGGAATGTATGTGTCCAAACCAACTTTGCTGATGGCAGGTGCATTGATAGCTATCGTACCAACGTTCATTTTGTACTTGTTTGCACAAAAATATTTTCTACAGTCTATGTCATTGTCTGCAGGTGTGAAAGGATGATTCTAGTTGGATAGAAAAGTTGAACGACGAATGGTTTGTACAATTGGTATCTGGCAAATTATCGATGGCTTGATAACAATTTTATATTTTGGATTATATAAATTAGCTCCTTTGAGTGGAAAAATAGCTAGTGAAATGTCTAGTCAGGCAAGTCAAACATTAAACAGTAGCATGTTTACCCTAACCTGTACATTTGGTTCATTGTTGATTGGCTTAGGTATTATGAACCTTGTGATAGCAAAACGTTATTTGAAAGATGAGCAAATTGCTAAAAAGATAGGCTTTTTTCTATTGGCACAAGGGATATTTTCCTATTTTATCTTAGATATACCTTCAATGGTTCTAAGTATTGCAACAGGTGTAGTTTACTTTGCTAAAAATAAAGCAATGAAGCGAATGGTCATTGCTAATACAAAGGTTAATTGAATCGTGAAAAAGAGATGACATTGCATAGCAATCAAATAAAATTTGTTAAAAAGAGAGGTAGAAAAAATGAGAAGTGAATATCCTCGTCCGCAATTTGTCAGAAAAGATTGGCAAAATTTAAATGGAGAGTGGGCATTTGCATTTGATGATAAGGATATGGGAAAAAGAGATCAATGGTTTATTAAACCAGAAGTCTTTGATAAAAAAATTCAGGTTCCTTTTGTCTATCAAACTAAATTAAGTGGAATTAACAGTCAAGAAATTCATGATATTGTTTGGTATCAAAAGCAATTCAATTGGACGGAAAATCCAAACAAGCGGTGCTTACTCCATTTTGGGGCAGTAGATTATCAAGCAGAAGTATATGTGAATGGTCTTTTAGCAGGAACACATACTGGTGGACACACTCCGTTTTCACTTGATATTAGTCAATTAGTAAAAGAAAACGATAATATCTTGACTGTACGAGTACAAGACTTTCATGATAGTGAAGAGATTCCTCGTGGGAAACAATTCTGGAAACCAGAATCTTCAAGCATATGGTACACCAATACTACCGGTATCTGGCAGACAGTATGGCTAGAGCCGGTTGAAGAGTTCTTTATAAAAAACGTAAAGTTCACACCTAATATTGATAACGGAACAGTAGATATTGCTATAAAAATCAATAAGTTAGCAGCAAATCAATATATTAGGTATTCTATTTCATTCAAGGGCGAGTTACTAGTTGAGGATGTTATTAAAGTTGCCACTCAAGAAATCATTCGAACAGTGGATATATATGATAAAACAATTTTCCGCAGCAACTTTCATGGTGATGGCTGGACTTGGTCTCCTCGTACCCCTAACTTATTTGATGTAGAGTTAGAGCTGGAAGATCAACAAAAAGGTATTCTAGACCATGTATCTTCTTATTTTGGAATGCGCAAAGTCCATACGGAGAACGGGATGGTTTTTTTAAACAATCAACCATTTTATCAAAAGCTGGTATTAGATCAAGGGTATTGGCCAGATGGGCTATTGACAGCGCCAACAGATGAAGACTTTAAAAAAGATATTCAATTAGCCAAGGATATGGGATTTAATGGCTGCCGTAAGCATCAAAAGATAGAAGATCCACGATTCTTATATTGGGCAGATCAGATGGGTTATATCGTATGGGGAGAATGTGCATCAACGATATCTTATTCTCCTGATGCAGTGACGAATCTAACAAACGAATGGTTTGAAATAATAGAGAGGGATTATAACCATCCATCTATCATCACTTGGGTACCGTTAAATGAAAGTTGGGGCGTACCTGAAATTCATAGTAATAAACAACAACAAAGCTTTTCACAAGGAATCTACTATATGTTACATGCCTTGGATCGAACTCGGCTAGTTATATCTAATGATGGTTGGGAAATGACTGAAACTGATATCTGTGCTATTCATAACTATTCACATGGACAAAAAAATGAGATTAATAAATATAATCATTTCAGAAAGACGTTAAAAAATGTAGAAGGCCTAGTTCATATGCCACCTGGAAAATGGGCAATTTTTGCAGAAGGATTTGAATATAAAGGGCAGCCAATTCTTTTGACAGAATTTGGTGGTATTGGATACAAAGTGAATGGTCAAGTTGGATGGGGTTACACTACTGTTGAAAATGATGATCAATATTTAGAAGACTATAAACGTATAATGGATGCGATTTATGATTCAGAAGCTCTCTGGGGCTACTGCTATACCCAGCTTACTGATGTGGAACAAGAAATCAATGGGATTCTAACATATGATCGTCAGCCAAAAGTCGATTTAGAAAAAATCAAAGAAATCAATGAACAGTATTTCCCTGAACGTATCAATCTAAGAGAACAATGGTAAATATCAACTATACCAAAGTGATAAAATTACTCAGTTCATTTTTATGATTAAGCCATTTAGTGTTCTTACAGAGATTTAACTATATCCAGAAGTCTACACTAAACAGCAGATTTTGAAGGTAGGCATGAAATTTACCGATAATAATAAAAATTGTGATTGTATAATCTTATCTTTAATAATAATGGAAAATTTTTATTGGTATATCATTTTATAACACAACAGCTAGACATAATTAGCAAATTTAAGGAGAAAATAGACATATGGAAATAGAAAGAAAATCGCACCCCCGACCACAATTTATCCGCAAAAATTGGCGTTTGCTTAATGGGACGTGGGATTTTAGATTTGATGATGATAATAATGGATTAATTAAAGATTGGTCTAAGGGATTTAAAGCAGAAACAACTATTAATGTGCCATTTACTTATGAAACCAAGGCTAGCGGAATACACAGAGAAGAACCGCATTCTGTGGTATGGTACCAAAAATGTTTTGAGTCTGACAAAGATAAAAAACTATTGACTTTGTATTTTGAAGGCGTTGATTATAATTCTTCTGTATGGGTGAACGATACCCTAGTAGGAACTCATCAAGGTGCATATGAGCGGTTTTCTTTCGATATTTCGTCCTTAGTGGTTAAAGGAGAGAATAGGATTGTTTTAAGAGTAGAAGACTCACTTGATTGTGAACAGCCTCGAGGAAAACAGAGATGGAAAAAAGACAATTTTGGTTGTTGGTATATTCAAAATACAGGAATTTGGAAATCAGTTTGGCTTGAAGAAAAGATATCTCCAATTTCATTAGAAATGGTGAAAATTACCCCTAATCTGGATGAAGATCAAGTGGTATTTCAGCCAAATGTGAATGCACCAATCAAGTTTAGTGAGGATTTGATTTTTGAAGCAATTATTACTTTTGAAGAAGAACTGATTAGTAAAGTTCAAGGTAGTTTGCATCAGAAAATGCAGAGATTTACTTTGGATACTCGTTCTAAAGAAGATCCTAATTGGGGTACTAAAGTTTGGTGTCCCAATGATCCCAATTTATATAATGTAACTTTTCGGTTATATAATTCAGATAAGCAACTTTTAGATGAAGTATCTAGTTATTTTGGAATGCGAAAAATTCATATAAAAAATGGTCAAATCTTATTAAACAATACGACATTATACCAACGATTAATTTTGGATCAAGGCTATTGGCCAGAATCATCTATTACACCGCCTTCTGTTGAAGCAATGGAGTTAGATTTATCTCGCATAAAGGATTTAGGTTATAACGGATTACGAAAACACCAGAAGATAGAAGATGAACGATTCTTGTACCTATGCGATAAAATGGGGATGTTGGTGTGGAGTGAGATGCCTTCAACCTATGTTTTCAATGATATCGCTGTAGAAAATTTTGCTTCTGAATGGCAAACAATCATTAAGCAATACTACAACCATCCAAGTATTATTACGTGGGTACCCTTCAATGAATCATGGGGAATTAAAGATATTGCTCATAGTAAAGAGCAGCAAGCTTTTACTGAAATGATTTATTATTTGACAAAAGCATATGACCCAGAACGACCAGTTATTACAAATGACGGTTGGGTGCATACTATTTCTGATATTTTAACATTACATGATTATGAAGAATATGGAGAGATGCTTGCAACTCGTTATGCTGATAAAGAGGCGATTGTTAATAACAAAATTCAATTTAATAATGATTTTTTTGCCTTTGCAAATGGATACACATATAAAAATCAACCGGTAATAATTTCAGAATTTGGCGGGATTGCATTTTCAACTGCAAAAGAAAGTGAATGGGGGTATGGCCATCAAGTAGTATCAAATGAAGAATTTATGACTCGCTTTGATAAGGTGCACAAGGCTATTCAAGATTTACCATATGTAGTGGGATATTGTTATACACAACTGACAGACGTAGAACAAGAGGTCAATGGATTACTTGATTTAAACCGCCAACCCAAAATCGAGGTTTCCCAAATTGCTGAGATTAATGCACGCCGTTTGAAGTAAACTGAATAATAACAGAAAGTAATATGAAGCAGAAATCAACAATTTTTATCTGATTTTATTAATGAGTGAGCACTTTGAAGATGCTAAAAGTATCTGAAATAAAAAACTACCCGCTATATAGGGGATAGATCTATGGCTGTATCCTCAAAAATTTTATTTCTGATGTACAATATACTATAAGTTTCTCTATTACATCTTTCAGGGTGAATAAGCTTGCGAATTCATGGGTGTTTGATAAGATACCAAACCTTCCCGACCCTATTCTATAGGTCGGGTTATTTGACGTACAGGTACTATCCTATGGGGCGCTTATCAATTCTTTAAACTTCCTCAACAATAAACTTTTTTCCCCTGTTCGCTTGACAAGAAACAACCGTTTTCATTAGAATATAGCCAGATAGTTTAAATCAAATAAAAAAGGCACCTTGCAGTTCCGTTGGTAGCGAAACTACAAGGCCTTGATAAGTCAAATCAGCTGACCATCAAGTTGCCATAGTTAGTACAAGCACTAAACTTGTTTATTGTACCTAATTTTTTACTGGATTTCCACCGGTTTACTGGAATTTTTTGATCAAGTTAGATCGATTTTTAGGGAATTGTTGCTCGTTTATTTGCTATGTCAGAGGTATTGGCTCTACAATATCTAGTGTTGGTGAGAAATCTTAGGATTTCTTTCCAATACTATTTTTTTATATTAATTGTCAAATTAAGTTAGACAAGTCCTCTTTGCATATGTGACTCAAGAATACTTCTATTGTTGTTTTATAGTTTAATGATTTTCGAGGGATATTATTTCTTTTCGATGCAATAGATTGGATAAAAGATTCATCAACTCCGTTGAAATCCATTTGCTTTGGTAAACCATCTTTACGTAATAAACCATTAGAGTTTCCATTTAACCCTCTTTGTGATGGTGTACCAGGATCTGCAAAATAGATATCAATATCATTGATATTACTGATTGATTTCCAATTTGAAAATTCCTTTCCACAATCAAAAGTCATTGATTTGAATAGATGCTTAGGTACAGATTGCATCCATTGGTTCAAACGATTTTCAATATCTATAGATCGTATGCCTTCTGGCTGAAGAGTGATGATTACTTTAGATAATCGCTCAACGAGGGTAATAACAGCACTTTTGTGCTTTTTACCCACAATAGTATCCCCTTCAAGGTGGCCAAATTCTTGATTGAATTTAGAATAATCATTTCCTCTGTCACGAAGTGATCGACGAAAAGATTGTTTTCCCCGAGTTTCTTTGTGTCCGTTGGCTTTACGTTTTCCTTTCATAGGTAGGTGAGTCACTTCAAATACGCCTTGTTTAAACATACGATAAAGTGTACGCATAGAACAAGAAATAGAAAACTCTGCACGGCCAACAATCACATCAGGTGTCCAACCTTGAACAACCCTCTTTTGAATATATTCTGTGTGTTCATCTGATAAGGCAATAGGACGTCTGCCACAGCGAGTTTTATTCTTCTTGTATTGATTGAAATAATCTAGAGCATTGTGCCCTGTTTTGAAAAATTGGTAAACTTTATGAATCGTTTGTCTAGATCTATTCAATAGTACTGCGGTTTTGGCTACAGATTGATGATTATTATAATACGCCTCTATCATTGCAAGTTCATTTGATGTAAGATGGGTATAGGTCATTTGTCTTCACTCCTTATAATTCTTTTGCGGGAACTATCTTGAGTGTAGCACAAATGACTTTTTTATTTGTCTAGCTTAATTTTACAATCGGCGAAATTAGACAAGAGAAAATAAATATTCCATATCTACTTTATTGGATCCATAACTTGACTAAATTCTGAATACTTTTTAAAGCTTATCATTTGGTAAACTGAATATAAATTAATTATATAGACTGAAAATTTTGAATTTTCAGAATAGAATAACTTAAAAGTACTGACAAAATTTTTTAAAGGGGCAATATTAATGTTCTGAGATAATCAAATCTTACCGAAAATATCAAAAGTCCAATGTGACACAATCTGATTATGTCACATTCGTCAAAATCGCTCCATCCTTAGAGGCTCTAAGAGGAAATCACTTTTCTTTTATCGCCTTTTTTCTATAGCTTGTTTAAATGTGACTTATTGTCTGTTATAATCATATTAAGTAACATTTGAGAGGGGACTAAAAATGAAGAGCGTGGAACCGATTCGCGACAAAAAAAAGATCGATGCCATGAAGGCCATTTTGGCTTCCGGAAAATATGGGCAACGAAATTTGGTGCTTTTTTCGATCGGGATCAATACGGCGTATCGAATCTCCGATTTAAGACAGTTAAAATTAAGTGACGTTTTAGAAATTTCCCGTGGCCGGGTGATCGTCAAAGAACGTCTGGCCATGAAGGAACAAAAAACGGCCAAACACAATTCGGTCTTCATTTCGAACAAATTGCGAAAAGTGATTCTCGATTATGTTCAATCCGAATTTCCTGAGCAGCTGCAAGCACAAGACTTCAGCAAATATTTGTTTCCAAGTCGAAAATTAGCAGATACGCCTTTGACCCGACAAAGCCTTTGGCGGATCATTCATGAAGCAGGAACAGCGGTTGGTTTAAAAGAAATTGGTCCCCATTCGATGCGCAAGACCTTCGGCTATTTTTTGTACAAGCAAGGGACCAAAACAGAGATCATTCAGTCGCTGCTCAACCATTCTTCGCAACGGGAGACCTTACGCTATATTGGGATCACCCAGGAAGATAAAGATACCGCAGTAAAGAGTTTGGATCTATGACAGAATAATGCCCTATATAATAGAAGAAAAAATTCAAGAGGGGAGAAGATGAACGAAGAAAAGCGTCCGAAATTTCCTGATAAATACCACTTATCTCGCAAAGAGTCTGTGTATTTATTGAAGAAAAACATTGTGGAACTGGTGTATAATGCGGGAAAATTTGAAGGGTTAAATACAACGCTATTACAAACAGAAGAGATTATCAAGTATAATCGAGCTAATAATGTGGCGGTAGATGATGTCCTGACCGTCGTTAACTTAAAAAGAGGCTTTGAAATGCTTTTAAACGACTTACAGGAGCCCCTAATAGAGACAAGTAAGCGGATTAATCGGATCGTTGCAGCAGAGGATGCGCTTTTTTCCGGTGAAATACGAACTGGTGGGGTAGAAGTATCGACGATTCAAGGAAGATATGTGCCACCAATGTTAACTGAAGACGAGGTAAACAATCAATATGGTGAGATAATGAATAAAGAGATATCAGATACGGAAAAAGCCCTGCGACTGTTTCTATTCATTTAATGCAATAGGAGCGGGTATTTGTAATGCTTCCCATAGTGCCACCCCATTTTTGAAATCAATTTCCCACGTTTCTTCGTTCTCGCCATTCTTTGGGAGAAGCTCAAGAGATGGCGGAGTAAAATCAAATTCGCTTTTCATTATATTAATTGTCTAACTTAATTTGACAATTAATATTATTTATACAGCACAAGTGAGAAATATATTGAACAGTTGAAACAAATACAAAACGATTTGTACGGTAACATTGAGAAAGAATATTTTGATAGTCAAATGTTCCAACAAAATTCTAGCCCCTATTATTCTGAAGAACGTTTTTTTCAATTAATGGAACAGGAGGAAGAAAAAAGACTACTTCAATTAATGAAAGAAATGGAAGAACAACAAGTAGCGGAAGAAATAGAAGAGAAACGGTTTATTAAATTAATAGAAGAGCAAATGGAAATAGAAAGTTTAAGAGAACAAGAAGAAGAGTAAGTTCTGCGTTTGTTAGAAACATAATATCTTTGAAAACAATTTAGACAAACGACAGGAAATGGTAATTTGAAAACTAAACATTGATAATTACTTATTGCACTTAATATGGTAGAATTGCATTAACTGTAAAGAGAGGGTGATGCCTAAATGATGACAACACAAGATTTAATGGACAAGTACGAAGTATCACGACAAACTGTAAACAATTGGGTTCGGAAAAACGAAATTCCTGCACCCACAGTAAAAAAAGGGCATCAGAATGCTTGGACATTTAGTCAAGCGGAACTTATTGACAAAAAATTGAAGCATAGTCACAGCGAACAATTGGAGTTGTTTAAAACTGAATCGACTCCTCTTCATATCAATAATAGAAGATATTTAGGCAGTAAACAGAAAATACTAGATTTTATCAATGATGTTGTTTCGGAACACACCAAAAATGTTAAGTCAGTTGCTGATGTTTTTGGTGGAACAGGTGTTGTTGCTAATTTATTTAACAAGCAAGGCAAAAAAGTCATAGTTAACGATATTCTTACAAGCAACTACATTTCTTATGAAACATGGTTCGGGAATATGCCCGTAGATGAAAAAAAGATTCAGTTCAAAATTGAAGAACTGAATTCTCTTGAAGGTATACATGGATATGTTGATAAAAATTTTGGTAATAAATATTTTTCAGTTGAAAACGCACAAAAAATTGATGCAGTCCGTGAAAAGATCGAGACTTACAACGATTTAAACGAACGTGAGAAAGCATTTTTGTTAACGTCTTTGCTATATGCTATGGATAAGGTGGCTAACACAGTAGGACATTTTGATGCATATCGGAAAAAAATGGATACCTTTAAACCTATTTATTTACGAGTTCCCGAATTCAATAAAAATGTTGGAAATGAAATTTACAATGAAGATGCTAATCAGCTAGTTAGAAAAATTAAAACAGACCTTGTTTACATTGATACACCTTATAATTCTCGGGGCTATGAAAGTGCTTATCATGTTTTAGAAAACGTTATGGAATGGAAAAAGCCGGACGTTGAGGGAGTGGCAATGAAAGCGGTCAACCGCTCTGAAAAATCTTCGGACTATACTAAATCTAAAGCACCCCAAGCATTTGATGATTTGATTCAAAATATTAACGCTCGATATATTTTAGTTTCGTACAATAATATGGCGAAAAAAGGAAATTCACGTTCAAACGCAAAGATTTCAAATGAAGAAATTATTGCCACATTGAAGAAACGTGGGCAGGTAGAAGTTTTTTCAATTGATTTTAATGCTTTTACAACGGGCAAGTCGAATATAGAAAATCATAAAGAATTACTGTATCTTTGCACAGTTGATGATGAAATAATTCAATCGCCACTGAATTATACGGGCGGGAAACAAAAATTGATTCCACAATTACGACCATATTTTCCTTCAAGGTATACACGATTGATTGACTTATTTTCTGGTGGTGGTAGCGTTACTGCAAATCTGGCAAAAAATGGACAAGCAGAAAGTTATCTTATGAATGATGTTGAAAATCATGTGATTAATTTTTTTGAGTATATTTCAACTATTGATATAGATGATTTCATTAACCAAGCGGAAATGAAAATAAGTGAATATGGGTTATCTAATACGAAAAAAAATGGATATGAATTCTATTCTGCGAATAGTGCTAGTGGTTTAGGTGCATACAATAAAGAAAAATTTCTGAAGCTAAGGAAAGATTATAATAATTCACCGTCACCATTGCTATTTTACTTGTTAGTTGTTTTCGGTTTTAATAATCAGATTCGCTTTAATTCAAAGGGTGAATATAATCTTCCAGTTGGTAAACGAGACTTTAACAAAAAGATGGAGGAAAAATTACGTAAGTTTGTAAAAGTAATACAGGACTCACCAATTGAATATTCCACCAAAGATTTCCGAGAAGTGAGTATAGACACAGGAGATTTCATCTATGCTGATCCGCCGTATCTTATTACGACGGCAGCTTACAATGAAAATGGTGGTTGGTCTGAAAAAGATGAAAAAGACTTATACGATTATCTAGATAAAGCAAATGAAAATAATATTAAGTTTGCTCTTTCAAATGTGATAATTCATAACGGAAGAGAAAATGAAATCCTTAAAAGTTGGGCTTCAAAATATAATTTGTACGTCTTAAACTATAATTACAATAATAGCAACTATCAGTCCAAGGCTAAACAAAGTGAAACAGTTGAAGTTTTAGTCACAAATTACGAGAGGGATATTTAATGAAGCTTACAAATACCGCAGAAACATTTAATCTAGGTGACACAAGTTTTAGAAGAAAAACATTAATTGACGACTATAAAACTTTGTTGCCTTATCTTCAAGAAACAAATCTAGAATTCAATGAATGGAATAATGTCGCGCAAGCAGAATTTTACGAAAAAATTTTGACAAAAACAGATTTATTTTCTAGGAATACTGATGAGGATTTTGCAAAACGTGGGAGAACCTTAACCAATGCCTTAGTTAAAATTGGGCTAACAAATTCAAAAAGGAAACTTTCAAGAGTTGCTAATAGTTGGATAAATGAAAATACGCTTAGTGCAAATGATGTTGAACGTTCACTAGGAATTGATGCGAATAATTTATTATTCACTCGTCAGCTGTTAAAACTACGTGTTTATGATTCAAATAAGATGAATTATTTTTATCCATTTCGTGTCGCATTGGGATTGGTGATAAAGTATCAAAATATCCCACAACAAGATTTTCTAACACTAATTCATTTAATTCAGCCGTCATTTGATAATAGGAAAATAAAAGACATCATTAACGACTATCACAGTGTTAATGATAACAATGAAATTTTTTCGGAATTTTTGGATAGAAATTTTCCAGAGAATACAAGTGAATTGACTGCTGATGAACTTTTTTCAAAAAAACCATTAAATAGAAAAGAATTTGATTCGCTGTTCGTGAATAGAAAATCTTCAGCTACGCAAGGAATATATTTTGAATTTGTAAATAAGTTGTTGGCGTTTAAATCTAACAAAAATGTTGAAAATTTAGATGCTTTGCTTGAATTGAATTCTAACGATAAATTAACAAAGGCATTTGGATTTGGAAAAGCTATTTTTGCTAAAACGAATTTTATGAAATCTAAAAATATCCAAGATTTTTTAGATGAAAACGTAGATAATGATTTGCTGTCAGAAAATAATACGTTGATTTACAATCAATTTGTACTTTCTAAAAAAGATGATATCGTTCGTGAGTATCGAGATATGACAAAACGAACATTCAATTTATCGGGATTATTAGACTTCAATACTGGACTAGTCAATGCTACCAATCAAGATGTTCTTTCGATAATATTTAGTTCTATGAGTTTCTCGGGAACTGAAAACTATGCTGATTATGAAGAAAACTTGAGTTACTCATTCTATCAAGAATCTACAATAACTGAGGTATTGGATTTAGATGAATCTGCTATTTTGTCGGAAATTAAAGCATTTCTTGGAATTGAAAATACTTCACAAATCGAAAGTGTTGTTTTAACGCAAAAAGAAGATAAATTTAGAAAATTTATCTCAAAAACATTTCCTCGAGAAAAAATTATTGAAATCTTACCGCTATTTTCACCGAGAGATGATAAAAAAATTAAATCAGAAGTATCAGAATCGGCAACGGTTCCAACAATTTATGAATATATTGTTGCTATTGCATGGTTTTATATTTCTAAAGAAGAATTTTTTATTACAAAGAGTTTGAATTTAACCTTAGACGGTGAAATGCGTCCGTTATCACATGCAGCTGGTGGTGCTGGTGATATTGTCATTGATTATGAAAACTTGACATTAATGCTTGAAGTTACTTTGATGAATGCCCAAGCTCAAAAACGTGGAGAATGGGAGCCAGTATTACGACATGCAACAAATTTGACGGTAGACAACTTTGATAAGAATGTCATTACTTTATTTATTGCTGATGAACTGGACGATAATACTGTAAATATTTGGCGAGCAGTTGCAAGTGTACCTCTACGGTCATCAAATAAAGATGAAATTGCAGATTTAGTAAAGATTTTCCCTCTGGAGAATCGAGAACTACTTCATATGCTGAAAAACAATCTCGATGAACGAAAACTATTAAAAGCAATTGATGAATCATACGAAGAACTTGCGGGCAATTTTGACTTAAGTTGGCGAGATAAAATTTTTGTTGAAGCTAATATGTAAAAATGTAGTAGTTTCGATTTAAACGGGAATGTTTTTTAGTCAATGGAAAATATCACTTAATGGTGTGAACTTATGGTAAAAGCTAGCTCAATTCGTTTTATTTAGGGTTAAAATTCACACCATTCAAATGATATTAGTTGAAATTAGATGAAGTTTTGTTATTTGCAATCGCCCAAAAGATTTGATAATAAAAGCTTTTGAAAGTTATTCAATTAGGCGTTGTTCAAGCCAGGTCTTAAAGGCGCTCGTCGTTCACTACAGTTCTCAACGTTAATATCGTTGCTATTTCAACGTTTACAGCACTCTTTGGATTATTTCAAAGAGTGTTTTTTTGTATTTTTATAGAGGTATTTAGATAAGTTTGTGGAGGTTTGTTGCGCTTTATTTTGCTATCCAGGAGTTCATTATTTTAAAAGCTTAAATAATAAGCTTGGAATGGCAACAGTTTTTTTGACAAATTTTATAAGGTGCAGAACTTCTTTCCGTATGCTATTCCGATTGTCCTTGACAATGAGCCTCCTCGGATGTGACGATCTTCGGCAGGAGCTAACAGTTAAAGTTAGACTGCCTCGCTAGCGTTAGCACATCCGAGCTCATTATCAAGGATTCGCTGCGCCAATCTCTGGTTACGGTAACCAACCGGTGTCTCGTAGCCAAGTGTACCGTGCAACCGAAGGTGGTTCCACCAATTGACATAGTCAAATAACTCCAAATCCAATTGTTGTAAGGTTTCAAATGTGTATTGATAGACAAATTCTACTTTCAGCGACTTATAAGTTGATTCAGCTACGGCATTATCAAAAGGACAGCCTTTATGACTCAATGATCGATTGATGTCAAAAGTTGTTAATAATTCATCAATAGCTTGGTTATCAAACTCTTTTCCACGATCAGTATGAAAAATCTCAACCTCTGTCAGAGGTTGTTTGATACGGCTAAATGCTTTTTTTACTAGAACGGCATCTTTATGTTCTCCACAAGAATAGCCGAGAATTTCTCGATTGAACAGATCCAAAATGAAACAGACATAATTCCATTTTTTCCCGACTCGTACATAAGTCAAGTCTGTTACGATCGCTTCTAATGGGTTGTCTCTTAAGAATTTACGATTCAATACGTTTGTCGTTTTGGCTTCATTGCAAGTAGAATGATGTACTTTAAAATAAGCAACAGTATAGCTCGATTTAAATCCTCTATTTTTCATGATTCTACTAATTTTTCGTCGGCTGATCTGAATGCCTCGTTTTGATAAGGCTTTTTTTATTTTTCTTGAGCCGTAGGCCTTTCGGCTGCGGATAAATTCTTCAGCGACTGCTTCTTCAAGTTCTGATTCGTCTTTCTTTGGTTTTGATTGATAATAATAGGACTGACGTGATAGACCTAATATTCTGCACATCGCTGATATAGGGTAAAGATGCTTATTCGCATCGATTACTTGTCTCTTCGTCCGAATATCAGCGCTGCTTGCTTTAAAATATCATTTTCCATTTCTAATTGCTGGTTTCTTTTACGTAGTTCTAACAATTCTTTTTGTTCAGGCGTAAGATTATCTTTTTCTTTGAATGAACCACTCGTTTTAGATTGCTTTACCCATTTGTCAAATGCTGAAGCCGTTAGTTCATATTCTCGAATGATTTCTACACGTGGCTTTCCAGCTAAGTAAAGATTGACGATTTGTTGCTTGAATTCTTGTGAAAAAGTTCTTCGTGTTCTCTTAGACATAAAAATTACTCCTGGTATGTTTTCTTCTAGTCTACACACCTTAATTTTTCTGTCTAGTTAATTGTAGCCTATCCAGAGTATAATCATTGTAAGGTCAAGTATTTGACTTTTTCGATTATGAGAGCGTTACCTTTTCTATTACTGAAGCCTTTATAAAATGGCGAAATAATAGAAGAAACTGAAAGCTCTTAATAAATAGACAAACTACGTTCCAATAGACGTTTTAAAAAGGGTATGAAATACAGCATACAAGGAGTGAAAAAATGGAAAAAATAAATGAAAGTAAAGTATCGGTCTGCAAAGAAAAAGGTGAGTCTTATTTTTTAGAAACGTTATCGTTAAAACAGCAAGAAGATAAGCTGTTTTCTGAATGGGAAAAGGAAGAGTGCTTGAAGGGGTATTATGGGATAAATCAAGATGGACTGGCAGATGAAAGTAGCTATTTACAATCACTTCCGAAAATTGCTTTCATCTTAAAGGAAGCATACGGGAAAGAAAATTTTGATATGCGCCCTTATTATTACGATGGTGCTCATGCTGGAAGCAAAACTTGGCGAACCGCCCCTTTATGGATTGCTGGGATATCTAAAATTTACGAAGAAAATAAAAGCACTATAGCTCAAATAAAAACTGAAAAAAGAAATATGGGTTGGAAAGAGTTCAATCAAGAATATATACGAAAGGTAGCTATCCTAAACCTCAACAAACAATGTACGACTAATGGAAAGTTAACGGATCGGAAATATTTTCAATCCGGTATAGATAATAAAAAATTTATAAATAAACAAATAGAGATATACAATCCAGAAATTATTATTTGTGGAGGAACCTTCTATCCGTTTTATGATCGTATTTATGATTATAAAAACTTTGATACCAAATATGAAAGTGCCAACCAAAATAAACAGTACGCAGAAGGATATAAGGATAAAAAAGGCCGATTGATTATAAATACTTTCCATCCTGGAGCCATAAAAAAAGAAGAGCCATGGTATGACTCTATAATGGAAATAGTTGAAAGATTCAAAAGCGAAGGCTTGTTTGCTAAGTAAGTGAGTTCCTTCTTCCAAATTACAAAAAATAATGGATAGGCTACACACCTTAATTTTTCTGTCTAGTTAATTGTAGCCTATCCAGTCGCGCACGTCCTAAGCATTGCGCAGTTTTGGTAACGGATTGATTATTTTTGAAATAAGACTCTATGACTACTAGTTCGTCTGTTGTAAGATGGGTGTAGGTCATTTGTACTCACTCCTTAATAATTCTTTGGTCGGAACTATTTTGAGTGTAGCACAAATGATCTTTTTAGTTGTCTAGCTTAATTTTACAATCGACGTTGTAAAAATTATATATGATTATGTAAAAAAGAATAAAATAACTAAAAAATTTAACTGATAAAAAAATTGTAATGACAAAAGAACGGATCTTTTATAGATCCGCTCTTTTTGATGAGATAGTAATATTTAAAGTAATATAAATAGTAATATTATGGTAATACACATAGTAATATATATCGTAATATTGTGGTAATACAAATAGTGATATAAAAATTTCGCCCTATAAAAAAAGAAATAGCGATAAGCTACTTCTTTTCATAATTATCGAAGTTAAGTGGATACTTACTATAGCTGTTTAGATGTTTTTGAACTTCTTCTTCAGTGGCAAGTCCCAGCTGTAATAAATGTTGCCAAATTGCATTGTCCATAAAATCTGAAATAAATCCCTTAGTCCCAGGAATTTTTTTAGAATGTCTTTGGTCTTTGTACACTAAACTTTCAACTCGCTGTATAGTTTCTTTTTTATATTTAAATGTACGTGCAACTAGTTCAGAACTTGTAGATTTCGAAGTTTTGCTTAAGCCAAATCTGTTTGCTTCATTAAAGTTTTCGGTAATTGTTTCTTTATCTGAGGGAAAACTATTGCTAACAGTTACCTCAGTCTCAGGTATGCTATCGATAGTGTCATTAGGTGTTTCTAGTTCTTCCAGCTCCTCATCGAATACAGACTCAAAATCTCCTGTTGGTTTTTTTCTGTTTATTCTTGGCATTATTCTTCACCGTCACTTTCAACATATAACTTATGAGGAATTTCTAGTTCTTTACCATTTTTAGAAAGTAAACCTAACTTGTTCATTTCGATAATCAGCTTATAAAAATGCTGAGCAAATTTGTTTTCAGGTGAACTCATTGTTATCGGCATTCCGTTTCGAACTAATTTATCAGCAAAGGTAATTGATCTTGGGAGTTCAGAATCAAAATAATGATAATTGTTTCTATTAGTATATTTCATCATTGCGTTAATCATTTTTGCATGTAGATTTGTATTATAGACTTTGTTGGCAAGTACGCCTCCAATGCGTAAATTTGGATTGTATTTTTCTTTCAATGTGTTCACACGAGATATTAAGTGTGTAACTCCATCAACCCCATTTAAATCAGGTTCATAAGGGACGATAACTACGTCTGCAATTGAAAGAACAGATGAGGTAACTTGTTTTAACTCTGGTGGTGTATCGAAAATGATGTAATCGTATTTATCACTCACATTATCAAATTTACCATCAAGAGCATTAAAATAGTTCGCGCTGGGATCAATAATATTATTCATTTTTTTCTTTAATCCTGAAACAGTCATGATTTCAGTTAAGTTATCCTTAAATTTTTTAAGTAAAGATACAAACCATTCTAATATGGTATCACGAAATTGTTCCATTTTATCAAACTCTAAATAGTTGTTATCAGAATTCGCAGGAAGAACGTCTATATGATCGTCATATGTTTGAACAATAGTTTCTTCAACTGTTGCATTATCCATGAAGACATCATAAATCGTATTTTGATCCTTAGCTACTTTCACACGAAAAGACTTTGTACTATTTCCTTGAGCGTCAGTATCAACGACAAGAATTTTTGCTTCAGGAAAACTCCTACGGATAGCTCCTGCGAGATTGATTGTAATAAGAGTTTTACCAACACCACCCTTGTTTGCTGCAACAGTCAAAACTACTGCCATTTTTCAATTCCTCCCTAAATAATATAATAGTAATATTTTTGGTAATAGATAAGTAATATAGATAATAATATATAAAGTAATATTTTGTTAATCGTAACAATACGAGAAAGTAATATACTATATTACTTTCTCATATTAGCATAATACGTTGTCGAAATCAACAATAAATCAAAAAATAAAACAGCAGATTTTATATTATGTTACTATTGATAATAGTAACATAATAGTAAGATAATATATTATATTACTATTATGTTACCTTTTAAACACTGATAGATAGGGAATTTGAAGAATTATATTAAAAAAAGGATTGTATATAAATTTTTTTGATGGTAATATTATAAACGAGGATGTTGCTATAATTAACAACGAAGAGGTAAGATTTCATGAAAAAAAACTCTAAAGAGTTTAGAAACGAATATGACAGATTCGTTCTTAAGTTTTTGATTGATAATTATTATATAAGCCGAATTGATCTATCTAAAGCTATTGGATTAGCTCCTAGTTATGTGCGAGAATTTTATAATGGATCTCGTAGCTTTGGAAATGAGGCATTAGAAAAACTAGAATCAACAATTTTTAACTTATATAAACCTTTGCTAGAGAATCATTCATTTGAATTAAATCAAGTACAGGAAATGATAGAATCAATTGATTCTGAAGAGGAACTTGAGTTGTTCAGACTTAAGGGAGCTAACGTATTAGACATTTAGATAATTTCTACTTGATTTGGTAAATTATATTTACAACTTTCAACAGATTCGGTAAGATAAAAAAAATATATAAAAAAGAGACGGATAAACAAGTGAATTGGACCTCACTCATTTATCTGAATCACATAAAGCAACTATGTGTTCTCGCTCGTCTCAAGGAAATTATGTAAGTGGTAGCCAACCACTTATGTGATTTGAATAAATCTGTTCGGACTACCAATCCGAACCTGTAGGTTTATTTTACCATTTTTAGACGGGCAACTCAATAGATAAACGCTTATTTGTCATGCTTTCTTTAGATTGTTTTGATATTTCTAGCGATTGAGAGAACACAGATCGAACGATTATTTGTGTTCTCTTTTTGTTTAGAAAGGATAAGTAGGCATGACAGCTTCTTTAGACGTCGTTTATTCAACGATCTTACAAAATGGTATCCGTAAATTTAAATATAAAAATAGCCGCCTTAAACCGGTCTCTTTTAGCGAACAGACGGGGAAAGGGGCTATTTTTGCGTACCGTTCAAAAGAGCATATGGTTGAGGGAATAGGCTTAGTGATCACGTCTGAAGAGGGCATTATCGAGAATAACAATGCGTTTAGTCACTGGACCCCAAACGTCTTCCGCTATGGCACGTATACTGATGAAGGCAGAATGTTTACAAAAGGGCATTCTGAGGACAATTTACGGCAAATCAACACTTTCTTTGTTGATTTTGACACCTTAGACCCAAATTTTGATTATGGAGAGATTTTGTTGGCAAGCCATGAGCTAGGATTTATGCCAACAATGGTTTTGCGGACTCCCCATGGTTACCAAGCGTTTTATGTACTGGATCAGCCAGCTTTTGTGACAAAGAAATCCAATTTTAAAGTGATCAATGTGGCCAAAATGATTTCTAACAACTTGCGAAAGACATTAGCCAAAGATTTTCCTGTAGACGTCAATGCCAATCATTTTGGAATCACTCGTATGCCAAATGAAGACAATACCTTATTCTTTGAGCCCCAATATCGTTATAGCTTTGCGGACTGGATCAACTGGTCAATGCGTGTCGATGCGGATAAAGCAGTAACCTACAGAAACGTTTTTGAATTACCGTCAAATCAGGATTTTCGCCAAGTGGACGAACCCTGGTTCCGTCTATTGATGCGTAGTGAAAAGATTAAGGGAGAGAAGGGAAGATATGGTCGAAATAACGTCATATTTACCCTGTCTTTAGCATACTTTTCTTCCGGATACGAAATCGAAGAGTGCGAGTTGGCCATGTTAGAGTTCAACGATCGATTAGCCTATCCTCTTACTGATCGGGAACTGACACGAATTATCCGATCGGCTTATTCAGGAAAGTACCAGGCAGCGCACAGAGAAAAAATTATTCTATTATGCCAGGAATGGATCGATGAAAATTTATCTGAAGAACAGCTGTTTAATAAGAAAAAAGGCTGGTGGAAATTCAAAAAAGAGCGTAAAGTGCGCAAGTATTCGCACAGCCATGAGTGGGCGCAAGATCTCTTAGCTTATTTGAACCAACAATCATACACTTATAAACCTTATATCGTTTCAACCAAGAAAGAGTTAAGAGAAGAGCTTAAAATTCCTGAACGCTCCTTGGATAAAGTATTGAAACAGCTGAAAAATGAAAATAAGATCTACTATCGTGTTCGTTCCGGTCGCAATGGGGGGATAACTTTGGCGTCAGTGCATGGCTTGATGCGATCGATCATTCGAGTGAAGAAGGAAGTCCAAGAGGCGTATTTTAGTGCTATTTCAGAGGCTTTTGGATTGGCACGTACATTTATCTACTCAACGCTGGAACAACTCATAGAGGCACCTAAAAAGGCTGAACAAATGGAATTGTTTGAAGTGGATACCGGATAAAAATAAAACCCGCAAATTGCCTTTTACATTATATCTTTGATACGCTCTCCGAGTCAGAGGTTTTACAGGTCTTAGGGAATTCCCTTGATTGCAATGTTTGGATAAGTGAGGTACTATTATCGCATATGTGATTATATTTCTTAGGGGGTTACCGTCCATGGGAGTGAATACTTTTGTTTATCCTTATCCCGTCAGTGTTTTCATTATCCAGCGTTTAGGTATGACTGTGGAGGAATTTTGTGAGTTACATGGTTATAGGCAAAGTACCGTAGCAACTTGGGCTTATCGGAATAGGCCTGTAAAAGTCTTACCCTGTGATTTTCTGTATTGTTTGAGCTTGGCTTCTGGTTTGTCAATGGATAAGGTTTATCAGGATTTATTACTGTTGGAGGAGAAATTTTTACAAAGTTTGGATCCTAAAAAGGAGAAAAAATCGATTTAAAGTTTAGTAAGTTTGAAAGGAAGAGGGGGATAATAATGTTTCGTGTAGAAATTGTTGAAAAGAAAACGATTGAAAAATTGGAAAAAGCAGTGAATAATATTCTTATTAGTAAAGGGGATAAAGTACAGACTATAGAATATGCTGCAGTAAAAAAGATTTAAACGTCTATTATTCTGCTATGATTGTATATAAGGCTTGAGGATGTTTTGAGTTGTTAGGAATCTAAGGGAAGTAAAAATATTTCTATAGGAGAACAGAAAAGATGGATAATGATCATTGTGAGAATGTAAACAAGTTAGAAAGTGCGGGTAAAACTTATTATATTATTGGTGCGGTTCTGTTGCAAAGTTCCAAAATGAACAATACTAGTCTAACACTAGCTATAGTTTATGCAGGTATTCCTAATAATATCTTCATTTCCGTGCAGACTGAAAACCCGAAGAGAGTGCCTTCTTTTCGGTTCTTCTTATATAATCCTCGAATGGCTTCCATGCCTTTAATCGTGGTTGAGGCTGTTCGTAAGCTTCGATAAAATTTGTTTCGTCTCTTGATGGGACGATGATCTTGTTCAATGAGGTTATTTAGATATTTCACCGTGCGATGTTCTGTTCGCTGGTAAAACCCGTGTGCCTGTAATTTTTTGAAGGCACTGGCAATAGAGGGAGCTTTATCGGTCACCAGAACCCTTGGTTCATCGAACTGTTTAACTAATCTCTTGAGAAAGGCGTAAGCTGCTTGTGTATCTCGCTTTTTCCGTAACCATATATCCAGAGTGAGACCATCTGCATCAATGGCGCGATAAAGATAATGCCATTTTCCTTTGATTTTAATATAGGTCTCGTCCATTTTCCACGAATAAATGGACTGTTTGTTTTTCCTCTTCCAAATGTTGTAAAGTAGTTTCCCATATTCCTGTACCCAACGATAGACAGTGGTGTGAGACACGTTAATACCACGGTTGTACAGAATTTCTTGGACGTCACGATAACTCAGGTTGTACCGAAGATAGTAGCCTACAGCGACAATAATCACATCTTTCTGAAATTGTTTGCCTTTAAAATGGTTCATCTTCGTTACTCCTCCTAGTTCCTATTAAACTCAGTTTACCCTATAATGGATCTGAGGGGAAACTTTGCAACAGAACCGTTTGATTAATAGTCTTGTCATTGAATTGTACAAGTATCAAGCAGAATCAGAACGAAAAAAAATTAAGGAACGTCAGGCACAAGGAATCGAAATTGCTAAGAAAAAAGGCAAATTCAAAGGTCGGCAACTGAAATTTAAA
>Ga0334884_1001993_pt1 | contig 27793 bp, 21 predicted proteins | sample GraSluR1_MG_7_FD_207215 | JGI IMG/M metagenome (GOLD analysis project Ga0334884, IMG submission 207215) | Sludge microbial communities from methane-producing bioreactor in Wageningen University, Netherlands - Granular Sludge_12_05 R1 | ecosystem: Engineered > Bioreactor > Anaerobic >...
ATCGCTATATAGATCTCTTTAAGGGATTCGATAAGTCTTTCGAAGGCCTTTACCATATTGGTCTGCCCTGGATAGTTGCTTCCGTCGGGAAGCCATAGCGAGAGAGCCTTTGAGTCGGTCTTTTTCATGATGTCTATGCACTCTAGACAGTGATCGATAGCCTTTCTACGTATTGCACTGTCGCTGTTTGAGAGGGAGCCAAAGAGATACTCCTCTTCCTGAAACAGATTCGGGTTAACTGCCCCGATCTTCAGATCGACCTCTCTCGCCATCTTCTTCAGGTGTTCGTAGTCGTCGCTCTTGTCCCAGGGAATGTGTATGGCGACAGATGAGACGGCCCCGGTAAGTTTTGCAACAATACCTGCATCCTCTATCTTCTCATTGAGCGTTCTGGCCTCTCCGGGTATATGAAAGGAGTGGAATCTCGTCCCTGATCTCGCGAATCCCCATGAAGGTACTTCAACTGAGAATTTAGAGAGTTTGTCGATAAGCATATCTTTTTCCATCGCAGCCTCCTATTTCAGCCATTCGTGTGGTTCGTAGTCCACTATCTTCTTTCCGAGCACATGTTCGAGGAATCGCAGAATATCCTCGGTGGGAATCTCAAGATAACCGGGTTTGGCACCTGACAGAAGCGCTATCTGAGCTAGGAATTCGAGAGTCTCAAGCTTGGCATAAGCGTCGTCGATATCCTTTCCGGCCACAGTTACACCGTGGTTCTGAAGCACAAAGGTTCTCGCTCCCATGTCGAGACCTTCATCGAAGGCAGTGGCGAATTCATCGGTTCCCGGCATTCTGTAAGGTAGATACGCAATAGGGGCGAGCGTGAGCGCGGTTTCCGGGAGCGCGTTCACCGGAAAAGGCTGCTGTTTGACGGCCATTGTAGTCGCATATACTGGATGGGCGTGGAAGATCGCGCCGACATCGGGACACTTCTTGTAGATCTCTATATGCATTCGGTACTCTGATGAAGCCTTTCGCCAGCCTCCGATCCTCGTTCCGTCAGGCGCCAATGTGACAATATCGTTCGGAATCAGGAAGTGCTTGATAACCGTTGTGGGAGTGATAAGAATATTATCCCCATCTCTTGCGCTCATGTTGCCGCCCGTGCTTTCGGTAAGCTTTCGATCCCAGGCTAATCGTGAATAAAGTACAAGTTTTTCTTTGATGTTCATTGATTGACCTCCAGTGTTATTGACTCTACCGGCACAACGTAGGGTCCTTCGGGGATAACCGCCACCTCTTCAGGCCGAATTCTTTCAAACACTTCTCTTACATACGCCGAGGAGTCCTCGACCTTCTGTGCAAAACCCAGTCTACAGTCATCTTCGGGAAGCTCTGTGTAGATCTTTATACGGGCCTTCCTCAGAACCTTTACGAGCTCCTCTACCTCCCACTGATCTATCTCGAAATTCCTGATGTCAGATATGTGGTCGATGTAAGCGTCGAAGTTTCCGAACTCCCTGAGCCTGCCGAGGCCTGCTCTGAAATACTCGCTTCCCAGGCCGTCGGAGCATTCGCTGAGCATTAGTATTTCTCCTTCGTCTTCAAGAATTCCCAGACAATTGACGAGACCCTTTACCGTCTGATAGTAGTTTCTATCTAGAGGATAACCTCCGTTGCCCGTAATTACAACCTTGAATCTTCTCTTTGTGCTGACTATCGAATGACTGTGGGCGAAAGCCATCCCCTCTTTGTGCGCCCCGACTAGATCACCGCCGAAGACACCCGATATCTCTTTCAAATCGTTGAGGACTACGTTAAGTATGAAGTCACAGCCGGCCCTCTCTGCAATTTCCAGCGCCTCGATGTGGAACGGATTCTCATCTATAACACAGCTGGCGGCATATGGAGACTCCAAAACTTTTGCGCTGTGCATGTGCTTGACAGTTTCAACGGAGGCTATACCGGGACAGATCGATTTCCTGCCTCCCGAGTATCCTGCCATGAAGTGTGGCTCAATGAGGCCGGTGAGTATCTTTAGATCGGCCTGGACGTACTCTCTGTTTATATAGATGGGGAATCGTAGTCTCCGCGTCTCTCCGAGGTATGAAACGTTTTCCGAAAGAGCGTCATGGTTTATCACTTCATATTTCGAGACTATATCGCTCCCGAGAATCTCTTCGATCGCTTCCGAAGAAAGTGGTTTATGGAGGCCCGTTGCGATCAGAATCCTGATTCTCCCGACTCCGGCCTCTTCAAGTGTCTTCAGTATCGGAGGTAGTAACAGTCCGTTAGGTACGGGACGAGTGTTGTCCGATACCGCGATTACTGCATCTCTTTTACCCCTTGCTATTGATAAGAGTGGAGCACTTTCTATAGGTTTTTCTAGCACGCCCGCTATATGCCGTTCGGGGCTTTCGATAGCCGGTACGCGCTTCTTTCTTATAACAGTAACTCCTTCGGGAAGCTCCAGAAGCTTCTCTCCGGTACCGTAAATTATCTCCGTTAGCATCTTCTCACCAGTTCTCGTAACTGCCCTTCTCAAGCATCTTGGAATCTACTCCGAGACTGGAAAGATAGATAATCATCTGGGCCGAGCTTTCCACGGAGTGTATGTAGAAGAGAGCCTCCTCCAGAGTTGCAGCACACGAGAAGATTCCGTGGCCCCTTACGACGGCGACCTTGTAGTTCTCAAGATACTTGGGCAGTATGTCTTCCATCTCTTTCGAGCCGGAAGCGTATTCGAAGTCGAGTACCGGAACCTTCTTGATAAAGTAACCGCCTTCGACATCTATCGGGATAATCTCGTCCCTGACGAGCGAGAGCGCCGTGGTGGCTAGAGAGTGGGCGTGTACTACGGCGAGCGCTTCGGTGTTGATATATATGCTGGCATGCACTCTAGATTCGGTAGACGCGATGGCGAGATTTCCATCCATTCTGTACAGTTCGACTTCAACTATATCGTCCGGTTCCAGATAGCCCAGCATGGCGCCCCTTCTCTTTATGAACATCCTGTTGCCGACGCGCATGCTAATATTTCCGCTGTGCGAGTTGTTCAGACCAGTTGTGAAAAGCGCGCTGCCTATCTTCCGAAATTCCTTCAGTACGTCGTTGCTCACAGCCATGGCACATCACTCCTAAGATCCAGTTGATCGATCTTCTGATCGGTGGGAACACCTTCGGTCGTCCAGCCTCTGTATTCGTAGTACTCCTGAAGCATTTCTTCCAAAGGTAGCTCTTGATCGGCGGCCGGACCTTCTTTGAGGACTTCGCGTGTCAGTCTGGACGGAAGCGAATCGTCCTTCTTCGAGAAACCGAGCTTCAGGTTGATCAGTCTTTCGAGGTTGTGAACTCTCTCTCCGATGTGTTCAAGATCGGCGGCCGTGTAGTTTGTATTCGATACGGCATTCAGCAATCTCGCCCAGATGTCCATGCCGACGGCATAGCTATTGAATCGACAGACTACTGCAGAATCGTAGAATGTTCCGACGTCCTGAGATCTGGCGACGTGCGTCCCCTTTCCGGCGACCGCGAATCTGTCTATCTTTCTCGGAGAGCCAAGTTCTTCAAAGCCGACCGAGTATCCGCCGCGAAGATGACAGGCGCCGCGGTTTGAGGTCGTATAGACTACTCCCATACCTTTTGAGCCTCTTGGATCGTATGCCGGGAGCTCCAGACCCTTTACGTGCATCGCGAATTCCGTCCCGCCAAACCTCTCGGAAAGTCTCTTAGTACCAAGAGCCAGCAACTCGCCGACTCCCTCTTTCGAGGCGATCATATCTATGTACTGAACTAGTTTTTCTGCCTCTCCGAAGCGTATACCAAAATCGTATACTCCCCTTTCCGTTGCCTCCATCGCCCAAGCGATAGTGCTTCCGGTGCTGACGCTATCCAGTCCGTGTCTGTTGCAGTGGAATCCGGCTTCGGCTATGATTTTCAAATCATCGATCCCGAGATTCGGACCCATGGCCCAGGTCGTTTCGTACTCGGGTCCCTCGCCCTTTTCTTTGCCGGTGTTTGTCATTCTGCCACAGGCGATCATACAGCCCCAGCAGGCGCTCTTACGGTCGAAGATCGTCTCCATAAGAGTCTCGCCCTTGACTTTGTCGACACCTTCGAACTGTCCCTGCTGGAAGTTTCTTGTCGGTAGAATTCCGTAGAAATCTATGACTTTCATAAGGCCTTCGGTTCCGAGACTGGGAAGAACCTTTGAGGTTATGGGATGGGCTTTTATGACCTTTACCAGCTCGTACTTGACCTCCTCGAAACGCGACTTGTCGAATATCTCGGGCTTCTTTCTGCCGCGTGTAACGATTGCCTTGAGATTCTTGCTGCCCCAGACAGCTCCGAGACCGCCGCGGCCGAAGTTTCTGCCTCCATCGGCGATTACTCCGCTGTAAAGGACTTTGTTCTCCCCACCCTTTCCGATAGAAAGCACAGACAGAGGATTTGAGAACTTCTTCTTGTAAAACTCCACAGTCTCTTCGGTGTCCATTCCCCAAGCATCGCCGGCATCGAACAACTCGCAGGAATCTTCCATGACTTTGAGCCCGACAGGGCTTTCCGATTTGCCCTTTATCACTATCGCATCGTGACCGGAGAATTTCAGGAAGGCACCAAACATACCACCGACATTCGTGTCCATTATCGTTCTGGACAGTGGAGATCTGGTGGTGGCGCTCAATCTTCCCGAGCCTGTCGCGGGAACACCTGTCAGAGGACCCGTGGCTATTATTACGACGTTTTCGGGTCCCAGCGGCTCGACATCGGGATCCGGGCAGTACTGGAGATAGAGATAAGCTCCCAGCCCCCGTCCACCAAGATATTTACGGGCAACGCTCAGGTCCAGTTTCCTTTCTGTGACTGTTCTGCTGGTTAGATCGACTTCTAGATACTTTTCCCAGTAACCCAGCATCTGTTCACCTCCAAAGTTTTTCCCTAGATATCCACAATCTTTCCCGGATTGAGAATGTAGTTCGGATCGAAGGCCTTTTTGATTCCCCTGATGAGATCGAGCTGAGCTTTATCGGTAATAGAGGCGAGATACTTCTTTCTCTTCAAGCCTATTCCGTGCTCGCCGCTTATACAACCGCCGAGCTCTGTAGTCTTTGAGTATAGCTCGTTAAGAGCCTGCGGAAGCGTCTCGTTCCAGCTACTATCATCGAGATCACCCTTGATAAAAGTCACGTGCACATTACCGTCTCCGGCGTGTCCAAAAGCTATCATCTCGAGATTCCTGTTAAGTGCAATTTCCTCCGAGGTCTTTATCAGTTCGGGTATGTTTGCCATAGGTACCGAGACGTCCTCCATACAGTGAACCGGACTGATGGATGCAAGTGCTTCGGCAATCGACTTTCTGGCCTTCCAGAGCTTTTCGCGCGTATTTCTGTTATCGGCAACAAAGGCTTCCAGCCCTCCTGCTTCGATAGCGCTTTCGCCGAGTTTTACGTAATCCTCGAACACGGAGTCTTTGCTGCTTCCTTCGACTTCGATTATCAGGTGCGCTCCGGCATCAGAATAGGGGAACTCAATGTTGAGAAAGCTGCACGCAGCCTTTATGGATGAGCCGTCCATGAACTCAAGAGATGTCGGCACGACTCCGGCCCCGGTCATCAGCTTCGGAACGGCCGCAATAGCCGTATCTATATCGGGAAAAGGTACGAGCAAAGCTACGGAGTATTTCGGCTTTGGAAGAAGTCTTAGGGTTATCTTCGTGACTATCCCGAGAGTCCCTTCCGAACCGACCATAAGGTGAATAAGGTCGAGTCCGCTTACGTCCTTTATCATCTTCCCGCCAAGAGAAGTGACTTCTCCCGAGGGAAGAACAACTTCAAGGCCGTAAACATGGTAACCGGTGGGACCGTATTTCATGACTTTGTTGCCACCGGCGTTCTCGGCGATGTTTCCGCCTATAGAAGAGCTTTCGCTGCTGCATGGGTCTCCGCCATAGACTAAACCGTGTCTGTCGGCCAGCTTCTGTATCTCCCCGGTTATTACGCCCGGCTCAACGGTGATCATCATGTTTCCCGCATCGAACTCGAGTATTCTGTTCATCTTCTCCAGACTCATGACTATGCCGTGAAAGACGGGCACGGCGCCGCCAGAAAGCCCGGTTCCAGCGCCTCTGGGAGTCACGGGTATCAGGTGGCTGTTAGCGAACTTCATCACTTCAGAGACTTCCTTTGTATCTAATGGAAAGATGACGACTTCCGGTATCACTGCCTGCAGTTCGGCGGTCTCGTCCTTCGAATAGCGCTCCAGGGTCTCCTGATCGTATTTTACGGGTATCTCAAGCAGCAACTGTAGTTCTTCGAGCAGTTCCATGTTCAAGGGGTTGTACTTCATTTTTCCACCTCCGCACCGAGCGACTCAACAAGCTCGTCAAGGATTTCGGTGGCGTCGCCAACAAGTCCGATATCTGCGAAGTTGAATATCGCGGCGTTCCTGTCCCTGTTTATCGCCACAATGAATTCGGAAGTCTGCATTCCGGCGATATGCTGGACTGCTCCGGATATGCCTGCTGCGATATATATCTTCGGTTTCACCGTGTGACCACTCAGCCCGACCTGCGCCTCATGGCCCAGCCACTTCGAATCGACTATCTTTCTCGATGCTCCGACCGTACCGTTTATTAGCTTGCATAATCTATATACGGGCAGCATATTCTCAATTCTTCTCAGCCCCATACCGCCGGCGACAATGATTTCGGCGTCCTGCACACCCTTCTTCCCCTCTCCGATCGGAACGAATTCGATAAGCTGTGCCGATGTCTTCACCAGTTCGGGTTCCACCTCGAACTGGACAAGCTCTCTCTTCGAATCATACTTTTCCTTTAGCGGGGAGAACGTTTTGGGTCTTACCGTAGCCATTTGAGGTCGATGGCTGGGTGTCTTTATCGTAGCAATTATATTCCCCCCGATTGCCGGCCTCGTCTGGAGAAGATTGCCCGTTACTTCTTCGATATCCAGACCGGTGCAGTCTGCCGTAAGTCCCGTATCTAGAAGAGCCGCAAGACCTGGCATATAGGATCTCCCAGAACTCGTTGCAGGAGCGAGCACTATCTCGGGGGAATATTCTCTTATCATCTTCTCCAGCACTCTTATGTAAGGTTGAAAGTCGAACCTTCTGAAGCCTTCGTGAACCGATAGCACTACTCTGTCCGCACCGCCCGCAAAGAGCTCATCGAAAACTTCCTCTGAAGGTCTTTCTTCTATTAGAAGGGCGAGGGAAACCGCAAACCCATTCTTCTCGCTCAGTTCTCTGGCCTTTCCAAGAAGTTCAAAAGTACTTGAGTGGATTTTACTGCCTCTCTTTTCCGCGATTACCCATATCTCACTCATGGTTGACCTCCAGATACGGCCTTAGAAGTCTCTTGACTTCTTTAATGCCTTCTTTTACTTCGCTTCCTTCATACAACGTCGCCTTTCTGGAGATCTTCGGCATGCTGATTCTAACCACTCTTGTGGGCGAGCCGAGAAGACCGATCTCCGATTCTTTGAGCTCCAGCTCGGTGCTTCCCATCCTCTCTATCTGAGCGGTTCTTGCCTTCTTCTTGCCTGCAAGCGTGGGAAGCCTTGGTTCGTTAACGTTTTTCGTGACTGAAAGGAGAACTGGAAACGGAACCCTCCACAATTCTCTTCCGTCTTCAACTTCTCTCTCGACAGTTGCAGAGCTATCGTTGATCTCAATAATCCTTGAGACATATGTGATTACAGGGATATCCAGCATGGCTCCAGTTTCAGGACCTACTTGACCGGTTTCGCCATCGGTCGCCTTTTCGCCTGCCATTATTATGTCGAAAGGCCCTTCCCTATTTGCTACAGCCGCCAGCGCTCTGGCCGTTGCCCAGGTGTCTGCGCCTGCAAACTTTCTATCTGTAAGCAACAGGGCTCTGTCCGCTCCCATTGCGATTGCCTCCCTCAGAGCGTCTTCGGCTACGGGAGGCCCCATGGACACTACACAGAGCGAATGGTTCCCGGTCTCTCTCAGCCTGATCGCGCTTTCGAGTGCGTGCAGATCCAGCGGGTTTATAACCGTTCCAACACCCTCTCTGATCATCGTCCCCTTCTCCGGATCTAGCTTCACTTCATCAGTATCTGGCACCTGTTTTAGAAGCACGAGTATTCTCAAATTCACTTCCCCCTTCAAGTTAGATTCCAATTCTATCTTAATACAGGTCCCGTCCCATTTCAGAGCAGTTAGCGGCCTTCTAGCAAACCCGATGATTTCGGGCAGGAGATACTCTTCGAATACCCGGGAACTATCGATAAGACTATATACAATAATGATTATATCTATAGAGACTTTGTGATAAAATTGATCACTAATTATCATACTATTTTTCTAGGATATTCACAAGCGAATGCCATACTGAATCTGGGCAGAAGATCCTGTTTTCTGCTCGATCTGGATCGGTTATCATCTTTGAACGTATTGTTTTGAGTTGTTGGGGGGTAAGAGATCAATGGAATTCGATTTCAAATTCTGTGAGCCTGATTTCGAAAAGTTCGCAGCCGTTATTAGGGGCGACAAAATGCCCTCAAAAGTTCATCTGTTCGAACACGAGATCGACGAACCGTTTCAAAGAAGTCTCTTCAGCGAGTTATCGGATTTCGATTTCGATACCGACGCAATCGGAAGGATCAGACAGGACATAGAGTTTCGTTATCTTGCCGGTTATGACTGCGCGACTCTGTGGGGAAGCTTTCAGAACAACATCACGGTAAGGCCTCTCGCTAAGGAAGAGAGAACGTGGGCACAGGAAGGCAGCGGAGTAATATCTTCCAGGAAAGACTTCGAAAGCATCGACTGGGACAAGATAAGACCTGACGAGCGTATAGGAGAGGTCTACCGGGTCAATCTCAAGCCGGGTATGAAGTGCGTTATGTGTAGCCCTCTATGGCATAAAGTCATGGATGTTCTGCTCGGCCATAATAACCTATTTATGAAGGTTATAGAAGAGCCGAACCTCGTGAAGGACATTATTGACGCCTGGGGTGAGAAGGTCTATGCTTTCTATTCAACCTATATTGGAGAGGACTTTGTCGGTGGAATCTTTCACGGCGACGATCTCGGACACAAAACGGGTACTCTGATAAGACCCTCGATTATTCGCGCTATGCTGGTTCCGTGGTTCAAGAGGTTTTCCGATCTCGCTCACGGCAAGGGCAAGATCTTCCTGCTCCACTCCTGCGGGAATATCTACTCTCTTATCGAAGACTTCATCGAAGATGTCGGGATAGACGCCTTCCATTCCTTTCAGGACACGATTCTTCCGGTCACCGAGTTCAAAAGGAATTACGGAAAGAGAATAGGTGTTCTCGGCGGAGTCGATGTCGATAAACTCGCCAGGATGAAAGAAGAAGAGTTGAGGAGCTATCTCCGGGGAATACTTGAGATCTGTATGGAAGGTGGAAGATACGCTTTTGGAAGCGGAAATTCAGTGACCGACTACATACCTGTCAAGAACTATCTGATCTTTCTTGAAGAAGCGAAGAGGTTTTCACAACTGCTGAGGTGAATCATGGACTCCAGAGAGAGAATACTGCAGGCACTGTCTCACAGAGAACCGGATAAAGTACCCCTGGATATTCAGGGGATGGGCGCTTCGAGAGTATACGCGAAACCGATGCGGGCCTTTTGCGAACTTGCGGGGCAGAAATGTGATTTCGATGCCGATATCGAAGGTTTTGCAGTACTTTCCGAAGGTCTCCTCGATAGGCTGAAAGTCGATACTCGGGGTGTGGCGGCGAGAGCTCCTGAAGAGACAAAGAGCTGGAGAGAAGGAGAAACGGTCTTTGTGGAGAATGAGATGGGAGTGATCTCTGCCAGACCGCCATCAAGTATTTACTTTGATACAGTTCTAAATCCTATGTCCGGGGTTACCTGTATCGATGATGTGAGAGATTTCCCCTGGCCCGATCCGGAAGAGCCTTCCAGATTTTGCGGTCTCGAGCAGAAGATGAAACGATTGAAGGGTTCGTTTGCAGTCATTCTCACACCGTTCTTGCCGGGAGTGTTCGAGACTTTGATATCGCTGTGTGGCTATGAAAGAACGATGGCGGGTCTTATAGAAGACCGCTCTCTCTTTCAGTACATAATCGACAGAATCGTCGAGATCAAGTGTTCCTTTTACAGAAAACTCGGAAAAAGCATCACTGAGTTTCCCGATATTGTCTTTGAGACCGACGATCTGGGTACACAAAACGGTCCTCTTATCTCGCCAAGAATGTACAGGGAGCTTTTTCTTCCGGCACACAAGAAGGTTATTGACGAGATAAAGAAGTCTTTGGCCGGAGTCAAGGTGCTTCTCCATTCATGCGGTTCTATTCGCTGGGCCCTGCCGATGCTTATAGATGCCGGAGTCGATATAATAAACCCGGTCCAGCCCGGCGCAAAGGACATGGACCTCAAAGAGCTAAAAAGAGAGTTCGGAGACTCCTTAGTCTTCTGGGGCGCGTCAGTGGATCCCCAGAAGACTCTGGTAACCGGAACACCCCAGATGATAGAACACGAAGTGAGGGACCATATCGAAACACTTTCCGTGAACGGAGGGTTTGTTCTGGCACCGGTTCACAACATTCAACCGGATGTTCCCGGTAGAAATCTTATGGCGTTTCTGAAAGCGATAGAGCGATACAGATAGGATCGCCGGTGACCGTTTATGTCTAAATCTGATCAGGGATGTGATATTATTCATCAAGAAATGATAAACTCACAGTTGAAGAGCGCCCGGGGAGGTGATGGTGCTTTGAATAAGGAATTGCGGCAGGAAGAGATTCTCCGCCTGATCTCCGACAAGGAGTATATCTCTATGAAGGACCTGGAAGACCATCTGAACATATCTATGATAACTCTGAGAAGGGATATCGTTGATCTTGCCAAGAAGGGCTTTATAGTCAAGACATATGGTGGTATTAAGAAGGCAAACAACAGGCTTTCCGAAGCCCGCTTCTTTGAGAGACTCTCCACTAACCGAAAGGCCAAGGAGTCTATGGCAAGGGCCGCAATGGGCTTGATCGAAAACGGCGACACCGTCTTCTTCGATACCAGCACAACGGTCTATGAGCTAGCTCTCTGGTGTTGCAAATACAAGAATTACCTGAATGTGGTAACCAATGGACTCCTGACGGCGACCGAGCTCCTCAAGAACCCAACTTTCAACATTACAATAATCGGCGGGACGGCGACTTCTTCAAACTATGCGACGGCGGGCATTTATGCGGAGAAGATGGCGTCCGAGATAAGCGTGAGCAAAGCATTCATATCTTGCAGCGCCTTTCACCCGGATGAGGGGACCTTTGAGAACGTTCCGACGACCGGAAACATAAAGAAACTTGTAGTCCGCACGAGCGACCAGCTGATTCTGCTCGTTGATCAAAGCAAGTTCTACAGAAAATCGATAATGAAGACTTTCGATGTTTCCGAGCTCGATTACATTATCTCAGATCGCCTCGACCCGGATATCCAGAAGAGACTGCGTGTTCCCGGTCACTACATTTGCGGAAAATAGTCCAGCTACCTTGGGGGTGAAAGTATGGAAAGGAAGAGCTTTCCGGAAGATTTCCTGTGGGGAACGGCAACGGCCGCTTACCAGATAGAGGGAGCAGACTTCGAAGAAGGAAAAGGTCCTTCAATATGGACCGATTTCTCTCACAGACAGGGAAGGGTATTCTCGGGTCACAATGGCGATATAGCCTGCAACCACTACTACAGGTGCTCTGAAGATATATCGCTCATGAGAGAACTGGGCGTCAACGCATACAGGTTTTCTGTATCATGGCCAAGAGTCCTGCCGGCAGGCAGTGGCAGGATAAACCGTAAAGGTCTCGACTTCTATTCAAAGTTAGTCGATGAACTCCTGGAATCGCGAATTACTCCGCTTGTTACGCTATATCACTGGGACCTCCCTCTTTCTCTTCAGGAGAAGATAGGCGGCTGGGAGAGTCGCGATATCGTGAATTACTTCGGCGATTATGCTAGCGTGGTCTTTGAAGCTCTCGGCGATAGAGCAAAACTCTGGATTACTCTCAATGAACCGTTCTGCTCATCTCACCTCTCTTACCTCTGGGGAGAGCACGCTCCGGGAAAGAAAGATCCGCGCCTCTCTTTCATAGTCGCGCACAACTTGCTTCTGTCTCACGGTGAGGGAGTGAGGAGATTCAGGGAGACTGTCAAGAACGGAAAGATCGGACTCTCCAACGTGTCCTCTCACGCGGAAGCTATTTCAGGCTCGCAAGAAGACTTGTTCGCAGCGAAGCTCCGGGATCAATTCGTAAACGGCTGGTTCTTTCTTCCACCCGTTAGCGGAGAGTATCCTCAAGAGCTTTTTGAGAGGCTCGACTCTTATGGAATTGCTCCGGAAATTCTTCCAGGAGACATGGACCTAATCTCTACGCCCCTGGATTTCTGGGGAGTAAACTACTACACGAGAAGTATCGTCAGGGCCGAAGAGTCAGAGCTTCTAGGATACTCTGAGGTCAGCGGTGATCTGAGAAAGACCGAGATGGGCTGGGAGATCTTTCCGAAGGGACTGGAGAGGTTTCTGATCAAGGCTCACGCGGAGTATGGCAACAGACCGATCTATATTACCGAGAACGGCATGGCCGCAAGAGATAGACCGGTGAACGGAAGAGTTGAAGATCTAGAGAGGATCGCATATCTTCGCGATCATATACAGGCCGCCGGAAGAGCTCTTGAAAGCGGGGTCGATCTGCGGGGGTACTTCGTCTGGTCGCTGCTGGATAATTTTGAATGGGCTCACGGCTATTCGAAGAGATTTGGCCTTATATATGTTGACTTTTCAGATGGGCAGAGGCGTTTAAGAAAAGACAGCTACGAGTTCTACAGAAGATTTTTGAATTACTGACCGGCCTTACCGATGACAGCATGAGACAAAAGTGAGCGTGGTTGATTCAAAGGCGCGCCCTTTAGGCAAACATCTTCGTGTCTCAAAGTGAATCCCGACGAATTCCATGAAGTCCGCACGGACAGGTTAGCAAGGTGAACAATATGATAAACTTTATCATATATGGCCACTTTTCGTGTTTTTATACAACACTCAAAGATCAATTAGTTTATTAAGGCAAATATGAGCAAGTATCTGTAATTAAGATCAATAGCCAGTCTTTACGAAGGAATTTTGCAGAAATGCTCGCTTTTGTGAATATCATTATTTGATCATAATTATGCTATTATATATCATTGAGTTATCATTATCATCTTATGATTTATTTTCGGATTATCCGCGAGGTGGGTGTTGAGAGGCATATTTGGTACACGGGCTGAACCAGATTTCGAGGTCTTTCGATCCGTAATCAGGGGAGAGAAGAGACCGGAAAGAGTTCACCTCATAGAGCTGGGTGTAGATATCGAAGTGATGAAAGAGATCACAGTGTCTCATCTTGGAAGAGAGTGGAGAGAAGATCCCGGAGCTTTGGTACGACAGGAAGTTGATTTCTACTACTCTCTCGGATATGAAACGGTTGTCTATTCCTCAAGGTTTCTCAATGTTCCTGAATTTGCCGAACACTCCGCAGAAGACACTGCCGTTCTCTCTCGAGGAAGAAGAAACTGGGCCGAAGAAGGGACCGGAATAATCCGCACTAGAGAAGACCTGGAGAGAATAGACTGGCAGGCCATAAAGGTCGAACGCGCTTCCTTCGACTCCTATAAGGCTAACCTTAAACCCGGGATGAAGCTGCTACTCTTCACGACGCTTTTCGAGAGTGTTCTGGAGAGATGGATGGGATATGAAGGTCTTTTCAACAACCTGATTGAAGATCCGACGCTTGTGGAAGACATGTTCAGCGCTCTTGGAAAGAAGGTCCTTGACTTCTACTCCGCTTTTATTGAAGATGACAGTGTCGGGGGCATTATGCACGCCGATGATATGGGTTTCAAGACTTCGACGATGATAAGTCCGAAGATGCTGAAAAAGTATCTCTTCCCGTGGCTCAAAGAGATCGGCGAACTGGCTCACGATTGCGGTAAACTCTTCATTCTCCATTCCTGCGGGAATCTGGAAAGTGTTATGGACGACCTTATAGATTATGTGAGAATCGATGCACTCCACTCCTTTCAAGACGAGATAATGCCGATTACCGAGTTCAAGATGAAGTATCCTTCAATTGCCGCTCTGGGCGGTATAGATATCGATAAACTGGCGCGGCTGCACGCCGAAGACGTTCACAAGTATGTCAGAAAGGTACTCGAGCGCTGCGCAAGAGACGGAAGGTTCGCTCTCGGATCGGGTAATACCGTGGCTAACTATATTCCAGTAGAGAACTATCTGGCGATGCTCGCAGAGGCGAGAGAATTCAAACTCTGAGGTGAAAGATGCTAAGAAGGCCAGAAGATCTAAGATGCGACTCTCTGAGGAGTCCCGAAGGAATCGACAATCCCAGACCGGTTCTGAGCTGGTCGGTAGACTCTTCTGATAGGAATGTTGCTTTGTCTAGATGCGAAATAGAGATCTACAGGTATCTCGCAGATTCAAGAGAAAGCGCCGTCTGGAAAAGTGGCGAAGTCGATACAGACTTTCCCTCCGTGATCTGTCCGGAAGAGATTCTTGAAGAACACTCTCTATACGGCTGGAGGGTCAGATGGCGCGATGAAAAGGGAGTATGGAGTGATTTTAGCGACTTCTCAACCTTTTCGACCGGATTTCTCGCCACGCAATGGCAGGCACGCTGGATAACTACCTCAGAACCGGAGTTTTTCAGAACGAAGGGAACTTATATTCTGGGAGAGTATATTGAAGGCCATCTTCATACAATGGGTATCTATCTGAGAAAAGAGTTCAACACTTCGGATCAGATCAGCAGGGCGACTGCCTATGTTTCGGGAGTAGGTTACTATGAGCTTCATATCAACGGAGAGAAAGTCGGAGACAGGGTACTTGATCCAGCTCAGACGGCCTACGAGAAATACGCTATGTACTCCACCTTTGATGTCACACATTATCTTGGCAAAGAGAACGCGGTGGGAATGATTCTTGGAAATGGGCGACATATAGACAGTTACGGCTACGGCATACCCGAAGCGATCTTCCAGCTGAGACTCGAATATGCAGATGGACGGGTCGAGAACCTTTGCAGTGATACAACGTGGAAGTGTTCGGGTGGACCTATAAGAGAGAACGGTATCTACTACGGTGAGACCTACGATGCCACGAAAGAGATTTTCGGATGGGACAGACCGGGATTCGACGACTCTGGCTGGGGAACGTCTGTCCCCGGAAGGGGTTCAGAACTGAGATCCCAGTCTCTGGAGCCAATAAAGGTAATCGAGGAACTCGCCCCCATCGCTTTGGAGAGGCAGGAACCGGGAGTGTTCATCTTCGACTTTGGCCAGAACTTCACCGGCTGGGTCAGATTGAAGGTGAGGGGTCCGAGAGGTTCTTGCGTTCGGCTAAGGTTTTCCGAACTGCTCAACAAAGACGGTTCGATAAATACCCTCCCGATGGAAAACGCCGAAGCGACCGACACTTATGTGTTGAAAGGTGAGGGAACGGAGCTCTATGAACCTACTTTCACGTACCACGGATTCAGGTATGCTGAAGTCACAGGTTATCCCGGTGTTCCTACTCTGGAGAGTATTACAGGCATAGTCGTTCATTCTTCGGTAGAGAAGACAGGGGATTTCTTCTGTGAAAACGAGCTGATAAATAGAGTACACGAATGCGTGCTCTGGGGTCAGAAATCGAATCTTATGAGTATCCCGACTGACTGCCCTCAGCGCGATGAAAGGCATGGATGGCTTGGAGACGCCCACCTCGCTGCAGAGGAGTCGATGTACAACTTCTCGATGAAGGCCTTCTACGAGAAGTTTCTTGACGACATAGCCGCCTCTCAGAGAGATGACGGAGCTCTGCCAGATGTCGTTCCCGGTTATTACAAGCTATATCCGGCCGATCCGGCGTGGGGGACGGCGTATATAACGATCGCCTGGGATCTGTTTAACTTCTATGGTGACAGGAGCTTTCTGTGCAGACACTATACCGGCATGAAAAAGTACGTCGATTTTCTTTCCACGCTCTCCAACAACGGAATCATAGAGTTCGGAAAGTACGGTGACTGGTGTCCGCCCGGGTCGATACTTCCCAAGAGAACTCCGGTAGCCCTCACTTCTACGTGGTACTACTACCACGATACATTCCTCCTCTCTAAGATAGCCGGAGTAATCGGTCTTGAAGGAGATAGTCTTCTCTACTTAGAAAGGGCTAACCAGGTAAAACAGGCCTTCAATCGTGAGTTTCTGAAGAAAGACCACTATGCAGTTACCAAAATGAGTCCGCGCGAGAGTCTCGACAACGCCCTGCTGGGACAGACATCGAACGCTCTGCCACTGGCGCTTGATATGGTCCCCGAAGAGATCGGAAAGGGACTTTTCGAAAGACTTGTAGATTACATTGTAAGGCGAACGGACTGCCACGTAGATACCGGAATTGTCGGTACCAAGTATATTCTCGAAGTCCTCTCCGAAGGCGGCAGGGCCGATATAGCCTACAGAATGGTCTCTCAGGAGTCTTATCCCGGCTGGGGTTACATGATAAATCAGGGGGCTACCACACTTTGGGAGCGCTGGGAGTATCTTACGGGATCTTCAATGAACTCCCACAATCATATAATGCTTGGAAGTGTCGATGCGTGGTTCTACAAAAACATCGGCGGACTTGCCCCGCTTGAACCGGGCTGGAAGAAGATAAGGTTCTCCGTTCCGCTATATAAAAACCTTGGATTCGCGAGTGCCGGTGTGAGGACTCCTTTTGGCACGGCTTCAATATCATGGGAGAGATTCTACGGTTACCTGATTCTCTGCCTTTCAGTTCCAGTTTCAACGACCGCTCTAGTCGAGATACCTGTAAAGCCAAAGGGAGCTGTGCTCGAATCTGAGCGGAGTCTGGCAGACAGAGGTATTAAAGTTCTTGAAGAGAAAGAGGGCAAAATCCTTATTGAAATCGGGAGCGGGCTCTACAGTTTCCGATCGGAAATATAGTCTAGGTGGGATGATGAATGCTCAGGTACATAATTAAGAGAGTTCTGTTCGGTCTTTTGACCCTTTTAGTCGTAATAACCATCACTTTCTTCCTCATGCACGCAGTTCCAGGAGGTCCATTCGATCAGGATACTCTGGAGGCGAGAGGTGCAGGCTGGAAGAGAGTTATGCAGGAGCGATTCGGTCTGGACAAATCGCTGTCGGAGCAGTACTTGATATATCTTGGAAATCTTCTGAAGGGAGAACTGGGGCTGTCTACAACATACTACCCGAGAACAGTCTCCCAGATAATCACTCTGGGTCTGCCAACTTCTGCCAAACTCGGAGCGGTCGCAATCATTATCAGTATTGTTTTCGGAATAGTCTGGGGCGTCATCTCGGGTCTTAAACAGGGAAAGTGGCAGGACAACACCATGCGTGTACTCACTGCGATTGGAATCACTATACCCGGTTTCGTGCTCGCCACTCTCCTCATATACCTGTTCGCGGTTAGGCTGCGCTGGCTGCCAACGATGGGACTACGCTCATGGAGACACTATGTGATGCCTGCAGTCGCGCTTTCATTCGGGCCGATAGCTTATCTTGCGAGATTGACCAGATCGAGTCTTCTCGACGTTATAAGGCAGGACTACATAAAGACGGCGAAAGCCAAAGGGCTTCCCAGAAGTTCGGTAATCTACAAGCATGCTCTGAAGAACTCGATGCTTCCGATTGTGACCTATGTCGCTCCTCTGATAGCCGGTATGCTGACCGGAAGCTTCATAATCGAACGAATCTTCGCTATTCCTGGACTGGGAAGGGAAATGGTTCTTGCTATCGGTAACAGGGATTACATGATGATCATGGGACTAACAGTCTTCTACAGCGCGATCATCGTTTTCACCTTCATAATTACCGACGTGCTTTACGCGGTTTTGGATCCCAGAATAAAACTCGGTAAGTGAGGTGAGAATTGATGAGAGAAGCCGTTGAGATAAGAGAAGAACTTTTCCAGAGAATTCCCGAAGACGAGAAGAGACTAAACGAAATAGTGAGGCCTTCGATGTCTTACTGGCAGGACGCCTGGCGGCGCCTGAAGAAAAACAAACTGGCGATGCTGGGTCTGGCAATAGTCATATTTATGACATTTCTGGCGGTTTTTGCTCCATTACTGACGCCGTACGATTACTTCAGCCAGAACCTATACAGCGCGAATCAGAGACCGAGCAGAGAACACATACTTGGACTGGATCAATTCGGGCGCGACCTGCTCACTAGAGTTCTCTACGGAGCACGCATCTCCATGACGGTGGCTTATGCGTCGACTCTGCTTATCCTGATAATCGGTGTCATCTATGGAGGAGTGGCCGGTTACTTCGGAGGAAGGGTCGATAACGTTCTGATGAGGATAGCAGATATCCTGAGCGGCGTTCCGGGAATGCTCTACTTGATCCTGCTGATGGTGGTACTGGGGCCTGGACTTGTGACGATAATCATAGCCATGGGTATCTCCAGCTGGATCGGAATGGCCAGAATGGTGAGAGCCGAAGTCATGAAGCTTAAGAATCAAGAGTTTGTAATGGCGGCCAGAGCACTGGGTGTAAGCAACAGAAAGATTCTCACAAAACATCTTCTGCCAAATAGTATGGGGACGATTATTGTAAATCTTACGTTTGCAGTCCCGGGCGCCATATTTGCCGAAGCCTTCCTGAGTTTCATCGGTTTGGGGGTATCGGCTCCACAGGCCTCCTGGGGAGTTCTCGTTTCGGAAGCCATGCAGATGTTCATGATCTTTCCGATGAATCTCTTCTGGCCTGCTCTGGCGATCTGTATAACTATTCTCGGATTCAACTTTTTGGGTGACGGCTTGAGAGACGCCCTCGATCCCAAAATGAGGAAGTAGGTGAGTTCATGACCAAAGTACTTGAGGTTAAAGATATGCACACATCCTTCTTCACCTACGCCGGTGAGGTAAAGGCAGTGAGAGGCGTCTCCTTTGACGTCGAATTGGGCGAAGCGGTAGGATTTGTCGGCGAATCTGGTTGTGGAAAGAGTGTCACAATGCTCTCTGTGATGGGAATACTCGACGAAGTGGGAAAGGTCACGGCCGGGGAGATAATCTTCAACGGCAAGAAACTCGCCGGACTTTCCGATAGAAGAATGCAGAAGATACGCGGTAACGAAATGACTATGATATTTCAGGACCCCATGACTTCTCTGAATCCGGTCTATACGATTGGAAATCAGATGATAGAGCACCAGATAAGGCATAAGAAGATCAGCAAGAGCGAAGCCACCAAGAAGGCCGTAGATATGCTCAAGTTAGTCGGACTGCCTTATCCCGAGAAGAGGATAAAGCAGTACCCTCACGAGTTTTCCGGAGGTATGAGGCAGAGAGCGATGATCGCTATGGCTCTGGTGAACAATCCTAAGCTTCTGATCGCCGATGAGCCGACCACTGCGCTCGACGTCACAATCCAGGCTCAGATACTTGAAGTAATGAAGAATATCAGGAAGGAACTAGACACTTCCATAATCCTCATCACTCACGATTTGGGCGTTGTCGCAAGCATTTGTGATCGGGTAAACGTAATGTATGGCGGAAAGATAGTGGAGACGGCCTCCGCGATAGAAGTCTATCACAACCCAAAGCACCCTTACACCTGGGGCCTGCTGAAGAGCGTCCCGAACCCAAAGAAGTCGTCCAAAGAGAAACTTATCCCTATAGAAGGCCAGCCACCAGATCTTCTAAAACCCCCTGTCGGTTGTCCCTTCACTCCAAGATGCGAATACAGCATGCGTATTTGTGAAAAGGAGATGCCACCGGAATTTAAGTTCGAAGGAGACCACCGGGTCGCCTGCTGGTTGATGCACGAAAAGGCTCCGAAACTCTCTCTGAGCAGTACCGGGAAGGGTGGTAACTGACTATGGGTGAAGCGTTAGTTGAAATAAAGAACTTGAAAAAGTACTTCACTATGAAGAAGAGGCTGTTCAGCAGGGAACACAGTTATCTACAAGCGGTAGATGATGTCGATCTGGCCATAATGAAGGGCGAGACGGTGGGTCTGGTTGGAGAATCGGGCTGCGGTAAGACCACTGTCGGAAGAACGATATTGAGACTCTATGAACCTACCGATGGTGAGATCTTCTTCTCCGGAGAAAACATAGCGCGGATTTCTCAAAAAGATATGCTTCCGTACAGAAAGAGAATGCAGATCATATTTCAGGATCCGTACGCCTCTCTCGATCCAAGACTCCTGGTCAAGGAGATCATAAGCGAAGGCATGGACAAGAGCCTGACGAAACGGGAGGTCCAGAAAAAAGTGGCATTTCTCCTTTCAAAGGTCGGGTTGAATTCCGAACACGCGAACAGATTCCCGCACGAGTTTTCCGGCGGGCAGCGGCAGAGAATAGGTATCGCCCGGGCCCTGGCCGTCGAACCCGAGTTCATCGTCTGTGACGAGCCGATTTCAGCGCTCGACGTTTCGATTCAGGCCCAGGTAGTGAATATGCTTGAGGAACTTCAGGACGATTTTGGGCTCACCTATCTCTTCATTGCCCACGACATCTCCATGGTAAAACACATTTCAGACAGAATAGCCGTTATGTATCTTGGAAAGATCGTAGAAGTTGCTGAGAGCAATGAGCTCTACAACAGATCAGTACACCCTTATACGCAGGCGCTTCTATCGTCGGTTCCAATTCCCGATCCTGTGGAGGCCAGACAATCGAAAAGAATCATTCTTCAGGGAGACGTTCCCAGCCCGATAGACATACCACCCGGTTGCAGGTTCAGAAGCAGGTGCAGGTATGCGATGGAAATCTGCGGTAAGGAAACACCCGTACTTGAAGAGATCGATCCCGGCCACTTCGTGGCCTGCTATTTAACGAAGAAATAACTAACGGTTCTGATCTATCAGAACAAAAGGAGGGTTCGTATGTTGAAAAGAAAAGTACTTGTTGCCCTGGTCGCAACGCTGGTTCTTCTTGGAAGTTTCGCATTTGCCGTCAAGCAGGAAATAACCTACAACCTTGCTTCCGAAGCTAATGCCTATGATCCCAGGAGCTCGGCCGGACTCAATCAAAGACAGGTGATAAACCAGGTCTTTGAAGGACTTCTAAAGACCGATATGAACGGCGCTTCAGTTCCAGGTATAGCCGAAAGCTGGGATATGTTGGACAACGGCACAAGAATCATCTTCCATCTGAGAGACGCCAAATGGTCCGACGGAAAGCCCGTAACCGCACACGATTTCGAGTATGCATGGAAGAGCCAGCTCGATCCTGACTTCGCATCTGCAAGTAATGAGAGACTGTTCATTCTAAGGAATGCAGAGAAATACAATAAAGGCGAAGCAAAGGTCGACGAAGTCGGAGTAAAGGCTCTAGACGACAAGACGCTTGAAGTCAGACTCGAGTACGCTTCTCCGTTCTCTCTCGAGAACTTCGCCGGGGTCTCGTTCTATCCGGTGAGAAAGGATATCGCCGAAAAAGATCCGGAGGGATGGACGATTAACCCCAGGACTTTCATCGGTAACGGTCCCTTCAAGATGGTCGAGTGGAGAGCGAAAGACTACATGACATTCGAGAAGAATCCGAACTACTACGATGCCGATAGCGTTAAGCTCTCAACACTTAGATACGTATTCGTTGAAGAGGCAACCACGGCACACGCAGCGTTCTTGACAGGCGAAATCGATGTCAACGAAACAGTTCCGGCCTTCGCCACCGAACAGCTCATTAAAGACGGTTACGCCCTAATCGTCCCTCTCGTAGCCACATACTACTACTCCATAAACATGGGCGGTGACGAATGGGCCGACCTCAAAGAGCCGAGAACACCTGCCGACGAAACCGTGAGAAAGGTTCTCTGGGACAAGAACGTCCGTCACGCGCTCTCTCTGGCCATCGATAGAGTCGCTATAACGGACGTAGTATTGAGAGGCGGACAGGTCCCGGCATACGGCTTCGCACCCGAAGGCGTAGTAATAAACGGTGAAGACTTCAGAATGGGGAAATCGTATTTCGACCCGAGAGGCGACGTCGCCGAGGCCCAGAGACTGCTCGCAGAGGCCGGCTACCCTGGAGGCCAGGGCTTCCCCGTGTTCGAAATCTTCTACAACACCAGTGAAATGCATGCCGCAGTCGCTCAGGCGGTACAGGACATGTGGAGGAGAAACCTAGGCATAACCGTAAGGCTCGTAAACAAGGAAACCAACGTGTTTGCTCATGAAAGGGGCAGGGGTCAGTATCAGATCGCAAGATCCGGTAACACCTGCGACACTCTTTACCCTTCTATCCTCGGTCTCTTCAAGTTTGGGATAGCAACTAACGATCCTCAGTGGGTCAACCCCGAGTACGTTGCACTTATCGATGCAGCCGAGAGATCGACCGACGTCGCCAGAATGGCAGCGCTATACAGGATGGCGGAAGATGTGCTCATGGAAGAGATGCCGGTAATACCGGTGTTCTACTACACCAGAGTATTCGCGATGCAGAAGGATATCCACGATGTGGTGAGACTACCCAGCGGTTCAATCTTCTTCAAGTGGGCATACAGAGAGTAATACGATTCTGAGGGGAGGGAGTACCCCTCCCCTTTTCATCTTCTGAGGTGCATTTATGAAAGCACACGTAGTAACTCATACTCACTGGGACAGGGAATGGTATGCGACTTTTGAATACTTCAGGCACAGGCTTCTCGAGCTTGTAGATTCGCTTCTAGAGAAGATGAGAGATCATCCGGAATTCGTTTCCTTTCTGCTGGATGGTCAGACTGTGATTCTGGAAGACTATCTCGAACTCAGGCCGGAAAAGGAGCAGGAGCTGGTCGATCTAATCCGACAGAAAAGGATTGCTGTCGGTCCCTGGTACATGCTGCCCGACGAATTTCTCGTGACCGGAGAGGCCTTTATTAGAAACTATCTCTACGGAAAAGAGACTGCCCGAAAACTCGGTGTGAAAGTAATGAATATCGGCTATCTTCCCGACATGTTCGGTCACAACGCCTATATGCCGGCTATCCTGAAAGGACTGGGTCTGGAAGGCGCCGTTGTATGGAGAGGAGTGGGTGATCTCACTGACAGGTCTGAGTTTCTGTGGCGTTCGCCCTCTGGTGAAGAGATACCGGTAGTTAATCTCATCCACGGATACGCCAACGTAGCGAACTTCTGGCGAGAGACAGACGAGATCAAAGAGCAATTCAGAAGGGAGATAGAGTTCTTCAAAGACAGAGCGACGAGCGACAATTGCCTTCTGATGAACGGCATAGATCATGAGCTCCCGGACTTTGGGCTTCCTTCAAACTTTGAGAAGTGGAGCCGGGAGCTGGGATCTGAGATCGTACACTCAACAGTCGAGGATTACCTCCATGCCGTTCTGAGGGAGAACCCTTTCCTGGAGACACTGACAGGAGAGCTGCGAGATCCCTCAAAAGACGTAGTCTTGAAAGATGTTACGTCTTCCAGAATATACCTGAAGCTCTTGAACTGGGAGGCCGAACAGCTATACAGTCGTTATCTGGAGCCGTTGGCGGTTATGGCCGGTCGTTTCGGTGTACCGGTGCCGCAGCACGAAATAGATTATGGCTGGAAGCAGCTGTTGAAGAGCCAGCCCCATGATAGCATCTGCGGCTGCAGTGTTGACAGAGTTCATCAGGATGTTCTGGTAAGGCTTTACTCCTCTCTGGAGAATGGAGTCTCGACGGTCGCCTCTTCTCTCAGGAAGATAGTACAGGCAATTGGAAGTGATTACGGAAAAGAGAGTCTTACCGTATTCAGCCCGTCCGAGAGCAAAGAAAAGACCGTTGTCAGAGTACTGATTGAACTCGATAGTCCTTCTTACATAGTCAGAGATACCAGCGGACGGATTATACCCTCTATTCTTGAAGAAGACAGGCGCTGGTATTTCAGAGTAAACGATGAGCTGTCATCTATCGGTGGAGACGATTACCTTAAGATGGTATCGAGCATAGCCAGATTCCAGTCCGTCAAGACGCTCGCAGATGATCGGACACGACAGCCGTATCTATTGACATTTCAGACAGAGCTTGAACCGCTTTCTCTGGAGACCTTCAGCCTCGAGAGAGCCGAAGCCGTCGATGCCGTGAAAGAACTATCGGTCACCGAATATGAGAACGACTACTACTCCTTCAGGCTAAATTCAGACGGTTCGTTTAATCTTACCGACCGGGAATCGGGAATAGAATACAGAGACCTGAACGGTCTGGAGGATGAAGCAGATGTTGGAGACGAATACAATTTCGATTACATAGAAAAAGACTCGGCAATCCACTTTCAAGAACCTTGCAAGATATTATCAATCAGAGATTACGGATTTCTCAGAGAGATTGCTCTTGAGAAGACCCTGACTATTCCGGCGGAGTCGTCTAGAGAGGGCAGGAGTTCTAAAGTTGCTTTATCCATAGCGACGTTTACCTATACTCTCTACAGGGACAGGCCGGAAATCGATGTGAAACTTGTTTTGCAGAACAGATCAAAGGATCACAGACTCAGAATGCTTTCGGTCATCCCGTTTCCCTGTGATGAAGTGATAAACGACGGTTACTTCGGGCTTGTCTCACATCCGACATCTCTGACAAATAGAGAGGACCAGATCGAAGACGATGTACCGAGATACGCCATGGAGAGTTTCGTATATCTCGGTGGAAAACGTGGTCTGCAGATACTTACAAGAGGAATTCATGAGTACGAAGTCTGCAGGAGAAGCAAAGAGACCGGTCTTTACCTGACGCTTCTCAGAAGCGTCGGCTGGGTGAGCAGACCTAATTTGAAGACCCGCAGGGGAGAGGCCGGGCCGTATATCGAAACGCCTGAAGGACAGTGCATCGGGACTTATACTCTCAGTTATTCATTCTGTATCACCGGGAAGACTACCGCAGAACTCTACAGGAACAAGAATCGAACGCTGCTAAAGCCAGCGGCCATTCACCACAATATGGACGTTGAAGCCAGACACTCGATGCTATCACGAATCGAGGGAGTTTCTCTCTCAGCACTGAAGCCCTCTTCAGATGGCAGTTTTTTACTCCGTGTCTTCAAAACCGGAGAAGACCAAAAGGTCTATCTGGAAGGTGACTTTGAGTCAATCTATCTTTCGGATATGGCCGAGAATAAACTCGAGGGGAGCGATTTTGAGGACATAGAGATGAACGCTGGAGAGATAAGATCCTTTCTCTTTTCGTGGAAGGCTTAGAAGGTTGTATTCCGCTCCGGAGGTAGTGAAAGATGGAAAAATTCGCCGTCGAAAAATCTAGAGGACCACTCTACTATGCGTGGCTGCGATTCCTGGACAACAAAGCCGCTCTGGTGTCGGGAGTAATCCTCTTGGTACTGATCTTTATGGCGGTCTTTGCCCCGCTAGTTACCAAGACCGGATACGCCGAACAGGCTTACATAACCAGAGTACTGGATTTCCCGTCGTGGCAGAATTGGTTTGGCGTCGATGCAGTTGGAAGAGATCTCTATTCGAGGATAGTCTACGGCGCAAGAGTCTCTCTGGGCGTGGGAGTATTGTCAGCGTTGATAAGTCTCGTTATAGGACTGCCCCTTGGCGCGGTCGCCGGCTTCAAAGGTGGAAGAGTCGACTGGTTTGTCATGAGGGTTGTGGAGATATTCTCCGTGATACCCCCGCTTCTTGTGGCAATACTGATAGCCTCTCTTGTCGGCGGGAGCGTTTTGAATGTCATACTGATCTCTTCGGCCTTCGGCTGGGTAAATGTCTGCAGGCTGGTGAGGGGTCAGGTAATGTCTCTTAAGAAGAAAGAGTTTGTTGCCGCCTCAAAGGCTCTGGGAGCGAGCCCGATGTATATTATGAGAAAGCACCTCGTGAAGAACAGTATATCGCCGATCATTGTGGGCTTTGTACTGGCGATTCCCGGCGCGATGATGATGGAAGCGAGCTTGAGTTTTCTTGGAGTGGGGATCAATCCACCTACTCCCAGCTGGGGACAGATGATCAGCGACGGCCTCTACTATATGTTCTACTACTGGCATCTGGCAGTCTTCCCAACACTCTTTCTGGCCATCACCGTTCTTTCGACTTCTCTGTTCGGCGACGGGCTTCGAGATGCTCTCGATCCCACAATGAAGGGTAAGTGAGGCTTATGAACGAAAGCCTTTTGAGAGTCGACAATCTTCATGTTACCTTCCACTTGAAAGAGGGCAGTGTAAGGGCGGTAAGGGGCGCGTCACTTGAAGTCAACGATAGAGAGAGTCTTGGGATTGTCGGGGAGTCTGGTTCCGGAAAGAGCGTGACCTCCCTGGCGATAATGAGACTGATAAAGGAGCCACCCGGAGAGGTGCGGGCCGACAGACTCCTCTTTGAAGGCAGAGATGTCAGCAAGATCAGATCGAGAGATATGAGAAGCATAAGGGGAAAAGAGATCAGCATGATCTTTCAGGAGCCCATGACTTCGTTCGATCCGGTCTTCACAATCGGACAGCAGCTTAATGAGACAATAATGCTTCATCAGGGGTTAAGCAAGAGAGAGTCCACCAGAATCGCTAGAGAGATGCTTGAAAAGGTTCGAATCCCGTCTCCGGAAAACACTCTGAAGAACTACCCTCACGAATTGTCGGGAGGAATGAGGCAGAGGGCGATGATCGCCATGGCACTCTCATGCAGACCGAGAATACTGATTGCCGATGAGCCGACCACAGCTCTAGACGTAACAATACAGGCACAGGTACTGCAGCTGATAAAGGACCTTCAAGCAGAATTTGGAATGTCTCTTGTGATGATAACGCACGACCTTGGCGTCATAGCAGAGACCACCGACAGAGTCGTTGTTATGTATGGCGGCAAAGTCCTGGAAGTCGGAACCGTCTTTGAAATCTTCAAGGATACCGCCCAGCCATATACCAGGGCACTCCTGAAAAGCATTCCCGGAGTGGACGATGAAAAGGGAAAGAAACTCTATGCCATACCCGGAAATCCTCCCAATCCCATGAACCCGCCTGAAGGTTGTCCTTTTAATCCAAGGTGTCCCATAGTCATGGATCAGTGTATGAAGGACTTCCCGCCGGTGAAAGTACTGAGCCCTACACACAAAGCCTGTTGCTGGAGGTTACAGTGATGGAGATATTGAGAGTAGAGGGACTGAAAAAGTACTTCAGCAGCAGACGCGGAGCGATCTGGAAGAGGAAGATACACTACGTCAGGGCGGTAGACGGCATCGACTTCAGTCTGGACGAGAACCGAGTGCTCGGCATAGTAGGTGAATCCGGCTGTGGAAAGACGACTACTGGAATGATGATTCTCAGACTAGTCGAACCGAGCGGGGGAAGGATTCTCTACAGAGGCAAAGAGATAACCGGTCTGGAAGAATACGGGATGAAGGAAGTCCGCAGAAAGATGCAGATCATCTTTCAGGATCCCTTCGCATCGCTCGATCCTATGATGACGCTGAACGAGATTGTGAGCGAGCCATACGATATATACAGGCTTCACTCGAAGAGCGAAAGACTTGAAAAATCTGCGAAACTTCTTCAGACCGTGGGACTCGACCCGGCGTACGGAATAAAGTATCCCCACGAACTCTCCGGTGGAATGAGGCAGAGAGTTGCGGTCGCCAGAGCGCTGGCGATGGATCCGGAGTTGATCGTGGCAGATGAGCCCACTTCGGCGCTCGATGTATCTGTAAAGGCACAGATTATAAATCTTCTCGAGGAACTGAAGGAGAGAATAAGGCTGTCGCTGATATTCATATCTCACGATTTGAGCGTGGTCAAGCACATTAGTGACGAGATCATCGTCATGTATCTGGGGAAGATCGTCGAAAAGTGTTCTACCGAAGAACTCTTCGCAGACCCCTTGCACCCCTACACGAGAGTCCTTCTTGAAGCGATTCCAG
>Ga0334884_1001997_pt1 | contig 27784 bp, 27 predicted proteins | sample GraSluR1_MG_7_FD_207215 | JGI IMG/M metagenome (GOLD analysis project Ga0334884, IMG submission 207215) | Sludge microbial communities from methane-producing bioreactor in Wageningen University, Netherlands - Granular Sludge_12_05 R1 | ecosystem: Engineered > Bioreactor > Anaerobic >...
ACAATCTCAGACTGGCACAAGGATACAGGCACTACAAAGATGGAGATAGCATCAAGTTCGAACCTCGCAAAGACAAAGAAAATGCATTCCGCTGGTTGTCTGCTGTTGCCCCTGCCGGTTTTGTAATTACCACAGCCGCAGATATGGGTAATTGGCTTAGGATGCATTTGGACAATGGCCAATTCAAGGGTAAACAATTCCTCTCCAAAGAGACCCATAACATGCTGTTTTTTCCACAAACAGTAACAGGAACAGATAGCTCAGCAATTTACAATTATGCCCAGGGTTGGACAATAGAAGCAGGATTGAACGGAAAAATGATACGGCACACAGGGCTCGCATATGGCTACACGGCTCTGGTTACTATCCTGCCAGAGCAAAAACTGGGAATAGCCATATTGACAAATGCAGGCAATACAACCAATCCTCATATGGCAATAGCAAGGGAAATATCGGAGTTTTTTGCCGGAACCGACAAAAGGGATTGGAACAAACATTACCTGGAAGCCTTTATGAAAGATTCTCCGAGGCAAAACAACGAATCCCAAAAAGATTCCATAGCCCCCAAACGGCTTGATCTTTACAGCGGAGAGTTTGGCAAAGAAGATTTTGGCATAGTAAAAATCACAATGGAAGATGGCTCCCTTGTTTTCAATCTCAATAATGTAAAATCACCTCTGAGACACAAAAACGGAGATATATTCACAATGAATGTACCAGGTGCCGGAAATATAGAAGTTGAGTTTTTCCCCGGCACTAATATTCCCATAGAATCACTAACATTCAAAATTGGAGATCCCATAGGCAAATTCTACAGGAAACAAGAGCAATCACAAAACAATTGACCAACAAACATTTGTTTGTCAAGGGTTCATCAAATCGTTGTGTTTAAAGCTTAATATTTCATAAATATATTCAATAGCATGTGCTGCAGGGCCTTCCGGATTCAGGAATTTGGCCCTGTTAAGTGCATTTATGGCTTCTCCCCACTGCTGCTCCCTTCTTAAGATTCCTCCCATAAGATACCAACCCTCTGCATTTTCAGGCTCCTTTTCCAGAAACTCTTTTAGCTCTTGGTGAGCCCTCTCTGTTCCTTCTTCCCTGAGTATCTGTTCAATTTCCATCAAAGTTTTTGCCATGACTCTTTTTCTTTAAAATCTTGCAAGTAATTAAACCAATCCGGCAAAACCCATGAAAGCCAACGCCAAAATTCCGGCAGTTATAAGTGCTATGGGTGTGCCTTTAAATGCTTTTGGAACATTTGCCAGGTCCAATTGTTCACGAAGACCGGCAAAAAGTACCATAGCCAAACCAAAACCAAGTGCGGTAGCAATTGCAAAAACCACAGATTGGGCCATATTCAACATTGCAGGTTCACCTCCAAACGAAAACTCTTTTGAGACAACCAAAATTGCAACACCCAATACAGCACAGTTGGTGGTTATCAGGGGCAAGAATATTCCAAGTGCCTGGTACAAAGATGGACTTATCTTTTTCATGATAATCTCTACCATCTGCACCAAAGATGCTATTACAACAATGAACGTAACCGTTTGCATGAATTCAATGCCTAATGGTACAAGGACATAATATTGCAATATATATGTAACAAGAGTGGCTACTGCCATTACAAATGTTACAGCCCCGGACATCCCTGCTGCAGTACTCACCTTGTTGGAAACCCCAAGGAACGGGCAAACACCCAGGAATTGTGAAAGCACTATGTTGTTGACAAAAACTGCCGATACTATAATTAAAATATATTCCATATCAATATGTTTTATGAAATCCTGGTTTTGAATTTATTGAATAACACCAAAAGGTAGCCGAGAGCCAAAAATGCACCCGGAGCAAGTACAAAAACCAACATTCCGTCACCATCAATCAATTTGATTCCGAATATTGAGGCACTTCCCAATATTTCCCGGACAGCTCCAAGTATTGTCAGTCCCAACGTAAATCCTATACCTATCCCTATACCATCCAATGCAGAGTCAGCAACACTGTTTTTGGAAGCAAAAGCCTCTGCCCTTCCCAAAACGATACAGTTAACAACAATAAGCGGAATAAAAAGACCCAAGGTCTCATACAGGCCGGGTGTATATGCTTGCATCAGCAATTGCAATACAGTAACAAAAGCAGCAATCACAACTATATAAGAAGGAATCCTGACTTTGTTGGGAATTAGCGACGATATGGACGAAATAGCAACGTTCGACATTATCAGCACAAATGTCGTTGCAAGCCCCATACCTAAACCATTTATTGCAGAGGTTGTAGTCCCAAGTGTAGGACACATTCCCAAAAGAAGAACAAAAATAGGGTTTTCTTTGATTATACCCTTTGTCACCAAACTTAACTTACTCATTGCTCACCTCCATCTTATTATTTTCGGAATCACATTTCTTGAAAACCTCCCATGCTGCAACCACAGCTTCACAGAAAGCTCTTGAAGTAATTGTAGACGCTGTGATTGCATCCACATCCCCCCCATCTTTCTTAACCAGCAATTGGAAATCCTCCGGATTTTTACCTTTGAACTGGACACTAAAATCGCTTTTTGATGCATCAATCTTATCTCCCAGGCCAGGGGTCTCTGCATGTGATAAGACGGCAGTTCCATTGATAGTCCCGTCTGCATTGAAACCAACCATCAGTGACATCCTGCCTCCAAATCCCGAAGAATAAGTTTCTACAGCATAACCGGAAACATCGCTTCCCATTTTTGCAGGATAAACCCTGTAGGCTTTCCCGGAGAGTTCTACCATGAATTGTTCTGCAGAAGGATCGTTGTCAAAAGCAGGGGCAACACTTGCAATTGCATTGTTTGTCTTTGCTGTCATAGCCTCGTCAATCGGGCCCTTGGTCAACGAATAGACAACTCCCAAAAGGGAAGAAGCTACAAGTGTAACAACAGACAACGTGACAAGCATGTTTTTTAGTGAAGATTCTTTAGCCATGTTTCACCTCCTTTCCAAATTTACCTGGTTTGAAATAGTTGTTTAACAAAGGAACCGTAGCATTCATGATTAATATTGCAAATGAAATACCCTCCGGATATGCCCCGAAGTTCCTTATAAGTACAGTAATTATACCAATACCTGCACCATAAATCACCATACCTTTTGTACTCATGGGAGATGTCACATAATCCGTTGCCATGAATATAGACCCTATCAAAATACCTCCGGTTAAAATTGTGAAAAGAGGATCCGGATTATGTGAAGGATCTATCAACCAAAAAATACCCGAGAACACAACAATTGTCCCGATTATTGAAAGTGGTATATGGGGTCTTATGACCCTTCTTATCAAAAGATAGCCCAATCCAAGCAACAGGGCCAAAGCAGAGACTTCTCCCACAGACCCTCCAATCTTGCTAAAAAGCATCTGAGCATAAGAAAAGTTATGTTCTGCAAATATCTGATCCATGGTCAAACCTTTTGACAAACCCTCCTTTACAATAGAAAGAGCAGTTGCACCTGTAGAGGCATCTATACCCTCCCTGAACCACGATGTGGGAATTGTCCAGTCTGTCATGATTACAGGAAAAGAGACCAAAAGGAAAACCCTTCCAACCAAAGCAGGGTTGAACACATTTTGCCCCAGCCCTCCGAAACTCATTTTTGCTACACCAATAGCCACCACAGAACCAATGAAAACAATCCACCATGGAGAGTTAGGTGGCAAGTTCAAAGCCAACAAAAGCCCTGTAAGTGCCGCAGAATAATCACTAATCAAGACTTTGGACTTGATTATGTATTTTTGAATTGCATATTCAACAAGGACACAGGCAATGACACCTACAAACGCCAATTTTATGGCAGAAAAACCGAAGAAATACACAGAAACCAGCAGCGATGGAGACAAAGCAATGATCACATCCCTCATCAAGCTCCTTGTACTCTCTTTCCCGTGTAAATGTGGTGCCGGAGATACTAATAGTTTTTTCATATCCGAAATTTATCTTACTTTTTAGGTCTGCTTCTAATTATTTTGATCACTTGGGCTTTTGCAAGCCTTATAGTATCCAGCAAAGGAATATTGGCAGGGCAACTATACATGCAGCTTCCACATTCAATACAATCATGTACCATATTTGCTTCCAAATCGTCCAATCTTCCTGCACGGGACAACCTGTTAAGAAGGTATGGTTCCAATCCCATAGGGCAAGAATCCACACATTTTGCACATCTTATACAATTTCCCTCCTCTCCTCTTTTGGTCTCATCTTCTGTCAACAGCAAAAAAGCAGAGGTACTCTTGACAGATGCAGCCTCCATCCTGGAAACCGCCTTGCCCATCATAGGCCCGCCACTTATCAACTTAACAGCATCTTTGGGAAAACCACCAATAGCAAACATTACATTGTTCATGTTTGCACCAACCCTCAACTTGAAATTACGCTGCTCGGTCATACATTTACCGGTAACCGTAACTATCCCTTCAAAAAGAGGTTTGTTTTTTTGCACAGCCTCGTAAACTGCCAGGGCAGTACCCACATTCTGTACCACAACACCAACATCTATGGGCAACCCCATAGAAGGAACCTGTCTTTTGAGAATAGCATCTATCAACTGTTTCTCACCGCCCTGCGGATATCTTTTTTTCAAAGGGACAATTTTGATGGAACCATATGATGCAGATGTCAATTTTTTCATGACCTTGATAGCTTCAGGTTTGTTCTCTTCTATTCCAAAGTAAGCCTTATCCACTCCCAAAGCCCTCATCATCAACTCAACCCCAATCAAGATTTGCTCAGGGGTTTCAACCATGATCCTATAATCAGAAGTAAGGTACGGTTCACACTCAGCTCCATTTACAAGCAGGTATTCTGCTTTTTTACCAGGAGGCGGAGATAGCTTGATATGGGTAGGAAAAGCAGCCCCTCCCAAACCCACAACTCCACATTCTGCAATCTTGTCAATTATCTCTTTGGAAGAGAGCTTAGTCTCCCTTATAATATCAGGAGACCTGTCAATGGTCTCCAACCACTCATCCCCTTCTACCTTTACAACTATATGTTTTACCATATTGCCGAAAATATCTGGCAATAACTCAATGGAGCTAACCGTCCCCGATACAGAAGAATGGATGTTTGCAGAGATAAATCCGGACGCTTTGGCCACCAACTGGCCTGTCTTTACTTTATCCCCTTTGGCGACAACCGGCTCTGCCGGTGCTCCCAAATGCTGCGATACAGATATGTAGGCCATATCCATTACCGGAAAATCTTCTATAGCAGCATTGGCCGAGATTTTACTGTCGTTGGGATGTATACCGCCAATTGAAAATGTTTTACTCATATTGTGTACGATATTACTGTTCTATTGTTGCACTTTCTGTTTTCTTAGGTACCCTCACAGGGAAATTCACCTCCCATATGGCGTGTGTAGGACACTCCGTTACACATTTACGGCACAGCTTGCATTTGTTGTAATCTATATAAGCCAGGTTATCTGTAATTGTAATTGCATCATATGCACAGGCTTTTTGACATTTGTAACAACCAATGCATGCCACATCGCATGCTTTCCGGGCAACGCCACCTTTGTCCTTGTTTACACAGGACACGAAAATCCTCCTGTTTTTTGGACCTTTGTTCCTTAATTCTATTATGAATTTTGGGCAAGCTTTCACACAAGCACCGCAGGCAGTACATTTATCTTGGTCCACTTCCGGAAGTCCGGTCCTTGGGTCCATATGTATTGCATCAAAATTACAGACCGCAACACAATCTCCCTGACCAAGGCATCCATAGCTACATCCGGTGTCTCCGGCATACAAACCGGCCATAACGGCACATGATCCAAAACCATCGTAATGGTTAACCTTTTCCCTTGCATCACAATTCCCGTTACACCGCACCACAGCAACCTGAGGAACCTTCTCCACAACCTTCAGCCCAAGTGATCCTGCAACATTTTTCATCACATCGTTACCCCCCACAGGGCAATAGAGTGATTCCAGGTCATCTGCCTTAACACATGCCTCGGCAAAAGCACGACACCCGGCATAGCCGCATCCCCCACAATTTGCTCCTGGCAAAATAGCCTCTACATTATCAATCCTGGGGTCTTCGTTAACTTTGAACTTCTGAGCCACCAGGTATAGTATCCAGGCCAAAACAAAGCCCAGGATAGTCAAACTGACAACAGTGAAAATAATAGTATTTGTCATTATTTATTATAGTTTTTCTACAGTAAACACAAACTCTTTACGTAACTTATCCCTGAAGATCCATACTCCCACATAATAAAGGGCCAAAGCACCTATTACAGAGATACCTGTTACAGGTTCGGGAACATTTACAGATGACAAAGATACTAATAAAACCACCAGGATTATCAACGGAATCAAATAGGATATCCACAAAGCCTTGTATCCCAATGTTCTTCGCATTCTCACATTAACTATCTCACCATTCTGGAAATCAGCTCCATAGACATTTTCCACTTCAACTACTTTTACCTTTACATCTCCCAATGAACAAGCTCCTTTTGCATGACAAGAGGAACAAGCAGATTTGCTCAATATCTCTACAGATATAAAATGAGGATCAATCGATTTGATCACTCCTTGATGGTCTATATATTCTGGTTGTTTCATATCAATTTATTATAGATGTCAAGGGGAATTTAAGGTTCTCGGCAATTGACAGCCGTCCCTTTACTTTCCCTACTTTAATGGGTGTCTCAAAAAGCAAAGGCACCTTGTTATTATCGTCGCTGACCCATAACACAATCTCCTCTTCTCCGCTAAAAACCTCTCCTGCAACAACTTTTGCTGCAAACTTCATGGTCCGGAATTTACCCATCCCCGGCACTTTTATGCTCTCCTTACCAATGTATCTGTAATACATGTTAAAAACCTCATCATCAATTACAAAAACAATAGGCTGAGGATCTCCGTCCGAAACACCGGAAAAATCCATATTCCTTGCAAAGTAAAATAAGGAGACCAAATCAAAGGTACACTCATTGCCCTGCAGCAAAGTATCCTTGATATTATTATCACCCCGCTCTACCCTGGCATCAATGGAGTTGTCCTGGTTAAAGAAAAAAGTATTCTTGATCCTGTATCTTCCTTCTGCTATGTCACGGTGAAAATAAAATGGCCTGCCATTGGATACGTCGAATTTTGATTCAAACAAATCCCTGACTTTAAAAAATATATCATAAAATTTATAAGTATGGCCCCTTATTACAGAATGATAGTGTGTCCCAAACTCAGACCTCTCAATTTTCGTAACCCTTGCCTCTGCCTCTCCTACATCGGTGTTCACAAGCCCCCACTGGTAGTTAATTACATATACAAGCCTTTCTCCGCTTTTGAAAGCCTTCTCGTTTTCACTCACATCCCTCACCTGCATGCAATCGTTTGTTTGTCCAAACAACTGTACAGGCAAAAGGAATAACAGGAAAATTGAGAAATATTTGGTCATCCTAAAATTCAGAATCAAAATCGGAGTTAGACATAAAGCTTTCGTTGTTCATTTTTGAGGGGTAAGTCTCAACACCACCCTCTGCAAAAGGATCCAAGTTCAATGCACTATCTGTCACATCCACAAACTTGACCTCCGAATTGCGGAACCTTAGCTTGACATCGCAAACAGCACCATTCCTGTGTTTGGCAATGATTATATCGGTCATCCCGGTAAGAGCAGGATTATCATCACCTGTGCCATAATAGTCTGGTCTATGGATAAACATTACAATATCTGCATCCTGCTCAATTGCACCAGACTCCCTCAAGTCACTTAACTGAGGTCTTTTAGACCCTCCTCTGGTCTCAACAGCCCTGCTTAACTGAGAAAGTGCTATCACAGGGATACTCAGCTCCTTTGCTATAGCTTTCAAAGACCTGGAAATTGCAGAGACCTCCTGCTCCCTCATGCCCCTCAGCTCCGGCGGACCAGTCATCAATTGCAAATAGTCAATGATAATCATTTTTACTCCGTGGATGGAAACAAGTTTCCTAGCCTTTGACCTTAGTTCATTGATGGATAAAGATGGAGTATCATCAATGTAAAGAGGAGCTTTCACCAGCTGTTTAAGCCTTGTGTTAAGTTGCTCCCATTCATAATCCTTCAGTTTCCTGCCACCTTTGATTTTATCAGCATCCAACCCTGTTTCACTAATCATGAGCCTTTTAACCAACTGGACACTGGACATCTCCAAAGAAAAGAAAGCCACCGGAACTTGGTGCTCCACTGTCATGTTCCTGGCCATTGTAAGTACAAAGGCTGTTTTACCCATGGATGGACGGGCTGCCACAATTACCAAATCAGATGACTGCCATCCCAATGTAACCCTGTCAATTCCCGTATATCCAGATGGAACACCACTCAATCCATCCTGCCTTAGCTGGTTTTTCTCAAGTTCATCAATAGCATCATTTATAACATATTGTATTACCTGGGACTCTTTCCTCATGTTCCTGTCTGCAAGGGTAAAGATCTTCTGCTGGGTTGTATCCAAAAGTTCATCTACCGATACAGCATCGTCAAAAGCCTCTTTTTGCACGCCATAAGAGATGGAAATGAGTTCCCTTTGAATATATTTCTGCAAAAGGATTTTTGCGTGGTAATCTATATGTGCAGCAGCTCCAATCTTTAAAGTCAACTGGCTCAAGAAAGAGACTCCTCCCACCAATTCCAAATCACCATTATTTTTAAGCTCCTCAGAAACAGTAAATAAATCTACAGGAGCATGTTTGGATGCCAAAGAAGAGATTGCAGAAAAAACTTTCCTGTTAGTCTCTTTGTAAAAACACTCAGGACTTATTATATCCAAGACATCCGTTACAGCAGAGGGCTCCAACATCAATGCCCCCAATATTGCCTCCTCTATATCCAATGCCTGAGGCGGTTTTTTACCCATCTCAAGCCCCAATGCATCGAAGTTTGTTTCGCCTTTAATTTTCCCTTTTGTATATTTAGCCATTTCGCTTTACTTTAATCTGTCCAAGGCCCTAAGTATCGCATCAATTGCCAAGCCTGTCTCCTCTTTGGTAATACTCAGAGGTGGAGCTATCCTGAAAGCTGTTCCGCAAAACAAGAACCAGTCACTTAAGACACCCTCTTCCAATAACAATCCCAATATCTCTTTTGCAAATATTTCGTTTTTCAAATCCACTGCAATCAGCAAACCCTCTGCCCTGATTTCGGCAACCAGAGGGTGATTTTGAAGTGCCTTTACAAATATAGCACTCTTTTCACTAACCTCCCCTACCCATTTTTCGTTGACAAGCAATTTCAATGAGGCCAAGCCGGCCGCACAAGAAACGGGATGACCTCCAAAAGTGGTTATATGCCCCAATACCGGGTTGGATTGCCAACACTCCATCAGTTTTGCAGAGGCAACAAGAGCTCCCAAAGGCATACCTCCTCCAAGTGCCTTTGCCAAAGTCATTATGTCCGGGACCACCCCGTATTTCTGATGTGCAAACATTGCACCTGTCCTGCCAAAACCTGTCTGAATCTCGTCAAAGATAAGCAGCGTGCCTGTTTTGTTGCACCTGTCTCGTAAAACTCTCAGGAAACCATTTTCAGGAGCAATCACCCCTCCCTCACCCATTACAGGTTCAACCAATACACAAGCAGTTTTTTCTGTTATAAAATCTAAATCTTCTGTACAATTGAAACGAATGTGCCTGACTCCTGGCAAAAGAGGTCTAAAGGAATCCTTGAACTCTTCATTTCCCATCATGCTGAGTGCACCATGGGTACTACCATGATAACTATTTACAAAAGACACCATTTCCTGCCTTCCGGTATATCTCTTTGCCAATTTGAGAGCAGCTTCATTTGCCTCGCTGCCAGAATTAACAAAATATACAGAATCCAAAGATGGATCCAAAAGCGAAGTAAGCAATGCTGCATATTCACTTTGAGGTGCTTGGATAATCTCACCATACACCATAAGATGCATATGCCTGTCTATCTGACTTTTAACAGCATCAAGAATAGCAACATTCCCATGCCCAGTGTTGGACACACACACTCCGGAAACCAAATCTATGATTTTCTTGTTATCGGGAGTATACAGGAAAACCCCTTCTGCCCTTTGGATTTCCAATCCTAGAGGTAAAGGGGAAGTAAGAGCAACATGCCTGAAAAACAAATCCCTTATAGTATAGGACCTTTTGTCCATTTACTCTTGGGGCTCAAAATCGGCATTCACCAATATACGACCGCAATACTCGCAAACAATTATCTTTTTGCTGGAAGCTATATCCATTTGTCTTTGTGGCGGAATCTTGTTGAAGCAACCAGAACAAGCGTCCCTTTTGACTGTCACAACAGCCAGACCGTTACGGGCATTAGTCCTCACTTTGTGATAAGCGGCCAAAAGCCTCGCATCAATCTGGGATTGGATCTCTGCAGAGTATTTCAACAACTCCTCCTCTTCTTTTGCAGTTTCGGAAACAATTGCATCAAGCTCTTTTTTCTTGTTTTCCAAATCCAGCTTCCTCTCTTCCAAAGCAACTTTTGTAACTTCCAACAAAGATTTCTTCTCTGCAAGCACCAAAGTGCTCTCTTTTATCCTTTTCTCTGACAATTGGACTTCCAGGCCCTGGAATTCAATTTCTTTAGAGAGAGAATCGTATTCCCTGTTGTTCTTGACATTGTTTTGCTGCACTGTATATTTCTCAATCAATGCTTTGGAGTTCTCAAGGTCAATCTTCTTTTGCGCAATTACCTTCTCTACCTCCTTGATCTCTTGCATCAAGTTTTCCGTTCTGGTTGTAAGTCCCAGAATGTCATCTTCCAAATCCTGAACTTCCAAAGGTAGCTCGCCTCTTAGCAGGTGTATCTGGTCAATTTTAGAGTCTGTTTGCTGAAGTTTGAACAGCAGGTAAAGTTTTGATTCCATAGAGAGATCGCCCTCTACCGTACTCTTCTGCAATGAAATAAAGGTTCCTCCGTCAAGCGGGGTCTCAACCGGTATTTTGTTTTTAGCTGCTGACATAATCTATAGATGATATTGTATTGGATTATTATTTTTACAACTCTTGTAAACCGCAAAGTTAGGTATTTTTTTCAATAAAATCTCTCTTATCAAATCTACAACTCCTATTTCACTCTCGTAATGGCCTATGTCCATTACCATGAAATCCTTTTCACAAAAGAAATTGTGATAAGAAACATCCCCGGTTACCAAAACCTGTGCTCCCGACGCCATAGCCTGCTCTATGAGTGAAGAACCACTCCCTCCACACACTGCCACCTTTTTTATTTTACCCTGTACAAGATTGGAACTTTTTACACATTGGACATCAAACACCTCTTTTAACAAAGCAATCAGCGAGATTGCATCCATAGGTTGTTCCAGCTCCCCAATAACACCCAACCCGGATTCCTGTTCCCCCTCTTTGTTCAAAATAGTTTGGTTTATGAGGCACAATTTGTCTGCCATGATTCCGCTCACTCCTTGCAAAACCTTGTCAATATTTGTATGTATTGAATAGAGCGAAATGTCATTTTTGATAAGGTTCTTCACTACCCTCTCTACATATGTGTCTGAACCTATCTTTTTAAGGCCTTTGAACAACAATGGGTGGTGAGTGACAATCATCTCTGCCCCAATCTCTTTAGCCTCATCTACCACATCTTCTGTACAGTCCAGTGCCAAAAGGACCTTGGTAACATTGGTATTGTAATCTCCCACCATAAAGCCGGAGTTATCCCAATTCTCCTGTAACGATTCCGGCGCAAACTCCTGCAAGATTCCGGCTATATCTTTTACTCTCATTTTCAAATAACTTAAAGTGAAGCAGCAACAGCCTCCAGTTTCTCTTTGATTCCGTTAAGGGACTCAATCACATCTATCCTTCGGTCAATACCCTCTTTATTATCCTTCATCCGTTTCAAAGCACCTTCCAGTGTCATCCCTCTCTCCTTGACCAAGAAGTGTATCATCTTGAAATTAGTAACATCTTGCGCCGTAAATAATCTGTTCCCTTTCTTGTTTCGTGCCGGTCTTATGAACTCCGGGAACTTCTGTGCCCAAAACCTGACAAGGGATGTGTTCTCGTCAAGCATTTCCGACACTTCTCCTATTGTATAATACAATTTTTCTACTTTAAATTCCTTGTAAGGCATAATTGAAAGATTTAAAGATTATTCGAAATAGGTATGGTCAATCCAAAGATTGTCCGTTATTCAATGCAATCACAAGCATATCCCTGTAATTGTATGGATCAAGCTCTGCAAAAAAATAATTCACAGGGTCTACAGTAGTTTTATTCAATGAAATTTCATAATGCAGATGGGGAGCAAATGACAAACCGCTGTTCCCAACCCTGGCAATTACACTGCCCTTGGAAACTTTCTGCCCATTACGTACAAACATCTCTCCCAAATGAGCATAATAGGTTTCGTAACCATTCCCATGGTCTATCCTTATTTGGTTGCCACGGTCCCTCTCCGACCTGGTTACAGACACCACCGTTCCCTCTGCAGTTGCCAACACCTCTGTTCCAATCCCGGACAAAAGATCTATTCCTTTATGTTCTACTTTGGTTTTGTAAAATGGATGGATTTTCATTCCCACTCCTGCTCCGGTTTGTGAAACCGAAAGGTTTTCCAATGGAAAAGAAGAGGGCAAATAAGTGACACTATCCTTTGTTTCCAAAAAGTTGTATATAGACTCTATCCGCTTGAATTGTTCGTTTGCCAGATACTCGGCAAACTTCACTTTATCTGATGTCTGGTTCACAAGAGTGATATCAGAAGAGGTATCCAACTGGGAATAAATACTTGGATTATATTCCGAAATCATATCCGGCGGGTCAGATTTGAAAATATTCATATATATTTCCCTGTCCTTTACCTTCAAGTCATTAATCACCTTATCCAAAAGTTCCAGTTTTTCCGTGGATCTTTGGTATTCTGCATTCAGCAAATCATTTTCCCTCTGCATCCTCTCTTCCCTGCCGGTATTGAACAGCAAGGCAAAAACAATGTAATACAATATTGCCAGCAAAACACTGCCAAAAAGATACCTGAATGCTGTTTTCAGCATCCCGGCAATACCCTTTTTGTCTTCTGTAAAACTAAGTTGCTCTTTATTGAATTTATACTTGCTCATTGGAACCGGTTGTGTTAATAAGTGCAGCAAAACTCTCCTCATCAACGTCTGGGTTGTAGTAATTCAAAGGATTAACCGGCTTGTTCCTGTATATAACTTCATAGTGGAGGTGAGGGCCTTTGGAGCGCCCGGTATTGCCCATGAAACCAATTACCTCCCCTCTTTTAACAATCCTTCCTGTAGTTACATTAGCTTTTGTCAGATGAGCATACCTCGTTTTGTACCCGAAACCATGATCGACCATTACAAAATTACCATACCCAAAAAAGTCGTGCCCAACCTCAACCACCTTACCGTTTCCTGTGGCATAAATTGGCTCACCGGCGGGTCCGGACAAATCTACACCTTTGTGCATACGGTAATCCCCATGGAAAGGATCTTTTCTGTAACCAAAACTACTTGAATACCTTATCCTTTTAGAACCAATATTGACAGGAGGTATGGCCGGCACACAAAATGTCATTTCATCTGCACTTTTTGCCAATTGGGTCAAATCTTCAAAAGACCTGTTTTGAACATATGCCTTCTTGTAAAGTACATCCAAAGTAAATGCGGTTTTGCTTAGAACACCAGATTTTTCAAAGTTCTGCAGGTAGGAATACCTGTCCACACCACCAAAACCTGCATTCCTGATATCTTCTGGTATCTCATCCATACCAAAGATAGGACGATAGACATAGTTATCCCTCATCTGTAAAGCAACCAGTGATTTTTCTACACTTTCAAACCTTTTGTTCACCAGCTCCAGACTATTTGCCAACTCTTCGTTCTGCCTTTTCAGGGACAACATCTTGGGAGTTTCAAGATTAAAATATTCAGTGTATATGAAATAATAACCCAACGATACGGCAATGCTTAGCAAAAACATGATCAAACCCTTGGATAGCTTTGCTTTCGCTGGGATTTGATGGATTTCGTATGCTAATGTTTCGTGGTTGAATTTATACTTTCTGTTACCCTTCATTCCAATTTTATACTCTTAATGCTTTGCAAATTTAAATAATTTTAAATAAAAACCTATTTTTGTGAATTAAATTGAACAGATCAATAATTCCTTGTATAATATGACATCAAAAGAGATAAGAGATAATTTCTTACGTTTTTTCGAATCCAAAGGGCACAAGATTGTCCCATCTGCACCAATGGTGGTTAAGGATGATCCAACCCTTATGTTCACAAATGCTGGTATGAACCAATTCAAAGATTGGTTCCTTGGAAACAGCCAGGTTCAATACAGCAGGGTTGCCGATTCCCAAAAATGCCTTAGGGTCAGCGGTAAACACAACGACCTTGAAGAAGTCGGGCATGACACCTACCACCACACCATGTTCGAAATGCTCGGAAACTGGAGCTTTGGGGATTATTTCAAAACAGAAGCCATTGCCTGGGCTTGGGAATTATTGACAGAAGTATACAAACTTGACAAAAACCGTCTTTATGCCACTGTTTTTGAAGGAAATAGTGACGACAATGTATCTGAGGACACAGAAGCGCGCAATGAATGGCTAAAATATTTGCCTGCAGAAAGAATCCTTTATGGCAACAAGAAAGATAATTTTTGGGAAATGGGAGACACCGGGCCATGCGGACCTTGCAGTGAAATCCATGTAGATTTGAGGAGTGATTCCGAAAGAGAAGCTGTTGACGGGGGTTCACTGGTTAACAAAGACCACCATCTTGTTGTAGAGATATGGAACCTGGTGTTTATACAGTACAACAGAAAAGCCAACGGACAACTTGTTCCGCTACCAAACAAGCATGTAGACACAGGTATGGGTTTTGAAAGACTTTGTATGGCAATGCAAGGCAAACAAAGTAACTACGACACCGATGTCTTTACCGGCATGCTTGGCAAAATAGCATCCTTGACCGGTAAAACCTACAACCAAACACCCGAAATTGGCATTGCCATGCGGGTTATATCCGACCATATCAGGGCTATCTCTTTTTCAATTGCAGATGGTCAGTTGCCGTCCAATGTAAAAGCAGGCTACGTCATAAGAAGGATTTTGAGAAGAGCAGTACGTTATGCATACACCTTCCTTGAGTGTCCGGAACCTCTGTTGTACAAATTGGTGCCTCAGCTGGTTCATGATATGGGAGATGCATTCCCAGAACTGGTTTCCCAGCAACAATTGGTAGAAAAGGTTATACACGAAGAAGAAGAGGCCTTTTTAAGGACTCTGGACAAAGGCATCAAACTTCTGGACAACATAATGGAAAAGAATTCCAAGGACAAACTCATTTCAGGAGAAGAGGCATTTACACTCTACGACACTTTTGGTTTCCCTATTGACCTAAGCGAACTTATTGCAAAGGAAAAAGGTTATACAATCGACCATAAAAGCTTTGAAAAAGAGCTGGAAAAACAAAAAAACAGAAGCCGTAATGTAGCCTCTACACAGGAGGGCGATTGGGTAGAATTAATGGACTCGTCAGAAACAGAATTTTGTGGATACGAAAACACTCAGGCGCAAGTTAAGATTGTCCGCTACAGGGAGGTTTCCACAAAATCCAAAAAACATTTCCAGGTTGTATTGGACAAAACCCCTTTCTACGCAGAGAGCGGCGGACAGGTTGGCGACACGGGATATCTCGAGCACGACGGCGAACGTATCAACATTACCAATACTGTAAAAGAAAACAACCTGCACATCCATATTTGTGAAAAATTACCAACCAATCCAAAAGAGTGCTTTGTTGCCAAAGTTGATGTGCAAAAAAGGACCCAAACAGCAAACAACCACACAGCAACCCACTTGCTTCATAAAGCATTAAGGGAAATCCTTGGTTCACACATAGAACAAAAAGGGTCTCTGGTAAGCAACACCCATTTCCGCTTCGATTTTTCTCATTTCGAAAAGATCCAGGATCAAGACCTGAAAAAAATCGAAAACCTTGTAAATGAATACATCCGGCAAAATCACATCAGGGATGAAAAAAGGGAAGTTCCTGTAGAACAAGCAAAACAGATGGGAGCAATGGCTTTATTCGGAGAAAAATACGGCGAGAAAGTCAGGGTAATAAAATTCGGAGACTCCATTGAACTTTGCGGTGGCACTCACACTTCTGCAACCGGTAACATCGGATTGTTCAAAATCCTTTCCGAAAGTGCAATTGCTGCAGGAGTAAGAAGGATAGAAGCCACTACCGGCAAATACGCCCAGGAGATAATTGAAGAAGAGGAAGAGTTGTTAAAGAATATCAAATCACAACTTAACAACTCCCCGAATATATTGGCTTCTCTCGAAAAAATCCTGGCAGAAAACGAAAGTTTGAAAAAAAGAGTAGATCAAATGCAGCATGAACAAGCCCGGCAGTTAAAAGAGAAAGTGACAGCCCAATCCAATCATATCAACGGGGTAGATTTGTATATCCTCAAGGGTGAGTACAGCAGCGAAGTTGTAAAAGAACTGGCGTTTATGATTCGCAAAGAAAAAAGTAACTCAGTGTTTGCTGCAGCCTATATATTTGAGGGGAAACCATATTTGGCGCTAATGTACAGCGACGACTTGGTTGCCCATGGGAAAAACGCTTCCAAAGAGATCAGGGAGGCAGCAAAATCAATAAAAGGTGGCGGAGGTGGACAACCATTTTATGCTACTGCAGGGGGCAAAGATGTGCAAGGCATAGATTATGCAATGGACAAACTTATAGAACTTGCCACCCAACATGCATAATCGAATAAAAGAGCACCATTGAAAAAATTAGACCAATTCATAGTTACTTCGTTCCTGGGACCTTTTGTCCTTACATTCCTCATCGTGATTTTTGCACTGATGCTGCAGTTTTTGTGGCTATACATAGACGAGCTTGTAGGTAAAGGTCTTGGAGCATTGGTCATCCTTGAATTTTTAGCTTGGGGTTCAGCCACATTGATACCTCTGGCATTACCAATTGCAACCTTGCTGGCATCAATCATGACTTTGGGAGGGATGGGAGAAGACAACGAGCTGCTTGCGATGAAAGCAGCCGGCATACCTCTGCAAAGAATCCTCAGACCCATAATAATTGTCTCTTTTATTGTTAGCATAGGAGCTTTTTTTGCCTCAAACAACCTTATCCCTGTTTCCTACTCAAAGATCTACTCATTGCGCGATGATATCAGCAACACAAAAGAAGAGATACGGATTCCCACCGGCATTTTTTACGATGGTATAGAGGGATACAACATCAGAATCGGGAAAAGGGACGAAAAAAGCGGAAGCATATACAATGTAATGGTTTACACCCACAAAGAGGGTCGAGGCAACACAAGCCTTACACTTGCCGACTCGGGATCCATCAAGTTTACAGCAGACAAGCAGAACCTTCTGTTTACATTGTACGATGGTTACTCCTACGAAGAGGAACCTCGCTCATTCGGTGCCAATGATACCCTTTTCACATACCAAAGGATTGGATTCAAAAGACAAGAGATGATAATATCCCTTGCAAATTATGCTTTCCAACGCAGTGACCAGGACAGGTTCAACAACGAAGTTATGGCACAAAACCTTTCCCAATTGAAAGTAGCCAGGGATTCACTGGACTCTGTGTACAAAGAGGTACATAAATACCAATACCGTAACCTGATACTCAGCGGAGGATTGTCATACGGAAGGGAACTGGACACATCACTGAGCAAACAGTTCAAGGCCGAAATCCCCTACGACTCCCTTTATCAATGGAAAAGTCTGGAAGACAAAAGAGAAGCACTTTCAATGGCCAGCAGCCACCTTCAAAGCTCAATCAGCACACTTTCTACATACGAAATTGAAGAGATGCAACATGTTCTCCCCCTGAGGAAAGTAAAAATAGAAAGGTACCGTAAGTTCACACTTTCCATAGCATGCTTCATCTTCTTTTTTATTGGAGCCCCTTTGGGAGCAATCATACGGAAAGGAGGGTTGGGTACTCCGGTTATTGTTTCCATGCTCTTTTTTGTAGTATATTGGGTAGTTGACATAAGTGGCAAGAAACTCGCTACAGACGGGGTATTGACTCCAGCTATGGGTACATTGATCTCTTCTGCCGTGCTTTTCCCGATAGGTGTTTACCTTACATGGAAATCTACCAGGGATTCATCATTGTTCAATGCAGACACATACATAATGTTTTTCCAAAAGATAATGGACAGGATAAACAAGTATAAAGGAGAAAAGGAATAAAATGAACCAGAATTGCAAGATAGTTTACATGGGCACACCCGAGTTTGCCGTAGCTCCTCTCAGGCAACTTATAGATAAAGGCTACCACATCACAGCTGTAGTAACGGCCCCTGACAAGCCGGTAGGCAGAGGTCTTCGGATTGCACAAAGCGATGTTAAAAAATATGCTCTGGAAAATGGATTGAGAATACTTCAGCCAACCTCGTTGAAAGATAGTTCGTTTATCCAAGAGCTTAGCAACATGAATGCCGATCTGTTCGTGGTAGTAGCATTCAGGATGCTTCCAAAAGAGGTATGGTCATTACCTAAAGAAGGAACATTCAACCTACACGCATCATTGTTGCCAATGTACCGTGGGGCAGCTCCAATCAACTGGGCAATCATCAACGGGGAGCAAAAAACAGGTGTTACTACTTTCCTTATTGACCAGGAAATTGACACCGGGAAAATATTGTTCAGTGAAGAGGTAAAAATTGAGCCTGAAGACAATGCCGGGACACTCCATGACAAGCTAATGGAAAAAGGGGCATTATTGGTAGAGAAAACCGTACGGGAGCTCATAAAAGGCAATGTGACCCCTATAGATCAAAAGAAATACCTCCCATTGGATATTACCCTTAAAAACGCACCAAAGATAAATAGGGAAACTTGTACAATAGACTGGTCTCAACCATGTGATAAAGTACACAACCTCATACGAGGCATGTCTCCCTATCCCGCAGCCAGCTCTACCCTTTCCAACGGGATAAAAAATGTTCCGGTAAAGATATTCGAGTCAAAAGAACTTCCCGGCCAAAAAAATTTGGAACCTGGAACGATTGAAACCGATGGTAAAAACTATCTGCGGGTAGGTTGCGGTGAAGGATATTTGGATATTGAATCTCTACAGGCTGCCGGCAAAAAAAGGATGGCCATCAAAGAGTTCCTTGCTGGTCTAAGGGAAGCCAAAACATATAGATTTATTTGAACATGAGTGAAATTGTAATATTAGCAGATGGCGAATTTCCCAACCACCCTGTTCCGGTTTCCAAATTGGAAAACAGCACTTGCATTATTTGTTGCGACGGAGCTGCTTCCAAACTTGACAAATTTGGTATGGTGCCATATGCAATTGTCGGAGACCTGGATTCCTTACCCACAAGATTGAAAGAGAAATTCCAAGAGCTTTTGCATCAAGATTACTGTCAAGAGACAAATGACTTGACAAAAGCTTTCAACTTTGCAAAAAAACTTGATCCGAGTTCAATAACAATACTAGGTGCAACAGGAATGAGGGAAGATCATACATTGGGAAACATCTCCCTCCTGGCAGAATATGCGCATGAAAGCTGTGTACCTGTAGAAATGTACACAAACCACGGACTATTCAGGGTTATCACAAAAAGTGGTGTTTTCCGATCATCAAAAGGTGTCCAAATATCTTTTTTCACAACCGATACAAACACAAGAATATCATCCAAGGGACTTAAGTATCCTTTGGACGATGTTGTTTTTGATAATTGGTGGAAAGCCTCCTTGAATGAATGCACATCCAATGAATATTCATTAGAGATTCGCTCAGGAAATCCAATCATTGTCTTTACAACTTACAAATAAAAAAGGCGCTCCTGTGCAAGAGCGCCTTTCCATTTTCCAAAGCAATCTAGTTTATAAACTCTTCAAGCTCTGCCCCGGCTCTGAATTTCACAACCTTTTTGGCTGCAATTTTGATTTTATCACCGGTACGAGGATTGCGTCCGTTTCTTGCATTCCTTTCCGTAACGGAAAATGAACCAAAGCCTACCAAAGTAAGCCTGTCTCCGTTTTTCATAGTTTCGCCTGCCACATTAATGAATGCGTCCAGAGCTTTTTTTGCATCAACTTTTGTCAGATTTGTCTGAGCTGCGATTGCTGATATTAATTCTGCCTTGTTCATAATTTATTAGTTAGGATGTTGAGTTAACTGTGTTCGATACAAATATAAAATTATTAATTATAAAAAACAAAGCAAAATCCTCTTTTTAACATCAGAATAATTCTTAAATTATAGCGCAATATAATATTACTAATCTTGATTTTATATAAATGACCCAACCAATGAGGCGCAAAAAGGAGAATATCTCTGCCAAAAGATGCAGTCAATGAGTTACACTTCCAACTTAGAAATTTTGTTTTCCAACTCCTCTATCTTTTTTAAAAACATGTAATACTCTGCAGTATCGGGAAATAAAACCTTATGATTTTTCATGGCATTCAAAGATTCCACCATTTTGATCTTATGGTCACAATCACCGGAAATTGAGAAGCTCCTGAATCTTTCCCAAACATACCTTACTGCATCGATAGATGGATGTACCATATCAGATGCATAAAATCTATAATCCCTCAATTCATCCATGAATATCTCGTAAGCAGGAAAATATGTAACGTTCTTAAAATGTGACTCCAACCTATTTGCCAATATTATAAGATTCGCTTTGCTGACCTGATTTCCGAGAGCCCCATCTTTCAAATGCCTTACCGGACTAACCGTAATAATCCATTCTTTGTCATTGTTCCTTTCTATTATAGGTGCAAGCAAAGCAAAACTCTCTTCGTGTGTCAGGAATACCCTGTCAAAATCAGAAGCAGGAAGTTTATGACAATTTGAAACCACTTTGCCAAAAAACTTATTTACATACGCCCAAGATGTCCCTAATGTAATAACGACAAATTTACTTTCCCTAAAATGCGATGAAGCTCTTTCCAATAATTTATTGTTTGAATCCAAAAAACCCTCAATGGTGTTTGATGCAAATTCACTCCCATGGTAAAAGCTCTTGTAAACCCCACCGTTTTCAAAAGCATCCTCATTGGTAAAAAAAGTGCAATCTTCAATCCTGGTCAAAGTATTGGCAACAGAAGCGGGATTAAACATCACTCCTAATGGATTTGTAACAGAGTTAAACCTTAAATTGCCCATAATGCCTCCAATTTCCGAGGCGAAACAAGATCCCACCAATGTTATTTTGTCTTTGTAGTTAATTTTCGGGGTCAACTCCCCTGCCTCTACAATTGTTTGCCATTTCATACTTTATGTTGTTTTTTATCTTTTTCATCCCTGCCCTTGACAATGGGCTCTCTTTAAATTCTTTTTTAAAAAAAAGCTCATCCATATCCATCCATTCATCCCAATCTATCTCTGTGACATATTTGCCATTACTAAGAACCAAGGGATCAAATTCCTTGATTGAGTGGGTTTTCCCTTTCTTACTCCAAGGACATGCATCCAAACATATATCACAGCCAAAAACCATTCCCGACCTATGGCCAGACTCTCCTGTATTTTCATACATGCTCTTGTCTTCTATAGTCTGGTAAGATATGCATCTTCTTGCATCTATTGTATAAGGTGCAATAATTGCACCGGCCGGACAAGCATCTATACATCTTGTACAACTGCCACACAAGTTTTCCAGAGGTTCCTTTGGGTTTGTATAATACAGTTTGGCATCTGTCACAATACTCCCTATAAAAGTGTGCAGCCCATGTTCCTTGTTTATCAAAAATGAATTTTTACCTACGAATCCCAAACCAGCCATTGCTGCCAGGCTTCTCTCAAAAATGGGAGCTGAATCGGTAAAAACCCTGAATTTTAAATTCCTGTCCAAGTCCAGCATAATTTCTGCCAGTTTTCGCAAGCGCTCCTTAACCACTTGGTGGTAATCCTTACCATATGCATATGTTGCAATACCAGGTTTGCCCAAAGTTTGTTTCTTTTCGGGTTTATAAGATATCAAAGTAACAATGATTGACTTGGCACCCTCCAGCAGCAGCGATGGATCTCTTCTAATTTCGTGGTTCCTTTCCAGGTAGGACATATTCCCGTTGTAAAAGGAATCAAGGCAATGCCTTAGCCTTGAAAGCTCTTGGTCCATTAAGACTACGGGAATAGTAGCTATCTGGGCAAAACCAAGATCTTGAGCCTTCTCCTTCAAACGCATGAAAAATTTTTCACTATCCATTTGCCAAATTTAATTAATAGAAATAGAAATATTACTATATATTTCTTACTTTTGTCATCCATTTTGCTTACAAAATAATTACAAACATTAAATAGGATGAACATTTTAGTAGTTGGTGCCGGAGGTCAAATAGGAACTGAGCTAATCCCTCACTTACAATCTTTATATGGCGAAGATAACGTTATAGCTGCTGATCTCAAAAAGGAAAATGTAGACAGATTGGGCCAAATATCGCGAGCCCTGGTTCTGGATGCCCTAGACATGGACAACTACAAGAAAGTTATTTCCGAGTTTAAAATTGACCGAATATACAACCTGGTTGCGTTGCTGTCTGCCACAGGAGAAAAGAGTCCGCAAATAGCATGGCAAATCAACATGGGTGCACTAATCAACTCTTTGGAACTAGCCAGGGAATACAATTGCTCTGTTTTTACTCCTAGCTCAATAGGGGTTTTCGGTCACTCAACCCCACATGTGAACACCCCGCAAGATACAGTAATGAGGCCAAACACAATATATGGTGTATGCAAGGTTTCTGGTGAGCTGTTAAGCGATTATTACCATACAAGGTTTGGTGTTGACACAAGGAGCGTAAGGTTTCCCGGCATAATTTCCAACGGTGCTCTACCAGGTGGGGGTACAACAGATTATGCTGTTGAAGTGTTTTACGAAATTTTGAAAGACAAAAGTTATGTATGCCCTATACCTCAGGACACATACATGGATATGTTGTATATGCCGGATGCTCTTAAGGCGTGCACAGACCTGATGGATTGCGACCCATCCCGGCTCAAACACCGCAATAGCTTTAACGTCACGGCTATGAGCTTTTCTCCAAAAGAAATTTTTGCAGAGATAAAAAAACATGTGTCGGATGCCAAATTCCAATTCGACCCAGATCCTGTCAAAACAGAAATCTCTGCCTCATGGCCAGATTCCATGGACGATTCTTGTGCAAGGGAAGAGTGGGGATGGAACCCAAAATGGAATCTGGAATCCATGACAAAAGATATGCTCTCTGCCATTTCTGCAAAGTTGTCGGGCAAGTAGCCATCTTTCGAAGTATTTGGGCAATCTCTATTTTGGAGCAATCCTGTAAAGGAATACAGAAATCAATGCATACAGCATGTTTGGTACCCATAATGCTATCCATGGTGGCAAAACACCGGCATGCACAAACATCTGGCTGAATCTTAAAAACAAAATATAGGAGAAACTCAAAACCAATCCTATTCCAATGTTCATACCAATACCCCCTTTCCTTTTCCTGGAAGATAATGAAACACCTATCAAAGTAAGGATAAAGGCAGAAAATGGAAGGGCAAACCTTGTGTTTTTCTCTATTTGGGCATAAATAACCCTTTTATCACCTCTCAGTTTTTGTGTATCAATCAAATCATTCAATTCATTGTAATTGTAAGATTCTACAATATTTTCCCTTTGATTCAAATCTTTTATACTCAAATTAATGACAGTATCCAAGGTTTTGCCGCTACTTATATCAACTCCCATTTCATTGTTCTTTCTCAAAAAATAGTTGTATAATTTCCAACCCTGTATGGTGGTATCCCAAACCGCAGTCTCTGCACTTAACTTAGATACAATGGTATGTCCCTGAATAGTTTCCAACGTGAAACGCGAAGCGGTATTGTTCCAGCTATTGAATGACTCCATGTAAACATATGTTCCGGGAGAGAGTTGGAAATGAATATCCCTGTTTGTATTTACATATTTGTCACTTATATAGTTCTCCTGAAATTCCAATCTTACTTTGTTGGCCGGAGGTATCACCACCAAATTCAGGAAAAGACTCAATAAAGCAATAACCAAAGATGACAAGAAATAGGGATAAAGCAGGCGTTTGAAACTAACCCCTCCTGCCAGCATTGCAATGATCTCACTATGTGAAGCAAGTTTGGAAGTAAAAAAAATTACAGCAATAAACACAAACAGAGGATTGAACATATTCATGAAATAAGGGATGAAATTTGCATAATACTGGAATACTATACCCTCCAGTGTTGCTCCCTTTTCTACAAATTCGTCAATCTTCTCACTTATATCAAAAATTATTACAATGACTATGAAAATAAGAATAGCAAAAAAATAGGTTCCAATGAACTTCTTTATTATATACTTATCTAAAATATTAATCCTTAGGTTCATGATTAAATCTTATTTTCCAATGTCTTGACATAATTGTCTTTCCAAGCTTTGTAGTCACCCGATTTTATATGCTTCCTGGCCTCTTTTACCAAATTCAGGTAAAACGCCAGATTATGCTCACTTGCAATTTGAGCTCCAAGGATCTCTCCGGAAACAAACAAATGTCTCAAATATGCTTTGGAATAACTCTTGTCTACAAACGAAGTGCCATCTTGGTCAATAGGAGAATAATCCTGTGCCCACTTTTTATTCCTGATGTTTATGGTTCCTTTGGAAGTGAACAACATCCCGTTTCTTGCATTTCTTGTGGGCATAACACAATCAAACATATCTATCCCACGATCTATTGCTTCCAGCAAGTTTGAGGGAGTTCCCACTCCCATAAGGTATCTCGGTTTTTCCTTTGGAAGCAAAGGGTCCAGCACCTCCAACATCTGGTACATTACCTCGGCAGGCTCTCCAACCGATAATCCTCCTATTGCATACCCTTCCCTGTCAAGAGAAACAGCATGTTCAGCTGCCCTTGCTCTTAAATCGGGATAAACACAGCCTTGGACAATAGGGAAAAAGGTCTGGGAATAGCCATAAAGAGGTTGGGTAGAATCAAAATGTTTGACCCCTCTTTCCAGCCAATGTTTTGTCAACTCCAAAGATTTCATTGCGTAATTATAATCTGAGTCACCCGGAGGACATTCATCCAAAGCCATTATGATATCGGCCCCGATTACCCTTTGGATATCTACCACACCTTCCGGTGTAAACAAATGTCTGGAACCATCTATATGAGATTGGAAAGTACAACCCTGTTGGGTCAATTTCCTGTTAGAGGCCAATGAGAAAACCTGGTATCCACCACTATCTGTAAGGATTGGCCTATCCCAAGATATGAATTTATGCAGGCCTCCGGCCTCTTTTATAACATCTAGTCCCGGACGCAAATACAAATGATACGTATTACCTAAAATTATCTGCGCATTGATATCCTCTTTAAGGTCACGATGAAATACTGCTTTTACAGAACCTACCGTTCCGACAGGCATAAAAATAGGCGTTTCAATAACACCATGGTCTGTGTAAACTAGTCCACATCTGGCCGAAGAATCAGGGGCTTGCGCTATCTTCTCAAATCTCATATTCTTTTTCTAAACAACCCTCAAAGATAATAATATAATAGCTATATTTGCTCTTTATTGATTATTGAAAACATACTAAACCAGTGAAAAAACTATTCATAGTACTATCAATGGCATTTATTGCAGTAATCTCTGCATATGCCCAAGAACCAATCCAGGCACAGGAGGCAGAAAAGGCTACAACAACTGAAACGGTCCTTCAAACATCTCCCCAACCACAGGAATCATTATCCCAAACCACTCTTTCACAAGCACAAGCAGACAATCCATATAAAGAGATCCTGGCAAAAAAAGAGTTTTCTTTTAATCTCAAATCAATCCTGAGAGGTCTTTTTGGAATGGCGGCCCTAGTATTTATTGCATGGATATTCAGTTCGGACAGGAAAAGAATCAACTGGAAAACTGTCGGTTTTGCTATTTTCCTGCAGTTTCTCATTGCAATCTCAGTAATCTTGTTTCCGGCTGTTCAATCTGTTTTCGAATTCCTGGGTAGCCTCTTTGTAGCAGTATTGGACTGGACAAAAGCAGGCTCCACTTTCCTTTTCGGCTCTTTGATGGATGTCAATAGTTTCGGGTTCATTTTTGTATTGCAAATTTTACCTACCATCATATTTTTCTCTGCACTAACCAGCCTTTTCTTTTACCTTGGTATCCTGCAAAGGGTAGTATGGGCAATGGCATGGTTGCTCACCAAAGGTTTGAACCTTACCGGAGCAGAGTCTTTATCAACAGCCGGTAATATTTTCCTTGGGCAAACAGAAGCACCATTAATGGTAAAAGAGTACATCCCCAAGATGACAAAAAGTGAAATCATGCTCATAATGACTGCCGGCATGTCCACAATGGCAGGAGGTGTACTGGCAGCATACATCGGCATGCTTGGCGGAGGAGACAAAGTGCTGGAACTTGAATTTGCAAAACACTTGCTATCTGCATCTATCATGGCAGCACCGGGAGCTATAGCCATGGCAAAAATCCTGAAACCCCAAACAGAAGAGATTGACAACAGTGTGGAAGTTCCAAAGGAGAAAATCGGGAAAAATGTTCTTGATGCAATATCCAACGGAACAACCGAAGGCCTTAAACTGGCTGCTAACGTAGGAGCAATGTTACTTGTTTTTTATGCACTAATTGCCGGATTCAATGCTATATTCATGAAACTGGGTGATATCACTTCACTCAACAATCTTATTGTTTCACTCACAGACGGTCGCTACCAAGGGCTATCCATGCAATTCATCTTATCATATCTTTTCGCACCAGTTATTTGGCTAACCGGTGTTTCCGGCAGTGACCTTGACCTGGTAGGCCGCCTGCTTGGAGAAAAATTAATAATGACAGAATTCATAGGTTACCAAAGCCTTGCAGAGATGATACAAAATGGGGTATTCAGCAGCACCAAGTCAATTATAATGGCAACTTATATCCTTTGCGGCTTTGCCAATTTTGCATCCATAGGCATCATCATCGGAGGAGTAGGCGGAATGGCCCCCAATCAAAAGCCAATCCTCTCTTCATACGGATTCCGTTCACTTCTTGGAGCAACGCTAGTGGCATTAATGAGTGCAGCCATGATTGGTATGCTCATTGCGTAAAGCAGATACAGGAAAAATATTCAACCATACAAAAGAGTACCTCCCTGGTACTCTTTTTTAATAACCCCCCGGCCATTGAATGGTCGGGAGTTGTCTAATGATGATTGCCTGCCGGTGCCTGCACCGGAATGGCCCTCCCTACGTAAGGGAGGGTCGGGGTGGGTGATCGTGGACAACCGGCCTATAGCCGACAGCTTTTAACAAAAAAACCCCCGGCCATTCAAGACCAGGGGTTTGTAAAATAATAATTGCCTACCGGTGCCTGCACCGGAATGGCCCTCCCTACGCAAGGGAGGGTCGGGGTGGGTAATCGTGAACAACCGGCACATAGCCGGCAGCTTTTAACAAAAAAAACCCCGGCCATTGAATGGTCGGGAGTTGTTAAATGATGATTGCCTACCGGTGCCCGCACCGGAATGGCCCTCCCTACGCAAGGGAGGGTCGGGGTGGGTGGTCGTGAACAATCGGCTTATAGCCGACAGCTTTTAACAAAAAAACCCCCCGGCCATTGAATGGTCGGGGGTTGTCTAATGATAATTGCCTACCGGTGCCCGCACCGGAATGGCCCTCCCTACGTAAGGGAGGGTCGGGGTGGGTGATCGTGAACAACCGGCACATAGCCGGCAACTTTTAACAAAAAAACCCCCAGTCAATTAAGACCAG
>Ga0334884_1001999_pt1 | contig 27774 bp, 13 predicted proteins | sample GraSluR1_MG_7_FD_207215 | JGI IMG/M metagenome (GOLD analysis project Ga0334884, IMG submission 207215) | Sludge microbial communities from methane-producing bioreactor in Wageningen University, Netherlands - Granular Sludge_12_05 R1 | ecosystem: Engineered > Bioreactor > Anaerobic >...
TGGTGTGCAGCGTGGTCGTCTGCCCGGCCACCACCGGCGCGACCGCCCCTTTCACTACCGCCAAGTCGGCCGCCGCCGTAATCTCGATGAAGTCCGTCGCCGCATTGTTGCTCAGGTCGGGATCGGGCGTGGCGGCCCGCACCACTACCGTGTTCTGGATGGTTTGCGCTTCAGTGGCTTGCGCCCGGATCTGTACCTGCCACCGCCCATACCCCGGCGGCGTGCTCGCCGTTTCCAGCGGCTCGGTCAAGGTGCACACGATCAGCATTCCGCTGGGCGTGCAGGTATCCGCGCGGCTGGCATCTTCCACAATCCCCACCAGCGTGAACGTGCCGGAGGAAAGTAACGTATCCGTAAACACCACGTTCCGCGCGAACGATGGCCCGAAGTTGTCTACAAAAATCGTGTAGGTGAAGAGCTCGCCCGCCCCTACCGTCAGCTCCGGCTGGCTCACCTTGAGCACCCGCAGATCGGCCAGGCCCTGGATGAGCGTGGCGGCAGTGGCGGTGTTGTTGCTCAGGTCGGGATCACTGGCGGGGCTGGCGATGACTGCCGTGTTGATGGCAGTGGTATCCGGCAGCGCCTCCGGCCGCACCCGAGCGTAGATATCAAAAGTGCGGGTCGCACCCACCGCCAGCGGCCCTAGCGCGCAGACGAGCGTGCCGCCCGTCTCCGTGCAGCCGCCGGTATCGGTTTGATACTCCAAGGCCGCGGGCAAGGTATCGGTGAGGAGCACGCCCGCTGCGACCGATGGCCCGGCATTCGCCGCCGTCAGCGTGTAGCGCACCAGGTCGCCCGCGTAGGCCACCCCCGGCGTGCCGGTCTTCTGCACGCTCAAGTCGCTCTCCTGGTACAGCGTGGTCGTAGCCTGCGCCTGCACTGTGGGCGCGTTCGCCGCGCTCACGCTGACCTGGTTCGTCACCCCCCCGGGTGCCGCCGCAGCGCTCGCGCGCGCCTGGATGACCACCTGCACCGGCGTCCCCGGCGCAAGCGCGCCCAGGTCGCAAGTGACTTGGCCCGCCAACAGGTGGCACACGCTCCCCGCCGGCCCCGTCGCGCTCAGGGCGACGACTTCCACCGGGAGCGTATCCACCAACGCGACGCTCTGTGCGGTGGAAGGCCCGGCATTCGTGATGTCAATGGTATACGCAAAGGTCTCCCCAGCCGCCACCGTCCCCGGTGTGCTGGTTTTGATGACGCTTAACGTAGCGGCAGACGTGACGTGTACCGCCGTGCTGGCGTAGTTGTTGGTGTTGTCGGGGTCGAAGTCCGCGCCACTGATGCTGGCACTGCTCACCAGCGTTCCAGCGGGCAGCGCTGAATCCACCGCCACGCTCACCGTCAGCGCGCGGCTCGCGCCCGGCGCGAGGCTCCCCACCGCGCAGGTAAGGGTATCCCCGGCCTGGCTACACGTCAGCCCCGGATGCGTCACACCTAGCACGGTCAGCCCGGCGGGGACGTGCTCCACCAGCACGACGGTGTGCGCGGTGGATGGCCCGGCATTGCTCAGCGTGGTGTGGAGCGTGGTGGTCTGCCCGGCCACCACCGGCGCGACCGCCCCTTTCACTACCGCCAAGTCGGCCGCCGCCGTAATCTCGATGAAGTCCGTCGCCGTATTGTTGCTCAGGTCGGGATCGGGCGTGGCGGCGCGCACCACCACCGTGTTCTGGATGGTCTGCGCTTCGGTGGCCTGCGCCCGGATCTGTACCTGCCACCGCCCGTACCCCGGCGGCGTGCTCGCCGTTTCCAACGGCTCGGTCAAGGTACACACGATCAGCATTCCGCTGGGCGTGCAGGTATCCGCGCGGCTGGCATCTTCCACAATCCCCACCAGCGTGAACGTCCCAGATGAGAGCAGCGTATCCGTAAACACCACGCTCCGCGCAAACGACGGCCCGAAGTTGTCTACGAAAATCGTGTAGGTGAAAATTTCCCCCGCTTCTACCGTTGTTGACGGCGCACTGACCTTCAAGACGCGCAGATCGGCCAATTCGGTAACGAACGTGGCTGCACTGCTGGTGTTGTTAGCCGGATTGAGATCGAGCGGCAAGCCCGTTGTGGTAACGATAGCGGTGTTGTGCAATGTCGCCAGTCCATCAGGTGTAGCAGCAACCGCATCAGCCGGGACGCGGGTCAGGATTTGGAAAGTCTGCGTGCTGCCCGCAGCAATATCGCCTAGCGGACAGGCAAGCACAGCGCCGTTGCGTACACAGCCGCCAGTATCACTGATATAGTCCAGCGCACCAGGAAGCGTATCCGTCACAACGACACCGGTAGCAACACCCGGCCCAGCATTGTACACGGCGATCTGGTAAGTGAGCAGCTCGCCGGCATGAATGGGATCGGGCGCATCAGTTTGAGCAATCGAAAGATCAGGCGGCTCCTGAACGGTGATGTGGAGTGTGGCGGCAGCAAAACACAGCGGATCGTCAGCCCCATTATCAGTCAATTCCAGCGTCCATACGCCGCCGTTAACAGCCGGATCCAACCCTGCAAAATCAGCCAGCGCTCCCACACTGGGGCGAAAGACGCCATTCTGAATCGGCAAGCCAGTGACCGGGGTAGCTGCGGCATCGTCAAAAGTGACGGTTACAGGGCCAACATCCAAAGATGGGGTATAGTCAAAATTGACCAGAGTAACACCCACACCATTGGCCGCTGTGAGGACAAAGCGGATTTCTTCAGCATGATCAAGGCCACTACCAGGAACCGGGGCAGGGCAAGCATCGCTAGACTTGGAAAAATCTATATCTAACATGACCCTGGCAATAATAGCCCCTGGGGTGAAATCGCCGGGTAACACTGAGAAAGTGGTGGTGGCCGTGCTACTAACCACTGAGCCAGCCCCTAGCCCACCATCCGGCGGAACGAGCGGGCCATTGGCGTAAGAACGGGATGTCGCCAATAGCCGCGCCGGGGGCAGCGATACGGTGGAAGTGGCTTGCGCCGAGAGCGGCGTAAGGGTCAACAACAGGCATAAACAAAGCCATAACGATATAAATTTGTGCTCTTTCATAGTCAGCTCCCGCTAAATTACAACCGTATTAATCATCAGTTACTTCGAGCCGATCCCAGATCTCACATAGAAAAATCTACAGAACATCAAGAATGGCCGGCCCAGCCAGTATAAGCGCTATTATACCCGCGCTCCGATGAAACATTTAATCCGCCCGGAACGCTACAGAACTCCACGTCCTGTAAATGACAATTAGAACCAATACGGTTCAGTTAAGTGTTTGTGGATTGGTGGGCTATGCCCACCAATCCACAAACACCTCTTTACAGCGGTTTTAACCGCAAAATCCGGCTGTCGCCGTGCTTAACTGAACGGTATTGCAACTAGAACAGCTTATGTAACCCATATGCCTGCGATTAACACCAACCCATCACTGTTGTCTTTGTACCACAGGCAAATACAATTGGTAGCGACTAAAGATAGCCGTAACTGCGTGATCGCTAAGCATGGTTACCACACATGCGCCACGTTCGTTACAGTCTTCGCTCCAACCAGTGAAGGTGTATCCCGTCTCCGCAACAGCTGTCAATGTAACAATAGTGCCGTGCGCGAATTGAGCACTACAGGTCATGCCACAAGTAATGCCCGGCGGTTCACTGCTGATAACGCCAGGGCCGATTTTATTAACCGTAAGGGTATGGAAAACATCATTGCCTTCCAACAGCCAGTAATCTTCCACTTCCCCACCGTTGCCGTAACCAATGGGCGATAACGTCTCTGGGAGTGCAGCGTACAAGCGCACACGCAATGCCAAAGGCCAAGTAGGGGTGTAAGTAGTCGGCACAGTCACAGTTACGTTAAAGACTGTTGCCGTGACCGGTTGCGCGATAACTAGCTCGTCGGGATGATCGAAGCGCCCATTGTGATTCCAATCAACCCAGCCGGCCAAAAAACCACTCGGCAGAGCTGCAGTTACGCGTAAGATTTCCTGGCTTCCAGGCGTAAATTGCATCCCCGACACAAACTCGACGCCATCATCCGTTGCGTCATCGTGACCCAAATCCGAAGTTGTATCGGTATCCCAACCAACTCCTAAGCGTTGAGCAGACTCGGAATGCCAGGCCAAGTCGTAGCTGGGGAATAGATCACTAACGTCGTAATCGTGGCTCAACGTGGTGATGGGGATGCTATTGCTTTCGGAGCGCAACCCTGCTCCCCAGTAAACTTTGACGGTCTGTGTGAAAACTCCGGCATCGCGAGCGATAGCCTCAAGTGTAACCGTTACCGGTTGAGTTAAACTTACCGCTGTGTTTTGCCATTGCGTGCTATACCAGAAGGGTTGGAATATCTCACTTACCTTAACTTCCCCTGCCGTAGTGGTTGCGCTTGGGAATTCAAACAAAGGATAGGGCAACCGAGCTGTTGCCAACACATCACTTAACACACCGGTAGCGGTCAAGACGCCCTTAAAAGTTATACTTTCACCCAACAACGCAGCTGAACGTTCAGCGTGCAATGTTACACCCCGCTTAGGCATAAGATAAACTGTGCGGAAAGGCGCAAAAGTAGTATTACCGGCAGCATCGTAAGCAACAGCATAAATGATATTGTAACCCTGTTTTAGCATGACGGTGGTGGTGAAATCGCCAGAAACCGTTGGTGTCACCAGATAACCATTGATTAAGGTTGTAACCACGCCGCTATTATCGCTTACCGTCCCACTAACAACTATCTGTATTGTAGTTTGTGCAGATTCCACTACGGTATGATCTATCGGTGAAAACAAAGTGAGCGTAGGTGGTAATGTATCTTTGTCATCTAACACATTGTAAGGTTGGAAGCGGCTATTCACTGCACTAACCTGATCATACACGGTCGCCACCAGTAGCTGATCTCCCACAACATTTGTTGGAACTGTGACTGTGTAACGGCTAAAACCAAAGAGCGCAGCATCTTCGTCCAGCAAAAGGCTGTCGGTAGTGGCGCTGATAACGATACGCACAGGACCAAAACCGTAGACATCCAGCACTGCTGTACCGACTTGCCCAACCGCGTAAACACCATGATCGGCTGTCAGCGCAACTATATGCGCGTGACCCACATCGAATTGCGCAGCAGCGGCAGCAATACGCTGATACTGACCTGGCGGGGTAAGATTCACCAGGAAGCGATGCGATCCGGCAGTAGGCGTGGTAAAGGTCCCTGTGATAATGATACGATTTAACCCTGGAGTCAAGTCTAAAGTTGTGGATGGCGGTAGGGTTAATGCCACAGGCGGCGCATCATCTGGTGGGTATACCCAGGCTTCCACTTGTAAATCATGACGAGTTGCTGCATCCTGGTTCCAAAACTCGATGGTTGCAGTAAGCGTATCTTGAGTGGCATAGCGCGGCTTATCGAGGAAAATGCGCCGGGTTACAATACGCCAACCGGCCACATCAATGGGATACACTTGCTTGAGTGCATCTGCATGTAACATAAAGGGATATTGCCCCTGCCCCAACACTTCCGGAACCGTGGTTGTCAACACATAGGTTCCTGGGCGCACCTGAATTGTGGGGGTCATGGTATGCGGTGCCATCCACCACAGCGGCGCAGAGGAAACGAAGAACCACTCCTCTGGCCCAAATAGGCCCACATTATAGAAAGCATCAGTAATGACCAACGTAATCGAAACCGTATCGCCAGGATAATAGGTAAGCTGATTAAAAGTTACCGCAAGCCCATCGACGGGATTATGCACATTGACCGGCAAACTATCCAGCATGAGCAGCCGTTGACCGGCAAAGGGATCAATAGGATTGCCCAAAAAGACATTGATGCGGCTGGATTCGGTAACGGTATAGTTGAATATGTGTTGTATAGTTTGTCCGCCAGGCACCGACAGGGTCACGGCCTGGGTTTCACCAAGATAAAAAGCATGGAGAACATAGGTGCTGCTGATACCGGCAGTTTCGGTCAAAGTCACGGTCAACGCCAGCGGCTCGCCTGGAGAATACGCCGTGCGATCCAGATCCAACTGCAGAGCAGCCGAACGCCCAGCAAGTGTAGCGACAACAGCTAGGCGTTGTGCGCCGACGAGGACTTCACCAAAGTACTCGCCAGCCGGTAAATCGTCTGGGATAGATAACAACACTGTATGGGTACTGACCATTCCGGCCGCCGGAGTAATAATGTGTTGTTGTTCTATACCAAACAAAGAGACTTCCAGGATTGCCGGAAGGCTCAACCCGGCATTTTCCAGAGTTACAACCATTTCAGCCATTTGCCCACTACGGAGGCCGATAAGATGTGGTGTATTATTGAGCGGCTTCCTGTTAAGCTTCAGCAATCCACCAGTAGGCCGCAGCACGGCTGAGAGCAGGGTGAGTTGCGGACGCATGAGGGATTCTCGAGCAACACGCGCCACAGTGAGCGTTGCAGCGGCGACCTCAAACTCATTGGCGGTCAATACGCGCACGTCCACCGTATGCACTCCCGGAGCAATGTCAAACAACAGAGTATTGCTGAGGGATTGTCCAACAAATAAAGGCAGGATATAACGGGTAAAGGGAGCGGCATTCAAGCGATATTCCAACAAAAACGGTTCTTCAAGCGTCCCGGTGTTAGTTATAGTGTAAGTTACAGCCAGCACGTCAGGCATTGATGGAGTAACTTCTTGAAGGTGCAGAGCGGCTGCCGTACCAAACGTGATCCAGTGCGTCAAATCTTGAGTAACATCCCCTCGCAAGGCAGCGGTGAGCATGGCGGAATGCGTGATTTGGAAAGTATGGGTCAACCAGATTGTTTCCCCCCCCGCAACACTGTGCGTGATAGGTTGCGCGTTCTTCCAGAAGATTTGTAACGCAGCTGAAGAATCTCCGGTATTGGTTACAGCCAGAGTAGCGATAAACGGCGCATCATTGGCAGATGCGGGGGCGTGGAGGGTCGCTGTAATCTCTGGGCCGCCCATCACCATCACCCGTTCCACAAATTTACCCCATGGCGTTTCTACGCTTACCAGTGCCGTTTCCGTGGTTGTAAATGTGGTTACATAAGGCGCTCCCGCGTATTCATTCAATACGAAGGTGTGCGTCAACACAGTGCGATAGCCAGCGCTAACCGTCAGAGGGATTGTCACTGGCACATCAAGCAAGTTGGTAATCCAACCGGAAACGGTGATAGGCGCGCCCGCCGTCAAATCTGCGCGGGTAATATCCAGTGTCACGCTATAATCGGGCAAACTGACAGCAAAGGGATAGCGTGCTTCGGCTAAGGGTTGCATGACCTCAGAAAACAACTTCCCCACGAGCGTATAACGTCCGGGGTCCAACCTAGCTATGGTCTGTGAGATAGGCTGTGTAGTAGCTGTACTCACCGGCACGAGGCTTGTCCGTAAAACTTGTTCGATCGGTTGAAAAGTGATGCGGGTAGCATAAACTGTGGATATAATAGAGAAATTAGCTTCAAAAACCACATGAAGATTTCCTGCCGCATCAAAAGCATTTGCCAAATCTAAGTGCGAAGCAGTGCCTTCATTGAGCTCCCCTAACCATTGCCAATTCCGATTCGCAGAACGATAAGCAAGATAAACGCCATTGAGAGCATCATCCCCGCCATCCCTTTTTTCGATCCACGCCAAAGCCAAATTGCCGGCGTTATCTACTGCGAGTGCAGGAGAACTTGGGATACCCACTTGCTCCGGATCAGCAATCCGCATGTTGGCACCCCAAGTCCCCTCCGGGGAACGATGCGCCAGATATAAGTAATCAAACTCCAACTGATCACGCTGATCAATCCAGGCCGCATAAGCATTTCCAAATAAATCTACAGCCAATGTCGGTGACTCTTGATAGATAAACTCTTGCCCATCATCATTAACCAGCTCATTAACGCCCCAACCCCCACCAACAGGACGGTATGCAAAATAAATATCGCCACCGTCATTAGCATTGCGATCGTCTTGCCATAGCGCGTATGCGTTTCCCGCGCCATCGAGCGCTAATTGGGGAGCGTAATTTGTTCCCGGGACATCATTCACCTGACGGTTGATATCCCACACCCCAGCAGCTGAGCGAAAAACCGCATAAACATCAAAACGGCCAAAGCCATTACGCGCATCAGTCCAAAGTATATGCACGTTACTAGCACCATCCACAGCGATAACGGGAGACCGTTGCGCAACACTACCAGCATTGTCATTGACCTTGTGCTCAATATCCCACACCCCCTGAGGTGAACGGGATCTGAAATACAAGTCAACTTGATGATTGATCCAGGCAACATATACCTGTCCATGCGTATCAACGGCCAAACTAGGCGTATCAAACACACCCGACGCAGCCTCACTGTCAGCGTTGACCTTTTCAGGCATAGACCACTGCCCCTGTGAAGGGCGATAGGCAAAATACACTCCCCATTCTCCAAAGCGTGTTTCTAGCCACACAGCATACGCAGTACCATCAGGGCCTACAACAATATCGGGAGCGCCCCCCGCAACAGAGCTTCCTTCAAATTGCAAGAGCCGCCCATTTGCACTCCAGCCACGGTCAAACGCCCACTCAGTGCAAACCAGATCACTTAGGTAATCACTTTCATCAAAATTAGACTGTTGCCAAGCCAGGAACACCCCCCCCTGAGGGTTGACGCTCAATGCCGGGCGAGTTTGATCAGCGTAAGCCGCATTTTCACTTATGCCAAAGCTAGCCTGCCACACACCCAAGATGGCGTGGCGATAGGCAAAAGCTACATCCGGCGAGTCGCTTGCAACTCCAATATCACGCCAAGCCACATAGGCCGTCCGGTGAGCATCCACCGCTATGATAGGATGACTTTGTTCTCCCTGATCCGCGCCGATGTCTACTGGCTGCGCTGTAGTCCACGCGCCCGCAGGCAAGCGTCGCGCGTAATAAACAACTGGCTTGTCATTGGCTGTATCAAAATCAAGCCACACCAGATGCACTACCCCATCCGCATCCACTGCAAGCGCCGGTGCGCTTTGCGATTGATAATTAAATTCGGCGTAAATCTGTTCCGCGGTACTCCAACCACCACCCGGTTGGCGATATGCAAAATAGACATTGTTATCATCCGTTTGCCAGGCCGTATAAACTATCCCGTCACGAGATACCGCCAGGGTTGGCGCAGTTTGCGCGCCAGCTGTATCAGTATAATTTACCAGTTCTGGCACACTCCAAACCACATCACCCGCCTGACGATACGCGAAGTAAATATCGTATCCGGTCGCGCCACCACGGTCTTCCTGCCAGGTGACATATACATTACCCAACAGGTCTACCGCAATCGCCGGCATTTCTTGCGGATCAACTGCGGTGCTAACAATCGGCATAGGATAGCTCCAACCATGCTCTAAGGGCGAACCGGGGTCGCGTTGCGCAAAGTAAATACGGCGATACCCATCCCAGGCCACTTCGCTCCACACCAGATAAACACCACCGGAGGCATCTACCGCAATAGCCGGCTGCTCGCCCTCAGCGATAACCGTGACCGGCCCCCATTCTTTCGCTGCCGTTTGCTGGGCAACACGCACCGATGACGTACCAGACCCCTGATGAACCCAGGCCATGAACACTTGTCCGTCCAGTGTAGTTGCAGCTACTGGAGCACGTTGGTCAGTAGTATTGGGCGGATAAGCCAGCTGTTGATTCAAGTGTTTGTGCATCGGCAGCGCTTCAGTGATTTCCAATGCCACCCATCCCTGTAAACTGCCCTCAGTAGCTGTAATTGTCCCTTGCGCCGCTACCATATCATATTCAGCATAAATGTCCTGGCTGGTGCGCAAAGCAAGCGCGCCCTGACTTCCGGACAATAGCACCGGACGCTGCAAGTTAAAAGATTTGTGGGTTGTTAATTCCTCGCCATAGGCAGTGAAGCGATAATCGCCGCTGCGCAGCCCCAGCGGGAGCGTAATGGGCACAGAAACGCTGCTCCCCGCCGCGACTGTAATCAGCAGACTGCTACCGAGGGCCAACCGTCCACGCTCATCCCAGAGTTTGAATGTTGTCGCTGCTGTGCCCGTGACTCCACCCGTGTTATGCAAGGTAAACAACAAGGGCTGTCCGGTTAGGTATGGCCCGGCGGCCAAAGCAGGTGCAAGCCGCGCGGGCGGCACGGTAAATAGCAGCTGCTGGTACCATACGTCGCCATCATCGGCGAACACCTCCACCAGATAACTGCCCGCGTCAAAATCGCCGGGCAAGGTAAAGGTCAACGGCAATGTGAATGCGGCACCAACGGGCAACGGCTGCGATAAGAAACTACTTAACCCCATACTGGGGACATACATTTCGATACCAGGATGCAGGTCAAACCAGCCGGTATTACGCCCGGTTAGCGTGAGCGTTACCGGCGTCCCCACCCGCACAGGCTGCGGCCTGGTAGTCAACGCATACGTTAACGTCCGGGGTAACAATAAGGAGGTCAAGCGCGTGAGACCAGCATGATTATCAATGTACGTCTCAAGCCGGTACAGACCCCACTCCGTAATCTCCGGCAGTCCTAAAGGTATTGTGGTTGAAAATTCGGCGCCGGCGGCCAATGGCGGCACGGGCAGAGTTTCGCCCCATAAAACAATCCCGGAAGGCGCGGTAAGTGTCAAGCGGACTGTTCCCCCAAGTTCCCAGGACACGAAGGCAGCATTATAAACGGTCACTGTGAGCGGGGCGCCGTCGCTAAGTGCGGGGGGCAACTGTGCAAATAGCTCCAAATTAGGTTGCGTCAAGCGCAACGCTAAGTTGGCGTGGAGGTCATCATAACCGGGAATCGTGGCTTTAAGACTTGCCAGTTTGCTACTATCCATGAATAAGGTGCAAGTATGCACCGCACGGCCATAAGGAGGCACATGTAGTGTATGCGTAGTAGCGGGCAAATCATTGTATCCAGTTAGTTGTACCACGCGGGTGAATGGCAAGCGATTGATGATGGTAGCTGTGACCACCGCTGTCTGGAAAAGCTGCGCCTGAGTAGCATTACTATCGAGGCGCAAGGCCAACGGCGCAAATTGATTAAGATTACTGATGTGGACTATTGGCCCATATTGGACGTAACGTCTGCCACCTTCTGGTTTCAGCGTCAGGCGCACATGGTACAAACCCGCAACTTGCCTTTGTCCTGCTGCTTGCTGAGCAAGGACATCGGTCTCGAAAGTAACCGGTAAAGTTATTGCTGCTCCAGGGGCCAAACTCAAGGGCAAGGTAATAGCCGAAGTAAGGATATGCGGGTCAATCTGGGCGACTACCTCGGTCAAGGTAAAGGGAGTGGTATTAGTAATTGCAATGGCAAAATGAAGTGGATCGCCCAATTCGCAATGGGGTAAATCGGCTATGTTTTGCCCCAGACTATTCATATAAATCTGCAACAATAGCGAACGCAACATATTCCAATCATCATTCCACCCCAATGAATTGATCCAGGCCCAATCGGCATACGAGGTGGTAGCAATAACACGCCCGGCACCGTAAGGGTATTCCAATAGCACAGGCCGACCAGCGGAGACCTGAGAGTTACCCGAACCAATAGCCAACAACAGCTCAGCATCTTGCGGCCAGGCAGTAAAAGTCCCGTCAATCTGCAACTGCGGATACGCACTCTTAGTCCAAACCAACCTTTCTGATTCTGTTAAGACAACTGTAGAAGAATGCGTCCACTGAGTTGCATCTTCGTAACCTGGCCCGCGCAACGCGCCGCCGGGCAACAGCGTCCAGTCAACCGCAAACTCTTGCACAAACACCAGCAACGTGCCGCCGCCTTCCACATACGCCTCCAACCACGCGCGCATCTCGGAGGAATACGCCAAAATATGCGCGCCGCCAGAAGGAATCACCAACACGCGCGGCGCAAGCTCCGGGGCATAGTAGGGGGCCGGAAAGCCTTGAAAATCCGAGCCTGTGGGCCAAGGAGATACCAACTGAGCCGGAATACCATTATCACGCAATGCAGTGAGCGGCGCCTGAGGGAAACCCGAAGCCAAAACTCCTACCGCGTTCTGGCTAAACAGTATCCTTAATTCGCGCTGCAATTCCAGTTCTTCACCAGCAAGCAATTGGTAATCGCGTTCAGCAACATCCAGCGCAGTGGACAAACGTTGCTGATGCTGAGGATAATCCAATGCGGCTGTCGCGGTATTGAAATCCTGTAGTTGTACCATCAGGGCCTCAGTGATGGTAGTTGAAGGGGTCAGCGGGATCGTGCCGGAGATGATGCCCTGCCACTCGGTTTGCGTGGCGGTTGCAATGGCGTCCAATTCACCTAGATAGGTGATTAACCGGCCATAGTCTTGTGAGAATTGTTCCATTTCCGTCTGGCGCAAATGTAAAGTCAGATAGGTCGCCGCGCGATCAAGGTTTTGCGCTTCAGCTTGTGTTAACCACTGGTGTAGATTGCTACGCGTAGTATCCAACGATGAAGTGGTGTAAAATCCAGCTACGCTTTGCCAGACATCCTGCCGGTCATCCGGGGGCATAGGATTAGGGGGATTTGGCGGGGGCGGCGGGCCGCACGGTTTTTGGGGTTCCATAGCCCGTAATGTGCCCACTAATCCCCTATAAGCCTTCAAAGCGTGATATAGATCCCAAAGTAATGCAAAAGCATTAAAATCAATATCAAGGTTGAAGCCAATTGCACCTTCAACCCCGCTCTCAAATTGCGTATAATATATCAGGTTCAGGTTTTCGGCTTCAGCGCCGCCAGCAAAACCCACAGTGACATCCAACCACCATACAATCGGAGGCCAGGGTGTAGGTATCGGAGTATCCAACGTCTTTCGTGCAATCTCACCCATCAACTTTTCAATAAGATCTACAGAGAATTTATCGAAAAACTCATTCATATTATCAGCATATTGCGCCAGCTGCTCTCTTAAAACTTGTCGCTGCGCCTCAGTCATACAGGGATCATCAAAAGATTTGCTAGCGCTAATGCGAATATCTGTGCCCCAACCAGCAGCGCCAAATTGGAATTTCAATTCGCTTGCGTCTTTGAGTAAATCTTCTAATACTTGCTCTAAATCAAATTCTGTAAATTCGCCATGCCAAATACCTGGCGGTTGAGTATAAGATAGTTCATAAAAAGTGTCAGTTAAAATTGTAAAAGACACAAGATAGCGAACTCGCCACGCTAATTCAGGCGCACGGACCTGGCCCAGCGTAGCTTTGAAAATCACATCCAACGGATCATCCAATGTAATATTCAAACCCTGTGGCTGCCCCAACTCTGCCGGAACTTCAATTGTATAGTAGAATAGCCGATCGGGATACAGTGCGACCGGCAAGTCTTCATGCTTGAGCACAACATTGCCCGGCCCAAGTACATCCACCCGCAACATATCCGTTATCGGCTCAGAGCCGAGCAATTCCACAGCTATCGTATAATGGCGTGCAATCGGATCGTAATCAAAGCCAGCCAGTGTTATCTTTTTCTTGCCATCGTCCACAAAGGTGTTTAATTCAATCTCGTAAATTTCCTGCCGCCAGCTAAACGGCCCAACACGCCGCGTAGGTGTGAAACGCACGGCCGAGGGTAAGGCCAACTGCAATCGAGCCGCCTCCAGACTCGGCACAAGTGCAAAAATTGCTTTGCCACGCGGCGCATCATACTGCACCAAGCGATAGTCATCTGTAACCGGCTGGTCAGAACGCCAAATCGGCAAGGTTAGCGCTGTAACTTCTTCAGCCAGTACCGTTCCATTTGCCAGGGGTAAAGAAACCATGTTCGTCGTGAAATGTGCTGTTAAATTCGCGTTTTGATTCACAACTGCTTGAAATCTGTAAGTACCTGGGGGAAGCTGTACCTGCAATAGTGCTGTATGAGCGCCGGTAACTTCCATTTCCAACATCGGGAATTGCAACGACGGCATTTGAGCGGCCACCGTCGCCGTTAACTCTGTAGTTAGCTCTCGAACAGCCAGCAAAGTTACAGCATCACGTTCTGGGTCGAGCGCAAAAGGAGTATGTACAATAAAAGCCAAAGCCCCCGATGCATCTTGTTGATAAGCCAATTGCACAGCTTCTCGATGCAGCGCATGATTGATGCGGGCTGTATCAAAAGCAAATTCACGGATATCAGTTTCACCGTAGCCGGGAGACTGGGACTGATAGGTATAATGACTCGTCAAATCGCGCACAAAGAAACTTGCAGTTGCCGCACCCCACACATCACTCCGCACCGTTTTAGTAAAACGCTCACCAGCGGTGTTCCAAAGACTAAATGTCACAGGTATGTCAGCCAGCAATTGGGTGACATCTTCTGCTACTAGCTGCGCTGCCAGCGTAACCATGCCTCGTGGCTCTTCAAATACCCCCACAACAGGCACGCGGTAAGCGGATAAGGGATTCGTCGTCGGATCACCATCGTTATCCACCACCGGCGCAAAGTAGAGCTGGCCTTTGACTACTGGCGATTCATTGACCGTCGCTATGGTCTGATTTGGCTGTGAGGCAGCCTCCAACTCTAGTAGCGGTGCAGGCGGGGCCATATCAGATACTGTGCTGCTGGCTTTTAATTCCTGCACAGCGGCGGCAACGGGCGCTATGGGCTGTAATAAGATTGTAATGAGCACCCCAACGGCAATCCAAGCGCTTAGCCACGAACGCATCCTTCGCATAACATTCCCTCCGTAAAGCCTTACTTACAAGTTCACATAGATTCTGGCTAGCGCGCATCTTTGGAATCAAGCTGCGTGATTAGAAAATTGCGGCTACTACCCCATGTTTGTACACACTAACGGGTCGGAACGAACCCCTGAACAACTATTTTACACGAACCCAACAAGCCACCCAATGAAAGCAGCAAAAACAAGCAACAAGGATCAGAGTTTTCTGCTATGATAATACATTATTTTTTTCTCCTCGAACACGCTAAAAAACATCTAGGGCAATCACCCTATAATTTCTCGCGCAGAGGTCTGAGCCGTTTAAGTGTGATCGTGAAAATCTAAATCGAGCCGCAATTATGGTGTTGGTGGACGTGTTGGCATGACTGGCGGGAGGGTAGGGTAAGGCGGCAAGGTAGGCGGCGGCGGTTCTGGCGTCGCGGTTGCGGTAGGGGTCAAGGTCGGTGTTACAGTTGGGGTGCGGGTCGGGGTAACACTAGGCGTAGCTGTCGGTGTGCGCGTAGGGGTGGCACTGGGCGTAATAGTCGGCGATGGTGATGGCGTGATTGTCGGTGTAGCCGAGGGCGAAGGTGTAGGGGAAGGTGACGGCGTAGGGGAAGGCGTAGGAGAAGGAAAAAAGGTTGCTGTCGGTGTAGCGGTAACAGGCGGTAACGGCGTGGTTGACGTATCGGGGGAGGGGGATGAGGCTTCTGGCGTAGGAGTAACGGTGGGGGTCGCTGTCGGCAGTGGTGTTGGTGTGGGAGTAAATGTCGGCGTTGGAAAGGCCGGGGGGACAATTATGATCTCAGCATCACCAGGGTTTACAATTTGTTCGATGATGTCTCCTACCGGAGTCATCACCTGAGGGCGCAGCGGCTCAACCTGGATATTGACGTTATCCCATCTGTCGTTGGGATTCAACATCGAAATCATCACCCCCTCAGCATTCCAACTATCCGGCAACCGAATAGCATAATCGGCCAGGGTTAGCAAACAACCGAATCCTAACAATAACAACGCCATAATCAAAATGACTTCGCGTAAAGGGGAGGCACGTGAACGCTCGCTCGATTCATGCATGGGTTGACACTCCTGCTATATCAAGCAACACTTCATCAGAAAGTAACGCAGGCAGACTGATGGTGAAAGTGCTACCGACGTTCGGTTCGCTGACAACCTGCATATCGCCTTCATGCGCTTCAACAATGGCACGGGTGATGTACAAACCCAGCCCCAGGCCACGCACGTTGTCGTAAGCTTCCCCAGTAAAACGATTGAATCGCGTGAAGAGTTGTTTAAGTTCTTCGGGTTCCATGCCTTTGCCGGTATCACTAACGTGAACGCGCACCCGCTGGTCTTGCGCATCTACACGCAAAGTTATTGCGCCGCCTTCTGGAGTATACTGCCACGCATTCCGCATCAGCGCCATGACGGCCCAGCGCAAACGCCGCAGGTCAACATTGGCCCGGGGAAGATCAGGAGTAATTTCCACCTGAAAGTTGAGGTTCTTTTCAACCATCGAGCCTTGCCAGCGTGTAGCTATATCGTCAATCAACGGATCGAGCGTATCAGGTTGCGGACGAACCACTAGCCGCCCACGGGCTTCCATTTCAGACAGTTCTAACAGTTCTTCGACCATTGCAATCAAATCATCCGTATTACGATCAATCGTATCGAAGAAGCTCCGCAATTGCAAACCCACCCCACTCATCGCCTGCCGGATCAGCATGGAGGTATAGCCCTTGATGATTGTGAGCGGAGTACGCAGTTCATGGGAAACATGCGTGACAAAGGCGTCTTTCAACCGCTCGGCCTCGACCTCTACGGTAACATCGCGCAAAACAATGACTTTTCCTAAATGACGGTCATCATCAGTACGCACCGGTGCCGAGTGAATATCAAAAACCTGCCGCCCCACTTCAAAGCGATGCGGGTCTTCAAGCCACGGGCCGGATGTGTGAGCCGGCAGTAACTGGAGCATCTTCGTGATGCGCTCGTGGACGCCATCATGCTGCAACCCCGTGGACATTTGTTCCAGCATCGCCTCCGCCGCCGGATTAAGGGGTTCAAAATTACCGTTCAAATCCTCCAGGATGACGCCATCGCCAATACTGAGCAGAATTGCTTGCATACGCCCAGAAGCTTCTTTATAAATATGAAGCAGGTCTTCGAGCTCCTGGGTGCGCGCTTCCAAACGTCCGGTCATCTGGTCAAAGGTAGTCGCTAAAAGACCGATTTCGTCGGTGCCGTGAATGCCTGTGCGCTGCGCGAGATTACCATCCGCAATAGCTCTGGATGTGCTAACCAAACGAGCTAGCGGGGTGGTGATACGCCGAGAAACCAGATAGCCAATGATAATAACCCACACCGTCGCTGCGAAGAAAAGACCCGCATAAGTATTCCGACTGGTAATGCTGGATTCAGTGATGAAATCTTGTGGGAGTACAACGCCAAACACGCCTAGGGTCTCATTACTTACACGCAACGGCGCGCGTGCCACCCGGTACAAGCGCTCGCGAATGTTAATGTTCTCCAAAAACGTTGTTTCCATACTGATTAGCAGCTGTTCATACTGTTCCCGCGTGATGGCTAGTTCTTCCGGGAGTTCGATATCCCCCCCACCCTCTTCGCTAAGCAAGAGCGTGTCGGCGCTGGGCCGCCCCTCTCCTAGATAGACGATTACATCGGCCATCGCATTAGCTTTGAACTGGACAAGTAAGGTCTCCAAGCGCGTACCCACCACAGCCACGCCCACCCGCTCATCATTCAATCCGATGGAAACAGCGGTAAAGTAATAATAGCGACTGTCTATAGGATGCAAACCGATAGCACGATGGGGATATTCTTCCAAGCTATCATCATCCAATACACTCTGTATAATCCACAATTCTGAAATTGCTTCGCCAATGGATACAGGATACAGTGAACCGTCTAAGGCCCGGAGCAAGTGCAAACTCTCGTGACCAGAGGCATCTACAAGGATCAGACACTCAATCTTCATATTCGTAGCTGAGGGTTGTGCCAAAGTCAGCAATTCGTCTGTATCACCGGCTTGTAACGACTCAGCTACCCGAACCGTGTTAGCGAGAGTGCGCGCGTCTTGGAAATGGCTGATTTCTTGTTGTGCCAAGTTGTCAGACACCACCCGCCCAGCTTCCAGAAGGTGGTTAGTTAACCGTTCATCCAACGAGCTGGCAACCAGATTGGTAACAACATACGTGCCAATTGCTGCAACAGCAAGCGTCAAAACCAAATAAGGTAAAATGATTTTGAAGCGGATACTAGAAGGTAGCAGCTTGCGAAAAAAATTCCGGTTACCAGGCCGGTCAAACTCTGTTTCTCGTTTCAACCCCACAGCTCCCAGTCGGATAATATGTAGCTATTATCACTATAACACAATCTGTAGCGTAAGTCAATTCTGTGATCACAATTGGGTGTGCGTAACTTTTCTGCATTTTAGTGCCTCCCTGTCCAGTGTCGCCCTTAGCTCCCCGCAGTCGAGGGAAGAGGGGTTGTCGAACGTTATTTCTTTGCGGAAACGTGGCACGCCCCCCGGCAAAATTACTGCGTTGACAACTTTCCCACCTTTCTGTATACTACAAGTGTTGACCCTCTATTAATCGTTTAGATTACACAGAAAAGGAGTAAGCCATGGCGCAACAGAACAAAATTGACGCGGTGTTGGCTCCCGAAGACAAACGCGCAGTACTCGATCTCATCCTAAAGATGGAAGAGCGCTTACATTTCCTGGTAGCGCTTTCCGCTGAGGAACGGCACGAATTGCCGAAGATGGGGGACCGCAGCCAGGCCTTCGTGCATAAGACTGTTGAGGTCGCCCGTGAGCACCCTGAGGTGTTACCGGAAGACTTTGATGTAGAAGGGCTGGCACGTGACGTAGCCCTGTACGACGCGCTACAACCCATCGTCTTCGCCATCATGCAACTGCAAGAGTTACTCGTAGATACGATCACCGCTGCTGGCAGCGATGCTTATGTCACAGCCTTGCAAGTCTATGAGGCAGCGCAGGCGGCCCAGATCGCCACGCCGCTGGATGCGTTGATGACCGAGATGAAGGTGTATTTTACGGAGCAGGTAGAACTTGCCCAAGAGGTTACCGAAGAATCATAAACCACAAAAATAAGACCTGGCAGGTTTTAGAAACCTGCCAGGTCTTACAACAAACCGGGGGACGTTTGTCCCCCGGTTTGTGTTTGGATGTGTTATGGATTGGTGTTATACACCCCGCCACAGGCATTAAAGTGCGCCAGATGCTCGGTTTCTGTGCGCGAGAAGAAGTGTCCGCCATCGTTGCGAGTACAATCTACCATAAAGAAGAAAAAATCCGTCTCTGCCGGATGGGCTGCCGCAACGATAGCATCGCCTCCTGGACTGGCTATTGGCCCTGGCGGTAATCCTACATTACGATAAGTATTATAGGCCGAAGCAACTTCCAAATCAACGAAGTAAATCTGACGTTTCCACCATGTACCTTCTTCGGCGCGATAACCCAGCGCGTACTGCACTGTGGGACAAGCAGAGAGGAACCAGCCATCGCGCAACCGATTATAATACACGCCCGCAATCAGGGGGCGCTCATCTGCCAACACCGCCTCGCGCTCTACAATAGAAGCCAGCGTAATCCCCTCGTAAAGACTCAACCCGTGATCAGCAAAGCCCTGTTGCACCTCCGAGGTCAGCTGGCTCTGGAAATCCTGCAACATCCGGTCAACCAGATCGTAAGGTGTGGCCTGTTGGGGTAGGCGATATGTATCAGGAGACAAAAAACCCTCCAGGGTCGCCGACTCCGGCAGATGCACCAGAAAAGGATAACGCGCGGACAAATCTGTATCACGCCACCCCGTCTGCGCCAACACCAAAAATGCATCCGACGCAATGTCGGTCTGCTGCGCCACCAGCACAGCCACCTCTTCCAGTCGCTTGCCTTCAGGGATTGTCACTTGCTGATCAGGTGCTTCGGCATACTGTAAAGCTTGCGCAATTTCTGGAATTGTCATTGTCTGGCGCAACGTATACGTCCCGGCTTGAATACCCGCATCCAATCCTTGGGATTGCACATAGCGGCGGAAGAGCTCCGTATCACTGATCAAGCCTTCGGCCTTGAGGCCTGCCGCAATCAGCGCAACACTATCACCAGAGTTAACAACAAACGTGATCGGATCATCGCTCAAGCCCGCCGGCGCGACCAGCGCCTCAGCTTGACCATCAAGATAAAAACTCAGATACACTTCTTCAAGCGAGCAGCCCAACAATGTAAAAACTGCTACGCAGCAGCCTAGTAATAGATACCATCTCTTCATATAAGTTGCTCCTTTTGCGTGAAGTACAATCAGAAAATCATGCTTCACATTGCACGCTTCACGTTCTGTGCGTCAAGATAACTCTGCAAAATAACCGCCGCTGCTACCGCATCAATCCATTGCGGATCAGGACGCTTACCCTGTTCACGTAGCAGTTCAACTGCGCTGTAGGTTGTCAACCGCTCGTCCCAGAGAAACAGGGGTATGGTAAGCGTCTCGTCCAGCGCGGCGCAGTAATCACGCACCCAAGCCGCCTGCCGCCCCTCACTCCCATCCATGCTGATCGGTAGCCCTACCACCACACGCGCTACATCATATTCCGCAGTGAGTCGGGCAACCGTGACAAAATCAGCTACACGCGAAGTGCGTTTGAAGACGAGTAGGGGCCGCGCAATCAGGCCAGTGCTATCGCTCAGCGCCACACCGATCCGTTTATCGCCTAAATCCAGGGCCAGCACGCGCATAGGGGCGAGTTACCACCCCTGAGGGGCTACGCGGATGTTAATCCGCATAGGCAAACGCGGGATGAAGGGGAACCAAGTGGGGTTCATAACAATCTGCGGCGGCTCGACCAGCGGTAGTTCTGCCAGTGCAGCCTGTGCCTCGGCTACTGTTTTGCCATGAATGAGCGCATGGATGCTGCTACTATCGAGACGGTGAGTCGCGTACCCTTCCGCGGTCACGTAGAAGCTAAACGCGCCCGGGCCAATATCCTCTTCAGCCGCTTCGCCGTAAGTAAAACGAGTATCAATCAACGTATAACCAGCGGGCAATGTAGTGAGCAGTCCCCGATACGCGACGGCCTGAACATCAGCAGCGCTCACGGCTTCGCCCGTCACCAACAAGCGCAGCGCGATACCTAACGTATCGGAACCCTCACCGATAATGTTACTGTAGGCAATTTTCGGCGCAGCCTGGACAATCAACGGCTGACGTGGCAAAAACTCCCCCGGTTGCAGATAGCCGGACGCTTGCAGACCGTCGTGCGCTTGTGCCATCACTTGCTGGGCGGCCAGTTCCCACGCACGCGCGCGATCCGCATCGGTTACCGTAGCAATCACATCACTGGCTGCACCAGAAACGGGCTGTGGATTGGTGGCACGCACGGCAAAGCCCACCACCCCTTCCACCAAATTGATCTGGTAGGCATCCACATTGCCACGCGGACCTTCCTCCAAAGCTTCAACGGAAACGTCAGCTTGCCCAAACGACGGGATGACCACCTCAGCAGTTGTCTCAAAGCGCACCGGGTACGAAGTTGCGGTGGTGCGGACAATGGTACCTTCCGGCACACGATAATCTTGCCCCAACAGATTCGTCAACACCACACGCCCTCTGGCCCGACCAGAAATAGCATAACCGCGCCCCGTGGTTGCCACTTGCGCGGCGGCTTCGAACTCATCACCGATGCGCCGCGAAGGTATCACATTGCGCTGAAGGTCCACATCCTGCGCGGTCGGGTCAACCGAAACGATTACGATCCGGTCATAAGTAGCCCCCTGAGGAACCAGCGTGATAGTCGCCTGGGGCCAGGTGTAGAAGAAAAAAATACCGAGCGTCACCAACACACCGAAGAAAACCAGCAATTGCAATGCAAACACCCACGGAGAACGCCGACGGGGCAGCGGCAACGGCGGCGGACGCAGCTCCTCAGCCCAGGGGGCACGAGGGGCGAGAGTGGGCCGACTCGTCCGTGCGCGGAGCTCGGGAAAGCCGCCTACACGGGCATAGTATTCCTGTGCCTCAGCCTCGCTTGCAAACACCGGGAAGCCAAGTTCGCGAGGCAATACACGCCGGTCGGGATCATCTACCGCCCAGGCCACCTCGAGCTGCTGGCGAAGGGCCTCACGCAACAGCACCTCGTAATCCAACGTGCGCGACCAGCCCTTCTCCACCTCCCAGGAAAGCACCAACAAGAGCTGCTTCTCCGAAGCGCGGCGCAGGCGTTCGCGGATTGTATAGCGATTATCTTCCGGCGCAATATGTATAACTTCCATACCTTATCCCGCCTGGAAGTATGCCACAACTTTCAAATTTGCCAAGCGTAAGACCAGGCAAACTAAACGGGGGGCTGCTTGAGCGACTTGAGCGCGCCGATACCCTGTGCTATGCCGACAAAGATCAATACACGCATCAGCAAGCCGGTTGTAGGGTCCCCACCCATGCTAAATGCACCCACCAAGTATAGCACACTATCCAAAGCATACAGACACAAGGCCGCAATCAATGCTACGAGCGAGCGGCGGCGCACGAAAAATCCCAACACCAGCCAAATGCAACCTATCATCACAGAAATCAGGTTCAGCCCTAGTGCAAATAAGAACTCCACCTGAAAGAGCACTGCAACCAACCCTAACAGAATATTGATACCCGCCAAGAAAAACAGGATAGCATACGCGCCTAACAACCGCTGTTCTGGATCGGCGGCAGTACCGGGCAACGGCACACCGTTGAGGCTCACCTCCAGGTTGACCGCAGTCAGCTTCTGAACGAGTTTTACATCCAACAGAGCACCTTCGGGCAGCACGAACGTCTGGCCCGCACGCAACGCCTTCTGATTGGGAATCACACCCAGCTCTTGCCCGTCCAGACTAATTGTCAAATTTTTCCACGCACCTTTCCAGGCCAGTTCCAACCGCTTAGGGCCACCTTTTTCCAGAGAGTATGTTTGTTTGGGCAAGTGGAACTCCTTTCTTGCAACAGGCAAACTTGATCAGGCTCACAAGCTATTCGAGCACGAAAACACCCTTATTTCATCCGTGAAGGAGGAAGGAATACATAAGACACAAAAACATACGCGCCGGACGGAATTGCCCGGCGCGCACACTTTTACTGTCTACTTCTCCAATGCCGCCAGCGCGTTCTTCACGATCGCCGTGAACGAATCCACCGTGAGGCTCGCGCCACCCACCAGCGCACCGTCAATCTCCGGCATGACGATAAACTCGGCCATATTGTTGGGCTTGACGCTGCCGCCGTACTGCACGCGGATGGCCTGCGCGGTCTCCGCATCGTAGAGCGCGGTGAGCACGTCACGGATAGCCTCACGGATGATGCGGTCGGCATCTTCCGGCGTCGCGGTCAACCCCGTGCCGATGGCCCAGATTGGCTCGTAGGCCAGCACAACCTTGCACGCATCCGCAGCGGAGACGCCGGCAAACGCGCCGTGAATTTGCGCCGTGACGAACGGTACGGTCTCGCCAGCCTGATTCTGCGCCAGGCTCTCGCCGATACAGACGATGGGCGTGATACCGTGCTTGAGCGCGGCCTTCAGCTTCTTGTTCACACCCGCATCCGTCTCGCCAAAGTACTGGCGACGCTCCGAGTGTCCGATAATGACGTACTGGGCCTGCTCCTTCACCATCAGCGGCGAAATCTCACCCGTGAACGCGCCCTCGTCTTCCCAGTGCATATTCTGCGCGCCTACGCCGATATTGGAAGCCATCAGCGTCTGGCTCACCGCTTCCAACGCGGTAGCGGTCGGACAAACCGCCAGCTCCATCGTCGTCACATCGGCCAGACTCACGCCTAACGCCACTGCCGTCTCGATAGCCTCGGCGACAGTCTTGTACATCTTCCAGTTCCCGGCGATAAATGGTTTACGTCCCATGAAAATTCTCCTTGTTTAGTCTTTCGTTAGTCAGTTAGTCTAATAGTCGTTAGTCTGATAGTCGTTAGTCTGATAGCCAAGATATATTTCGACTTCCTGACTACGGGACTTCCTGACTCTCGACTATCTGACTATCTGACTAAAGACTATTTATCTTGCAACGCTGCCACACCGGGCAGCACTTTGCCTTCGAGGAATTCCAGGCTCGCGCCGCCGCCAGTGGAGACGTGCGTCATCTTTGCCGCCACGCCCGCCTTCTTCACCGCCGAGGCCGAATCGCCGCCACCGATGATGGTCACAGCATCGAGCTCCGCCAGCGCCTCGGCGATAGCGAACGTACCCTTGGCAAAGTTCGGCATCTCGAACACACCCATCGGCCCGTTCCAGGCTACCGTCTTGGCCGTCGCCAGCACACCCTTGAACGCTTCCACCGTCGCCGGGCCGATGTCGAGGAAGCGCCAACCGGGTTCTACCGCATCCACGCCCACGATTTTGGTGTTCGCGGCATTATCGAACGCATCGGCGATGACCGCATCCACCGGCAACACCAGCTTGTCGCCAGATTCGGCCATCAGCGCGGCGGCAGTCTCCAGCACATCGTCTTCCACCAGCGAGTCGCCCATCTCCAGCCCTTGCGCCTTGAGGAAGGTGTTCGCCATCCCGCCACCGATGAGGACTTTGTCGGCCTTCGCCAGCATATTCTGGATCACGCCGATTTTGTCCGAAATTTTCGCGCCGCCCAGGATGACGACATAGGGATGCTCAGCCTCTTCCGTAGCCTTGCTGAGGAACTCGACCTCTTTCTCCATGAGGAAACCGGCCACGGTGGGCAAGAACTCCGCCACACCTACGGTGCTCGATTGCGCGCGGTGCGCCGTGCCGAACGCATCGTTCACGAACAGGTCGCCCAGCTGCGCCAGCTTCTCGGCGATTTCCCTGTCGTTCTTCGTCTCTTTCTTGTAGAAGCGGACGTTCTCCAGCAGCAGCACCGCGCCGGGTTCGAGCGCGGCGGCCAGCGCCTCCACCTCCTCGCCGATGCAGTCCGGCGCGAAAGCGACCGACTTGCCGAGCAGCTCGCCCAAACGCTCGGCCACAGGCTTGAGGCTGAACGCCTCCTCGTAGCCCGTCCCTGCCGGGCGGCCCAGGTGCGACATGAGCACGAGGCTCGCGCCCTGCTCTAAAATGTAGTTGATGGTGGGCAGCGTCGCCTTGATGCGCTTATCGTCACTAATCACGCCCTCTTTGATCGGCACGTTGAAATCCACACGCATGAGCACGCGCTTGCCTTGCAAATCCACATCACGGATGGTCTTTTTGTTCATAGTTCCTCCCGAAAAATCAGCATATCAAAAAATTTCAAATCAGCGAATCTCAAATCACAACACGGGGATCACCTTACTCCGCGCCGCTATAATCCAAAATCGCCAATCTAAAATCCAAAATCACAAAAGGAAGCTGGTCGCGTGAACTCCACAACCAGCTTCCAGTAACTAGATTCTAGCAACCAGCAACCAGATTACAATTTGCTGGCGAGAAGGGCGGCCAGGTCGGCAGTGCGGACGCTGTAACCCCACTCGTTATCGTACCAGGTCACAACCTTGATGAAGTCGCCTTCATTGCCCAGCACCATCGTGAAGGGCAGGTCAACGGAGGAGCTGTGCGGATCGCCCTTGTAGTCAATGCTCACCAGCGGCTCGTCCACAGCGGCCAGAATGCCCTTCATCGGACCGGCGGCAGCGTCGCGGAACGCCTGGCGCAGTTCTTCGGTGGTGGTGGATACCTCAATCTCCGCAGTGAAGTCCACAACCGAAACCGTCGGGGTGGGGACGCGCAGCGCGTAGCCGTCGAACTTACCCTTGAGTTCCGGGATCACCAGGGAGATGGCCTTGGCCGCGCCGGTGGTGGTGGGGATGATGCTCAGCGCAGCGGCGCGCGCGCGTCGCAGATCGCTGTGCGGCAGGTCGAGAATTTTCTGGTCATTGGTGTAAGCATGAATCGTCGTCATCAGCGCGCGCACGATCTTGAAGCGGTCGTTGACCACTTTCGCCGCCGGCGCAAGACAGTTGGTGGTGCAGGAGGCATTTGAGAGGACATGGTGGTTGGCCGGATCGTATAGATCATCATTCACGCCCAGCACTACGGTGAGGTCTTCACCCTGCGCTGGAGCAGAGATGATGACCTTCTTCGCGCCGCCGCGCGTGATGTGATTCTCCGCGCCCTGCACTTGTTTGCCCTTCTTATTCACCCCGTCTTTCTTGATGGTGAACAGGCCAGTGGATTCCACTACGATATCCACGCCATTATCGCCCCAGGGCAGCTTGCCGGGGTCGAATTCCTTGAAGACGCGCACGAGCTTGCCATCAATCAGCAGCCCATCATCTACCACTTCCACCACGCCGTTGAAACGCCCATAGTTGGAGTCATAGCGGAGCAGATGCGCCATCGTCTTGAGATCGCCGATGTCATTGATCGCCGCCACTTCGAGCGTGTCGGGGTAGTAATCACGGATAGCCTTGAGAACCTGGCGCCCGATGCGCCCAAAACCATTGATACCAACTTTTGTAACCATACGAAACTCCTTTCTTGACTAGAATTTTGAGAATCAGATTTACCTGGTACAGCGATCATGCAATCGCTGATAACACCACATCCCCTTTTACAAATCTGCCCATGCCAAATCCTCTTCGGGACGGTCCCAGTCACGTCGTAAAACAGCCTCAGATGCTAACATTGTCTGAAGAGCTTCTGAAAAACCTTCTTCACAGGCTAACAAATATGATACAAAGTCATAAACTACCGCGAGCTTATCGGTTGGTAGTTTTTGTAAGCGTTCAGTGATTTGAGGAATCGCCACCGATTGCATAGACCATCCTCCTTTACTCTATGAAATCCTACTTCAACAGCTCCATTATCACCCGCGCCAGCTTTTCGCTATCGTGTGCGCTGGGATGCGCGGTATCGCGTAAGTCCGCCCGGATGATGCGCAAGCCAGGACGCGGCTGGATATCCGGCGCAACCCAGTGCAGCCCCGGCGGGGGGGCATCAGTGGGTAGCGCGTTCACCACGATGATGGAAAGCCACCCCAAACCCAGGTGCGTCTCCAATGCTTGCAGATGCTGCTCGGCATCGTAGCCGTCGGTCTCGCCAGGCTGATTGGTGACATTGCACACATACACCTTTGGCGCCCGGCTAGCCCGGAGCGCCTGCGCGATGTCGGGGATTAGCAATGTGGGCAACAAACTGGTGTAGAGACTGCCCGGCCCAATCGTGATGACATCAGCATTCAACAAAGCACGCACGGCAGCGGGATAGGCCGGCGGCTGTTCCGGATCCAAAGTCACATTGATGATGCGCCCCTGCACCTCTGGAATGTGCGATTCCCCCCGCACGCGCGCGAGCCGACCATCGGGCAGTTGCACGTCCGCTGCGAGCGTGATAGCTTGCAAGGTACTGGGCAATACATGCCCCTGAATCGCCAGCACTCGGCTGGATTCTTCCAAGGCGCTCTCGAATGAGCCAGTAACGCCGGACATCGCACCGATAAAAAGGTTGCCGAAGTTGTGTCCTTCCAGGCCAGCTCCGCTGCTAAAGCGATACTGGAACAGCCGCGTGACCAGGGATTCGTCATCGGCGAGCGCAGCAATGCAGTTTCGCAAATCGCCCGGCGGCAAAATTCCTAGATCACGGCGCAGCCGCCCCGAAGAGCCTCCATCATCAGCAACAGTGACAATGGCCGTGAGATTACTGGAATAGTGTTTCAACCCACGCAACAGTGCGGTCATCCCATGCCCACCACCGAGGCTCACAATGTGTGGCCCACGACCACGGCGACGGTAGTTGTAGAGCAGTTCCGCGACTGGGAGCTGGGCATCCTGTACAAAGGGCGCTAACATCGCACGATTGAGTTGCCATAGCGCAAAGCTAATACTGCCAATACTTAGAGTCAAAATCAGCCCTGTACGCACTACACGCGGCAAGAATTGGAGGGTGAGATAGTAAAAGTACCACGGCAGAGGATAAAGCTCCCGCAACAAAACAGTGCCACCCAAGCCGAGCAGCCCGATTCCAAAGACCAATAGACCAAGCCAGCGTTTGACACCCAGGCCAGGCTGCAACCAGCGCAGATGGAGCTGCCAGGTGTTACGTTTTGTCTCGCCGTCCCTGCGCTTCATCCAATAAATTATACATTGATTGAAAAGGCGTGTCAATTACAGGCAAAGTAAAGGGTATAGGACAAATTATTGGGGAGTTTTCCCCCTATCCCCCTGCCCCCTTTCCCCCGCAAGCGGGGGAAAGGGGGGAT
>Ga0334884_1002003_pt1 | contig 27681 bp, 24 predicted proteins | sample GraSluR1_MG_7_FD_207215 | JGI IMG/M metagenome (GOLD analysis project Ga0334884, IMG submission 207215) | Sludge microbial communities from methane-producing bioreactor in Wageningen University, Netherlands - Granular Sludge_12_05 R1 | ecosystem: Engineered > Bioreactor > Anaerobic >...
CGCAACCGGGGATGGCCGGCGCGCGGACCTGGACGACCTCTTGCAGGCCTCCTGGAACAGGGTTCCCGCCCCGCCCGAGGTGTTGCGCCCGGGCCCCGTGGAACTGGCGGGCAGGAGCCAAGGGTCGACAGACACGCTGTTGAGGAGGCCAGTGTGGCTTGAAACGCCGAGCGGCCGGAACCAGTCCCACTGAACGCGACACACGAATCGGGGGTGGGCGCGGAAACCGCGGTTGTCAGGTTGGGGCCTGGGGAGGTCTTCCGGCCCCCGGCAGATCCAAGACCGCACCCAGGTCAGGGCAGGCAGGTGCCTCAACCCGCGGCAGGGGCTTTGCGAGCCGCAAACCGAGCACTCCAGACCCGACCCTCCAGGCTTCGGGCCATGTCGGCCGAGGGACCGCAGCAGGATCGCTGGTTGACCGGCAGTTCGGACTTCACGAAGTCCTCCAGGGTGGTGCCCGAGTAGACGGCCCGCTCCAGGACCTGCACCTCCTGAAGGCCGGCGGCCCGCAGGCCCTGCAGGTACTCCTCCTCACGGATGGCCCCTGAGATGCAGGAACAGTAGAGGGCGGGGTCGCGGCGCACCTCCTCGGGCAGGTCCTGGACCACGATGTCCGAGACCCGCATCCGGCCCCCAGGCTTGAGCACCCGGGCGATTTCGCGGAAGACCCGGGGCTTGTCGGGCGAGAGGTTGATCACGCAGTTGGAGATCACCCAGTCCACCGAGCAGTCCTCCACGGGCAGTTCCTCGATGAACCCCTGGCGCACCTCGATGTTGGCCTGGTCCGCCACGTTGCGGCGGGCCCGCTCCAGCATCTCGGGGGTCATGTCCACGCCGATCACCCGCCCTGTGGGTCCCACCTTGCGCGCCGCCAGCAGCAGGTCCAGGCCGGCGCCCGAGCCCAGATCCAGGACCACCTCACCCTCCTCCACCTCGCTGAAGGCCACGGGGTTCCCGCAGCCGAAGGCGTTGGCCACGGCATCCTCGGGCAGGCCGGCCAGGTCCTCCTCGCCATAACCCGCGGCCCGCGCGGCCACCCCCTTGGGACTGGGCCCCGAGCAGCACCCCCCGTTGCTGACGGGTCGGGACACGGCCTCGGCATAGGCCTTGGACACCTGCAGGCGGATATCGGGCTGGTTGGTCACGGGACGTTCCTCCATCGTGGGACTGGGAGACCTGTCGTGCGGCTCCACGGGGCGGATCCTATCGTAGTTCTACGATAAGTGCAAGCCCTTCTCACCGCCTGCAGACAGCGAAGCAGACGCCGGCGGGACGGAGGCGGGCGCGGGCCTCCCGGCCCTGCTTGACAACCATGGGCCTCCCCGCCTATCGTATTTTCACGATGAGCATCCCGCCCGAGCAGCTCCCCATGGACCGCCCGCCCCTGGACGAACCGGGCTTCGAGCGCGACCTGGCCCGTCTGGCCAAGGCCCTGGGACATCCCGCCCGGGTGCGCATCGTGCGCTTCCTTCTGGCCCGGGACGCCTGCATGTGCGGCGACATCGTCGAGCACCTGCCCTTGGCCCAGTCCACCGTCTCCCAGCACCTCAAGGCCCTGAAGGACTCCGGCCTGGTGCAGGGGACCATCGCCGGGCCGCGAGTCTGCTACTGCGTGGACCGCAAGGTCCTGGAACGCTTCCGGGACCTGGTAGGCCGACTCCAACCGTGCCTCGAGGCGGATCCGGACTGCCGGGCCCCTGAACCAGGAGGAGGAACCGTGAACCCGGCACCCGACATCCCTGCACTCCGACGGATCCTGTTCCTGTGCACGGGCAACTCCTGTCGCAGCCAGATGGCCGAAGGTTGGGCCCGGGCCCTGGCCTCCGACCGGATCGAGGCCTGGTCGGCCGGGCTGGAGGCCCACGGCCTGAACCCCCAGGCCGTCCTGGTCATGCGGGAGGCCGGCGTGGACATCAGCCGGCAGCGCTCCAAGACGCTGGACGAGGTGGCCCACCTGGAGTTCGATTGCGTGGTGACGGTGTGCGACCACGCCCGGGAGACTTGCCCCCTCTTCCCTGGCCGCACCCACAGGATCCACGCCGCTTTCGACGACCCTCCCACCCTGGCCCGCCAGGCGGCCTCCCCCGAGGAGGCCCTGGGGATCTATCGACGGGTCCGGGACGAGATCCGGGACTTCGTCCTGGGCCTTCCCGAGCTCGTGAGCCGGAGGGGTGACGCGTGAAGAGCGAACCGAAAGCAGGCCAGGCTGTGGGCTGCCAGGCGCCTCGCCTGGGCTTCCTGGACCGGTTCCTGACCCTGTGGATCTTCATGGCGATGGTCGGGGGGGTGGCCCTGGGCCATTTCTGGCCAGGGGTCGAGCCGTTCCTGGAGCGCTTCCAGGTCGGCACCACCAGCATCCCGATCGCCGTGGGCCTGATCGTGATGATGTATCCGCCCCTGGCCAAGGTCCGCTACGAAGAGCTGCCCGAGGTCTTCCGCAACCTGCGCATCCTGGGGCTGTCGCTGGTGCAGAACTGGGTGATCGGACCCATCCTGATGTTCGCCTTGGCGGTGGCCTTCCTGAACGGTCAGCCGGAGTACATGACCGGCGTGATCCTGATCGGCCTGGCCCGCTGCATCGCCATGGTCATCGTCTGGAACGACCTGGCCCGAGGAGACACGGAATATGCCGCCGGCCTGGTGGCCTTCAACAGCATCTTCCAGATCCTGTTCTTCAGCGTCTATGCCTGGTTCTTCCTGACGTGGCTTCCGACCCGGTTCGGCCTGGAGGGCAGCGTCGTCCAGGTGGGCATGGCCCAGGTGGCCACCAGCGTGCTGATCTACCTGGGCATCCCCTTCTTTGCAGGGATGCTGACGCGCTTCGCGGGACTTCGCCTGAAGGGCCGCACCTGGTATGAGCAGGAATTCGTCCCCCGAATCGGGCCGTTGACCCTGGTTGCCCTGCTCTTCACGATCGTCGTGATGTTCAGCTACAAGGGCGAGCAGATCGTCCAGAAGCCTGGGGACGTCCTGCTGATCGCAATCCCGCTGACCATCTACTTCGTGCTGATGTTCGTGGCCAGCTTCCTGATGGGCCGCCTGGCCGGCGCCGACTACAAGAAGACGGCCACCTTGTCCTTTACAGCCGCCAGCAACAACTTCGAACTGGCCATTGCGGTGGCGGTGGCGGTCTTCGGCATCGGCTCCGGAGCGGCCTTTGCCGCCGTGATCGGGCCCCTGGTCGAGGTTCCCGTGATGATCGGCCTGGTCAACGTGGCCTTCTGGTTCCGCCGCGTTCTGTTCGGCTCGGAGGGGCTGGGAGGGTAAGGCCGGCGTCTCGGCCTGCGGAAGACGGCAGGTACAACCCTGCCACCACCAGGGCTCAGCGCCCCGGGAGTGCTGCGCAGAAAGCCCCCCGCCCCGCGCCAGGACACGGCTCCTCCATAAATTCTCGTCTCTGAAGCCCGGAAATTTCCAGGCTCTTTCAGGCTCGGTCGTCAGAATCAGACCATGAAGATCACCGGCAGCTCCCCCTTCCCCCCAGCCCTGCTCGAGAAGCTCAGCCAGCGGGACCCTGCGGATCCCCTCAAGATCCTGCTGGTGCACGGTTCGCACACGGGTGGACACCGGTCGGCGGCCAGGTCGCTGACCCAGGCGCTCAACGAGCTGCCCAACGTGCAGGCCCGGGAGCTGGACACCCTGGAGGTCTCCTCTCCGAAGCTGGTCAACGCCCAGAAGGGCTTCTTCGGCTTCGTCTCCGAAAAGATGCCCTTCCTGCGCCGCTGGGGCTTCCAGTTGGCCCTGAAGGGGTCGCCCCTGGCTTCGTTCGTGGGCACCGCGGTCTTGAAGGCCAAGGCGGCCCTGTCTCCCCAGGTCCTGCAGAACATCCAGGAGCAGCAGCCGGACCTGGTGGTCTCGACCCACTCGCAGACCAACGCCATGCTCAGCCACTGGAAGAAGGCCGGCAAGCTGGACATGCCCGTGCACAGCGTGCCCACCGATTTCATGGCCCACGCCATCTGGGCCCAGGACCGGGTTGACCACTACTACGTGGCCGCCGAACCGACCCGCCAGGACCTGGCCCGCCTGGGCGTGGATCCCTCGCGGATCAGCGTGACCGGGATTCCCATCTCCCCTGCTTTTGCCCACCAGCCCGATGAGACCCGCGAAGCCTTGAGCACGCGGCTGGGCCTGGACCCCGAACTGCCCACGGTCCTGCTGATGGGCGGCTCTTTGGGTCTTCAGCCCTACGAGAAGCTGATCGACGCCCTGGAAGCCTCACCCTACCCGATGCAGGTGGTGGCCATCACCGGCCGCAACCAGGAGGCCAAGGCCCGCCTGGAGGAGATGCAGGGCAGCACCCGGCACCCTCTGCACGTGCAGGGTTTCGTGAGCAACGGGGCCGACTGGATGCGAGCCGCCGACGTGGTGGTCAGCAAGCCCGGGGGCCTGACCCTCTCGGAGCTGCTGGCCCTGCGCAAGCCCGTGATCGTGACCAACCCGGTGCCTGGGATGGAGGAAGCCCAGGTGGAGCGCCTCGCCGGCGTCGCCTGGAGCGCCCCCGACGTGGAGGCCATGCGCGCCCAGGTCGAGCAACTGCTCAGTGACCCGGCGGCCCGGGCCGAGGTGGAGCATAACATGGACGCGTTGAGCCGCCCCGAGTCCTCCTACGCCGTGGCGGCCCAGGTGGCAGAAGCCGCCCTGGACTTCGAGATGGCGCCGCAAGCCCGATAGATCCGACGCATCGCCTCCTGAAGGGCTCCCCCTGCCTGGAGAAGAACCTTCCTTGGCAGGGGCCCGGCGATCTCATCGTGTTCTCGCGTTTGCGTGGGCCATGGTCTCCTGCCGAAAGGAGGCCACATGGCGCTTGTGACCCCCCCCGTCCGACAGGACGCTCCCTCCCCCAGGACACCTCTCGACCCGGAAGGTCGACTTCACGAGGTCCTCTGGCACAGCCGGACCGCGGACGAGGTCCGCGAACTCCTGCGGACCGAGCCGACAGGCCTCTCCACCGACGAGGCGCGTCAGCGTCTGGAGGAGTTCGGAGCCAACACCCTGCCGGCTCCTGAGCCCCCCAGCCTGCTCACGGTCTTCCTTCATCAGTTTGCCAGCCCGTTGATCTACATCCTGCTGATCGCGGGGGGGGTGGCGCTGGCGATGCAGGATTACAAGGACGCGATCTTCATCTTCGCGGTGGTCCTCCTCAACGCGGCCATCGGGACCTACCAGGAGTTCCGGGCCGAGAAGAAGGCCCATGCCCTGCAGGTCATGCTGAAGATCCAGGCCAAGGTCCTGCGCGACGGAGAGCAGGTGACGGTTTCCGCCGAGGACCTGGTCCCTGGGGACGTGCTCCTTCTGGAGTCGGGCGGCAAGGTGCCCGCCGACCTGCGGCTGACCAGCGCCACCGGCCTTGCCATCGACGAATCGTTCCTGACGGGCGAATCCCTTCCCGTGGACAAGAGGCTGGGCGTCGTGGACGAGGCGACTCCGGTCAGCGACCGATCCAACATGGCCTTTGCCGGTGCGACCGTCGTCAGTGGCCGGGGAACCGGCGTGGCCGTGGGCACCGGCGTCCAGACCGAGGTGGGGCGCATCGCCGTGTCGCTGGTGACCACCGAGTCGGCCAAACCTCCGCTGCTGATCCGGATGGAGCAGTTTGCCCACCACATCAGCTACATCGTCCTGGGCTTTACCGGGCTTCTTGGCTCCTGGCTGGTCTTCGGGAGGGGCGAGTCGGCCGGCGAGGTCTTCATGCAGATGGTGGCCGTGGCCGTCTCGGCGATTCCCGAGGGCCTGCCGGTGGCCATGACCGTGGCTCTCTCCATCGCCACGGCGCGCATGGCGGATCGGCGCGTGATCGCCCGGCGCCTGATGGCCGTCGAGAGCCTGGGAAGCTGCACCCTGATCGCCAGTGACAAGACGGGAACCCTGACGGTGAACCAGCAGACCCTCAAGCGGGTCAGCCTGCCTGATGGCCAGAGCGTCGAGGTCGGCGGGCAGGGCTACAACGACGAGGGGGAGATCGCGGATCCGTCGGGCGAGTCCCTGGCCGCGGACGTCTCCTCCCGGGTCCTGGAGGTGGCTCGGGCTGGCGCCTTGTGCAACGAGGCTTCGCTGGAGAAGCGCGACGGCGAGTGGCGGCATGCCGGGGACGCGGTCGACGTGGCCATGCTGGCCTTCGCTCGCAAGGCCGGGCTGGATCCCGGGGCCGAACAGCGCCGCCTCCCGCTGGCCGGGGAGATCCCGTTCGAGTCGGAGCGTCGCTACGCGGCCAAGGCCTATCTGGAAGGCGACGCTCGCCTGGTGGTGGTCAAGGGGGCCGTCGAGACGGTCCTGCCGCTGTGCGGCAGCGCCCGGGTCGCGGAAGGCGAGGCCCCGCTGGACACCCGGAAGGTCCTGGCCGACTCCGAGAAGTTGGCGGAGGAGGGCTACCGCGTCCTGGCCGTGGCTCAGGGCCGGCTGGAGGGGCCCGGGACCCCGGAGACCCTGAACCCGGCCGAGCTGACGGGCTTGTCCTTCCTGGGCCTGGTCAGCTTCATCGACCCTTTGCGCCCCGAGGTGCAACAGGCCGTGGCCGAGGCCCACGGAGCCGGGGTGCGGGTCTTGATGATCACGGGAGACCACCCGGCCACAGCGCTGGCGATCTCGCGGGAACTGGGCATCGCCGAGAGCCGGGTCGATGTGGTGACGGGCTCCGAACTGGACCAGATCGATCCAGGGGATGAGTCGGCCTGGGCCGAGCGCGTTCGCGGGACCCGGGTCTTCGCCCGGGTCACCCCGCACCAGAAGCTCAAGATCGTCGATGTCCTGGTCGGGCAGGGCGAGTTCGTCGCAGTGACGGGCGACGGAGTCAACGACGCCGCGGCCCTGCGACGGGCCAATATCGGCGTGGCCATGGGCTCGGGGACCGACATCGCCAAGGATGCCTCGCTGATCACCGTTCTCGACGACAACTTCAGCTCGATCGTGGCCGGGATCGAGGAGGGGCGCTTTGCCTACAGCAACGTCCGCAAGGTGACCCTGCTGCTGATCTCGACCGGCTTTGCTGAACTCGTGTTGATCGGCGCCTCGATCCTGCTGGGGATGCCCATGCCGATGGTGGCCGTGCAGATCCTCTGGTTGAACCTGGTCACCAACGGCATCCAGGACGTGGCCCTGGCCTTCGAAGCGGGCGAGAAGGGCGTCATGAAGCTCCCGCCCCGACCGCCATCCGAGGGCATCTTCAACCGCAAGATGATCGAGCAGGTCATGGTCGGCGGGTTGACCATGGGTGCGGTCTGCCTGGGTCTGTGGATCTATCTCATCGACGTCGCCGGGTATGAAGAGAAGCTGGCCCGGACCCTGGTCTTCACGCTGCTGGTCCTGATGCAGTTCTACCATGTGCTGAATTGCCGCTCGGAGTTCCGCTCGGCCTTCCGGGTCCCGATGAAGAACAACCCGATCCTGATGTATGGGATGGGCCTGGCGTTCCTGATCCACGTCGCCGTCGTCAACGTGCCCTTCATGCAGGAACTGCTGCGGGTGACGGCGCTGCCGCTGCGCTACTGGTTCATCCTGGGGGGCATCGCGGCGGTCGTGATCGGGATCATGGAGGTCTACAAGTTCGTGCGGCGCGCGGATGCGCCCCAGAGCGGGTAGACCTACATCTGCACAGGACCCGGGCAAGGAGGCTCCGCTGCCATGGAGCCTCCTTGCTTGCCCCGGGGGGCCGTTGGGTTTGAGAGCGCGGCCTGCCCGGGGCCGGCGAAACGGTTGACCCGCGCCGCAATGTTGGAAGGCCCTGGAGCGGGTTGCTCCAGGGCCTTCAGCGGTTGTCAGGCCACCTGTCCCGGCGAGGCAGGCCTCAGCCCAGCGACTGCGTCGAGTAGCTGAAGGCGAAGAGGAAGGGCCCGGGCATCCCGGTCAGGGGAACGTTGGGGTAGCATCCGCACCCGATCAAGGCCGGATAGTCCATGACCTGGTTGCCCGGGATTCCGACCGAGGGCGGGTAGGGGTAGGTGCCCGGGATTCCGGCCGAGGGCGGGTCGGGGTAGGTGCCCGGGATTCCGGCCGAGGGCGGGTAGGGGTAGGTGCCCGGGATTCCGGCCGAGGGCGGATAGGGGTAGGGGCCCGGGATTCCGACCGAGGGTGGGTAGGGGTAGGATCCCGGGATTCCGGCCGAGGGCGGGTAGGGGTAGGAGCCCGGGATTCCGGCCGAGGGCGGATAGGGGTAGGGGCCCGGGATTCCGACCGAGGGCGGGTAGGGGTAGGGGCCCGGGATTCCTGGAATTCCAGGCGTCCCAGGCGTCCCAGGCGTCCCAGGTGTTCCCGGCGTCCCAGGCGTCCCAGGCGTGCCCGGCGGCAGGGGCAGTTCGTTGTTCCCGTTGTTCCCGCCGGCATTGCCGTTGTCGCCGTCGTTCCCCTGGCCGTTGTTGCCGTTGTTGGGGTTTCCGGTGGCGTTGCCGTTGCCGTTGTTGCCCGGGCCCTGGGTGTCGCCGTTGTTCCCGTTGTTCCCGCCGGCATTGCCGTTGTCGCCGTCGTTCCCCTGGCCGTTGTTGCCGTTGTCGGGGTTTCCGGTGGCGTTGCCCTGGCCGTTGTTGCCCGGGCCCTGGGTCTCGCCGGTCTCGCCAGCGGGGAGATCGACCACCGTCAGGCTGCTGGAATCTTCGTTCTTGGCGTCGACCCCCGTCGAGCGGACAACCAGGTCGGGGAAGGTGCGAGTCTCGGTGGTGGCCAGGATGTGGACATGCTGACCGATCAGGCGGCTGGCCAGCTCCTCGTTTCCTCCCGCCAGGCGGCGGAGGTTCACGAGCTGGTCCACGCTCACGACGTCTCGCGTCGAGCCGTCGGAATCGGTCCGGAAGAACATGCCTCGATCGGTATCGAAGCGCAGGGTCTCGTCCTGCTGCATGACCTGCCACACGGTGGTCCGCCGTTCGAGGTTGCCGTCGGCGTTGGACCAGGGATTCCGTCCATCGAAGTGGATGATCGCCCGGTTCTGGCTGCTTCCCACCAGGCGGGAGGCGACGATGCTGGAGGCAGCAGGCCACTGGGATTCGAGGTGGACCGTCGGCACCTTGGTCCAGGAGGTCCTGGCCTGGGAGGGTGGAGCCGTCCCCTCCTGCCAGCTCAAGAGCGTCCTGGCCGCACCTGCTGTCTGGACCGGCGCGCTGCCCGCATCGGCAGGAGGAGTCCAGGGGACGGCACGGCCCCCCACGGTGTGCCAGGGACCCTGGGAAGCAGACAGGTCGGACCAGTTGGCCAGATACTCCGACAGGCTTCCTTGGACAGGGCCTTGAGCAGCGGCGATCGGGGCCATCGGGGTCGCTGCCGGGGCCGCTCCTCCGGTTCCCAGGAACCCCGAGAGGCCGGCAGCCAGGGGTACCGACGACCTGGGGGACGCGTCTGCCGTGAAGGACGCAGGCCCCACCAGGTTGCCTCCCAACCTGGCCAGGGAGGCCAGCGGGCTGGCCCAGACACTGGAGTTCGCGGCCGACAGCGGGCGCAGCCCGGCAGGCTGGAGGATCAGGTCAGACATGCAACCCTCGCTTCCCTCGGGCGCCTCAGGGCGCCTGAAGGAGACATGAAATGCCCACCTTCCCATCGAGACCTCAGAAGTATCACGTCATGACCGCCGTTCGTCAAGCGTCCCTGGGACCCCTGAATCCGCCGCCTGGCGTGAGAGCCCAAGGCGACGGAAGGCGGCGGATTCAGGAGGCGGTCGGCTCCAGGATCTCCCGGGCGGGCGTGGGAGAGGGCGGATGCCTCGGGGGGCGAGCCGGGTCGTCACCTCACGTAGCGGACCACACCTTTTCGGGGGGGCGCCTCGGGAGCCGGGCCTGCGGGATGTCCCAGGGCGGCCATGCCCCAGACCAGGTGGTCCGGAGGAACTCCCAGGCTGTCCAGGATGGGGCGGATTGCCGCTTCGTCGCAGATTCCGCGGAGCTGGTTGATCCAGACCGAGCCCAGCCCCAGGCTGTGGGCGGCCAGGAACATGTTCTGCAGGGCGCAGGAGCAGTCCAGCATGCCGTGGGGGTTCTCGCGGTCATTGGAGGCCAGGATCAGGGCTGCCGGGTCGTACATGGTGTATCGGGCCGGGTCCCGCTGGAGCTGCCCGGCGATGGCGGATGCCAGTTCGGAGATTCGAGCCCGGTCGGTCAGGACGGTGAACTGCCAGGTCTGCAGGCCGCGCGCGCTGGGGGCCCAGAGCCCGGCTTCCACGATCCGGTCCAGATCCGCCGGGTCGACGGGTGCATCGGTGAAGGCGCGGATGCTCCTTCGCGACTTGATGTTTTCCAGGATCGGGTTCAAGACGGGAGACCTCCTTGGTCGATGTGCGGGTCGGTTGGACCGGGACTTGCCGTCCAGCCGACTTCAGGCAATTTCCAGGGCCAGGCCGATCATGGTTCCCAGCGTGGTTTCGCGTTGGGCGGGGGTCATGGCCTCGCCGGTGAGCAGGTCGTCCGAGACCGTCAGGATGGCCAGGGCCTTCTTGCCGGCCTGTGCGGCGTTCGTGTAGAGGGCAGCGGCTTCCATCTCACAGGCCAGCACGCCCAGCCGCGCCCAGTCCAGGGTGGACCGGGAATCATCGTAGAAGTAGTCCGAGGTCAGGACGTTGCCGACGGCCACGCGGAGGTCCAGCCGCTCGGCGGCTTCCACGGCCGCACGCAGCAGCTTGAAGCTGGCCAGCGGAGCATAGGTTCCGGGAAGCCTGAACTGGCTGGCGTAGTTGGAGTTGGTGCAGGCCCCCTGGGCCAGGACCAGATCCCCCACCGACAGGGAGGCCTGCATCCCTCCGCAGGTCCCGATCCGCACGATGGTCTCCACGCCCATGACGTTGAAGAGCTCGTAGGAGTAGATGCCCATCGAGGGGACGCCCATGCCGCTGGCCATGACCGTGACCTTCTTGCCTTGCCAGGTCCCCGTGTAGCCCTGGACTCCGCGGACGTTGTTGATCAGGATGGGATTCTCGAGATAGTTCTCGGCGATGAACCTCGAGCGCATCGGGTCGCCCGGCATGATGACCGTCCGGGCAAACTGCTCGGCGGTGCAGGAGATGTGCGGCGTGGTCTTGGGGGGGGACATGTTCTTCCTCCTGGATGGTCTGAAGTTCGCCGAGGATTCCTGCAACAAGGCCCGGCCTCCTCCGATCCGGGAGGTCCCGGAGCAGGACGGCGGATCTCGGTCCAGGCTTCGCCGCGACAAGACATGTTCCGGAGAATCGGGTAGAATCCAGGAGAGACTTCTCCGCGAAAGGTTCTCTGACCATGGAGCCTCGGCGGTCCCTTCCTGAAGATCCCCTCGCAGCCTGGCTGGAGATGGTTGCTCGGCGCAAAGGGCCCTCCATGGCGCCCTGGCTGAGTTTCAGTGCGGCGATTGGCCTGGCCATGTTGCCGGCTGCCATGTTCACCATGGTCCTGGGGACCATGCTTGCGGAATACTGGTTGGACGGAGGAGCCGCCAATCCGCTCTTTGCCCCCTCGACCTGGGACACGCTCGGGGACTGTCTCGGGGCCGGCGCGGTGGCTTCCATCTTCCTGACGCTCCTCGTGGGCCCCATGGTCCATGCGGGCCTGACCGCCCGCTTCCTGACGTCCATCCGCAAGGCTCGGGCCCTGGAGGAGGTGGTCGCCACTCCCCTGACGTCGCGACGGGTCGTGGACGCCCTGGCTGTCCACGGGGTCCAGCAGTCGCTGCGAACCCTGGCGCTCCCGTTGGTCTTCTGCTCGGGCCTCTTCTGGATCTCGGGATGGCCCCTGGAATACCTGCTGTGGGCTTTCCTGCCTGCCAGTTGGGCGTTCTGCTGGTTCTTTTCGTTCCTGGCCATCAAGGCCTGGGATGGGGAGACTCCGCACTCCGAGTCGGGGTTGGCCTTGTCCCTGGCTCGCCTGATCGCGCTCCTCGGTCCGGCGGTGGTGACGGCCTGGCTGGGCGTCCGGGTCGGCTGGTTTCTCGGGGCTGCCCCAGGAGTCGCCCTGGTGATCCTGACCAGCCTCTTGTGGGCCCTGGTCCATCGCGAGATGGCCGTGACGGGACTGGATTCGGATTCCGGGTTGCGCAGGATCCTGCGCAGTTGGTCCACGGCGGTCTCCCGACGTTCCCGTTCCTTCCAGGCCGGCCCCTTGAACGCCCTGGTCTTCCGCGAGCAGGCCGCGCGCTCCGGCACCCTCCACCAGCGATTCCTGGGGTACAGCCTCTGGGTGGCACCGGCGTTGGCCCTGCTCGGGGTCGTGGGGGCAGGTCCCGAACCGACACTGGGCTTCCTGGCGGCGTTCTGGCCTTTGTTGGGGGTGCTGGCGGTCCTGCGCGTCCTGCAGGTTTCGTCGATCCGATTGCACGAAGAGCGCCAGCAGGGCTCTCTGGATCTCCTGCTCCAGACGGGTCTGACGGTCCAGGAGTTCGTAGAAGGTTGCGTCGGGGTGGCCGCCGGTCGGGGGCGAAGGGTGCTCTATCCGTTCCTGCTGGCCACCGCGGTGGCCCTCCTTCCCGTTCTGGCAGAAGGAGAATGGCTCTGGTGGCCTGTGGTCTGGATGGCCCTGGCGACCTTCCTGTCGGTCGAGGCGGCTGCTGCCTGGGGCACCTCGATGTCGGCGGACTGCCGGCATCGCCCGCAACCGGCAGGGGTGGTCGTGACCTTCTTGACTGCTGCGGGGATCGGCTGGGGCCTGGCCTCGACGGCCGCCTTCCTCCTGCTCGTGCTGGTCGCGGTGGCGCTTGCCCCTGGAGACATCTTGTCTCCACTGAGCGGTGAACTGGTGGGGATCACGGTCCTGGCAGCCCTGCCCGTCGGCCTGCTCATGGTCCGTCAGGTGGCGCTGGTCTCAGCCCGCAACACCCTGCTGCAGAAGGGGCGGACCATCGGATTCGTCGACCGGCTGCCCAAGAGCACGGGGCGGAGGAAGATGATTTGCGGGACCGGTCTCGAGGTGACGCCGTGTGGTTCCGGTCCGGTGTCAGGAGGTTGGAGATGATGCGTCGGCTGGCCGTTCTTGGCATGCTGGCCTGGGTGACCCTGGCCGGGCTGAGCGCCTGGGCCCAGGCGCCCCCGGCGCCCATGATCCAGTCGATCCTCATGCTTCCGGACAAGGCGGGTCCGCAGGACCAGGTCGAAGGTCTGGTCACCCTGACCGGCCCGGCACTGCAGGGGGGGGCGTATGTCCAGTTGACGGGCAGTACGTCCATCTGGATCCCCGGAACCGTGGTGGTTCCGGCCGGGCGGACCAATGCCACCTTTTCGGTCGTGGTCAACCGCAGCGCCCAGGACGGCGAAGCCGTCGTGGTGGGCGTCCTTCAGGGGCAGAAGGTTCCCAGCAACAAGCTGATCACCCTGGCCGATCCGTCCCTGGCCACCCGGGCCAACCCGTCTTCCGCTCCACCCCTGGCCGATTCCGACGGCTACCCGGCGTCCGTGTTCAGCTCCTACCCGTATGGCTACCCCTACCCGTATCCCTACCCGTATCCCTACCCTTATGGCCCCCATCATCCAGGCTGGACACCCCGTCCCGGTCCTCCGCCCCCTCCCAGGCCCATCTATCCGGTCCCCGTCACGCCCGCCATCAAGCAGCCCGTCATCCCCAGCCAGTGGGACTGGAGGCCTTCCGGGGTCCGGCGATAGGCGGGTCTTGGGCGCACTCTCGGGGAACATCCGATTTCTTTCCGGGAGGCATGTCGGCCAGGTTCGCGAAAACTGTAGCTGAACAGGATTTTCAACATTCTGAGCGGGGGCGTGGATGGTCGGCAGCGAGAGCGTTCCGCAGCAGGTCGCAGAACCAGAGGTTCCCCTGGCGCCGGAAGATCTGGTCCTGAAAAAACTGGACTCACCAAGGCGCCGTTTGCCCAAGCCTCCGAAGAAGAGCCTGCCACCGTGGGTGCGCGACGTGCTCACCGCCTTGGCCGTGGCGGGCCTGATCCTGGGGCTGCTGATCCTCTTCTGGCGCTTGCAGCCAGAGGACCCCTTCAATCCGCCTCCCGACAGCATCAAGGTGGTCGGTGTCCAGCCCGCTCAGCGGGAGGGCATCCCCGTCCTGCAAGGCTACGTCTCCAACAAGAGCGGGAGGTTGGCGCGCAAGCTGACCTTCCTGGTGGAGTATCGCGCAGACGGTCAGAACCGCTCGACCTTCCTGGTCTTGCAGGACGTGCCGGACCAGGCCCTCGTCGAGTTTGCCGTTCCCCTGATCCAGAGCCACCCCGGTGACGTCAGCGTCATCCAGCCCGGCAGCAGCTCCAGCCTGGAGGGGCCGCCTCGCTTCATCCCCTATGACTCCCAATGGGAAGGGACGGAGAGTTCATGAGCCGACCTGTGTGGAGTCCCCGCTCAACCACGGACGGTGGGTTCACCCTGCTCGAACTGCTGATCGTGATGGCCATCCTCTCACTGCTGGCCTCCCTGATGATTCCGAACTTCCTCCGGGCTCGCGACCAGGCGAACCTGTCGGCTTGCAGCCAGAACCTTCGCAGCCTGTGGACGGCAAAGTCCATGGTCGAGGCCGAGACCAAGCGGGCCGGCATCCTCAACCCGGGCCCCGGACCCAACACCGGCTATGGCTTCTACCTGGTGCCCGGGAATCGGGCCTATCAGGTGTTGAGCCGGTACTGCGAGGTTTCCAGGATGCGCTGCCCCTTGGGCGGTTCCCGGAATGGAGCCTACATGTACTGGGAGCTCCACGAGGCCAGCTACGAGAAGATCTATCCTGGAAGCGTCGTGTACACCTCGAGCTTCAGTTGCCTGAACTCCGATCGCCATCCGGGCTGTGCCAAGGCCGCCAGCCTGGGCGGCTTCCCCCGCTACACCGCGCGAGGGCTCTCGCTGGTCCCCTGAGGCCGGGCCCGCCTCGCTCCCGGCACACCCGGGAGAGGTTCAAGACCTGGGCTCAGAGCAGCGAGACGGCCCAGACCGTGCCCATGGTCGAGCCCAACAGCAACAGGAACGCGAGGGACTCCAGGGCGGTCCGCAAAGCGTCGGGGAGGTGACCCGAGGTGCGCGCCTCGCCCTGGGGGCGCGCAACACGCCTGGATCGCAGGCGGGCCGTTCGGCAAGGCAGAGGGTGCGGTTCCCGGGGGAGGGGCTCCAGGTGCAGGGCGCTGTGGTTCATGGGGTGCCTCCGGTTCGTCCTCCACCGGAATCGATTCCCCCATCGGGGCGGAGGGCGTTGTCTTGCAGCGAATCCTCTCATCACCGCCTGAACAGGACCTGAAATAATTTCTATTCAGGCGGCCACGCCTCATGGATCCGGCGTTGCAGCCGGCTCTGGCCCCTGGCCAATCCGGAGCGCTGCGTCATTCCTCCGCCCTGCAGGAGGAGCCGGGAGGACCGGTTCGGGCAATCCCGACGGCCTCTTTCGAGCGGCGGGCCCGCAGGACCACGTCGCGGCGGGATTCGGGATTCTGGAGCGGAGCGGCCAGATCGGTCCGGCTGCAGAAGATGGGATTCGTCCACCCGGTCTTTTCCACAAGATCCACGATCTCCGCCAGGGGAAAGGCGTAGAAGCGCAGCACCGCAGCAAACCGCTCCCAATGGCCTCCCTCCAGGAAGAAGCCCGAGAGGCGGGTGTAGCCCACCCGGGTGCCTTCGTCGTAGAATCCGCGGCGGACCAGCAGGTGTTCCGCCTCCTCCTCGACGGTCACGGCGTTCCAGCGTTCCAGACCCCGGCGGGTGGCGAAGTCCACCACCAGGTGCGCGCCGGGCGCCGCCAGTCGGGCCACCGCCTCCAGGCAGCGTTGCAGGGCCTCTGGTCCCGCAAGATGGTTCATCGAGTGGCTCGTCGAGGTGATCAGATCGTAGGGCCCGGGCAGTTCGGCCAGATCCAGTTCGGCCAGGTCGGCCTGGACCAGGGCGGCCTGCGGGACGGCCGCGCGGGCCAGTTCCAGCATGTCGGCTTCGCGGTCCACTCCGGTCACCTCAAAGCCCCGTTCGGACAACAAGCCCAGCAGTTCACCCGAACCACAGCCCAGATCCAGGGCCCGGGCGGGCGGCTGCAAGAGCCCAAGGGCCAGCAGGCGCTGGCCGAAGGTTCGACCATAGCTGCCGTACAGATGCCGGCAGGCGCGGGCGAAGCCTGCCTGATAGCTGGGGGGCTCAGGCACGATCGAGAAGCCCCAGGAAGCGGTCTCGGGTGCTCACGAACCTCAGGACCAGCACGCGCAGCAGTCGCAGGGCGACATCCGGGTTGGCCCGGACCAGCCCTTCGAAGGTGGGATGGTCGACTCGCAGGGCCACCAGGTCGCGGGTCACCTCGACGTTGGCCGATCGGGGGATCCCCGCCAGCAGTTCGAATTCGCCGACCACGTCGGGAGGCGCGAAGCGGGCCAGCTCGACCTTCTCTCCCCGGACGGTCTTGAAGGCCACGGCTTCTCCTTCGACCAGCACGTAGGCACCGGTCTGGTCTTCATCGGATTCGCCTTCGGCCAGGAAGAGTTCGCCGGCAGGGCAGCGCACGGGCCGGACGGTCAAGGCCAGGACGTCCATGGCTTCGTGCGGCAGGCTCTCGAACAAGGGACAGGCCCGCAGGGCCTTCTTCTTCTCGTCCAGGCTCAGCATGTCTTCGACTCCTCTCCACTTCCCCCGGCGCTGGTCCATAGTTCGTGGAAGAGTCCCCTGGCCGCCAGCAGATCGGGAAAGGTCCCCTCCTCGGTGATGGCTCCTGCCTTCAAGACGACGATCCGGTCGGCATCGCGGATGGCGTCCAGGCGGTGGGCCACCTCCACCACCGTGCGCCCCCGGAACCTCTGGCGCACCAGGTCCTGGACGCGACGCTGGGAGGTGTTGTCCAGGGCCGAGGTCGCCTCGTCCAGGATCAGGATCTCGGGTCGCTTCAGCAGCACCCGGACCAGGGAGGCCTTCTGGGACTGACCGCCCGAGAGGCGTCCTCCCCGTTCGCCGACGTCCATGCACAGGCCCAGGCGGAGGATCTCGTCTTCCAGGTCGATTTCCTGGATGACTTCGCGAAGGATGCGGTTCACCTTGTCCTCGGCGCGGTGCAGCATCGGATGGACTCGGCCCATGATCAGGTTCTCACGGACCGTGCACGAGTCGACGTAGAGGTGGGGGTCATAGGGAGCCAGGCTCCGGCGCACCGGATCGGGCAGATGGGCGGCCACGTCGCGACGGGCGGCGACCAGACGCGTCTTGAGGGCCTCTTCGACCAGGGGCTCGGGGGCCCGGGAGGGCGTGTGCTCCAGCCCCAGGCGCAGCAGGGCCGCCCGATCCTGACGGTTCCTGGGCCCACCCCCAGGGAGGGGGTAGCGCTCCAACTCGCCCAGGTCGGCCAGGTTCTCAGGGATCGCCTCCGGGGAGACGCCCAGGCGTGAGGCCAGGGCCTCGCGGGCCCAGCCCGTGCCGGCGCTCAGGGAGGCCAGGTGCCCCGCCATCCGGATCCCCACCGCCAGGATCGGAGCCAGGAGATCGCGCTCCCTCAGGAAGGCTTCCAGGGGGGCCTCCAGCTCGCGGAAGCGCCCGGGTTCGCGCAGGAAGGGGGTGGGCGACGAGAAGAGCAGGTTCTCCAGCAGCGAGGACGTGTCGGAGAAGCGCTGGGGATCGAAGAACTCCACCAGGTCCCGGTTGGCGCCCTGCAGCTTCTGCAGGAAGCGGCGACGTCCGCGCAAGAGCTCGCGGCGAACCTCCTCGGCGTCCTGCAGGTGGAACGGCGTCCGGACCTGGAGGGCTTCGGCCAGGGAGACCCCGGTGAACCCGAAGCCCAGCACGTCGTCGTACAGCGAGACGTCGCGCAGAAGTCCGACCAGGTGGTTGTAGAGCTCTTCCAGGGATTGGTAGCCGGCGCCCGACAGATCCAGCCAACCGGCCCCATCCTCCGTCGCAGCCGGAAGGCGCCGCAGTCCGTACAGCAGGTTGTCCAGCAGGGTCCCGCTGAAGAGGGCCGGGGTCGTCGACCGGGACTGGCCCAGGTAGCCGACCCGGGCGCGCAGATCCTCCAGGCGCACCTCGCGCAGGTTGCGCCCGTCCAGGCGGACTTCGCCGGCGTCGGGCTGCACCAGGCGGGTGAGGAGCAGGTTGACCGTGGACTTGCCGCATCCCGCCGGCCCCACCAGCGCCACGTGCTGCCCGGGCCCCACCTCCAGGCTCAGGTCTCGGACGATCGGCTGCTCGGGGTCGAACCCGAAGCGAACCCCCGTCATCTCCAGACCCCCGCCTTGCAGCTCCAAGGCCGCGGCGCCCGGGGGGTCGACCATCTCGGCCGGCACGCGCAGGTAGTCGGTCAGCATCTCGAAGCGGGCCTCGGCCTCGCGATAGCGCTGGAAATAGTCGATCAGCGTGGTCAGGGGGCTCATCACCTGCCCCAGGATCCGCACGACCACGAAGATTCCACCCACCGTCAACCCACCGGCCACTCCGGCTTCGCGGACCACCAGCCAGCCCCCCAGGGTGTACACCGCCAGGGTCGCCATCTGCGAGAGGGAGCGGTTCAGGAACGAGGTGGCCCCGAAGACGCGGGCCATCTGCACCTGGTTTTCGGCAAACTCCTCCAGGCCCTTTTCGAAGCGCTTCTCTTCATAGGCGTAGGTGTGGTGGACGTGGATCTCCGAGACGTGGGAGAGGGTCTCCTCGGTGCGGCGCGACAGATCGCGAAGCAGCCGGGGAGAGCGCCTGGCGAGGATCTCCAGGCGGCGGCGCAAGCCGGGCAGGAAGAAGAAGACCAGCGCAAAGAGCCCTCCGGAGGCCAGGCCCAGGCGCCAGTCCAGGCTGCTGACCAGTCCGAAGCCTGCCAGGAGGGTCACGGCGCAGCTCAGGGGGACCAGGACCACCTTCGAGAGGAAGCCTCCCAGTTGCTGGACCTCGGGGATGATCCGCGACATGATCTCTCCGACCGAGTTGCGCTGGAAGAAGCCCAGGCCCAGCCTCAGCACGTGGCGGAACAAATCGCCTCGGAGCTTGGACAGGATGCGCTGGGTGGTCGAGGCAAAGAGGATCTCGACCTGGTAGTCCAAGGCGTGGGTCAGCAGGAAGACTCCCAGGTAGAGGGCGGCGTAGCGGAAGAGCAGGTCGGTCGAGCCGCTCTGGAGCCCCTGCTGGATGGCATCGTCGATGATCCGGCCTTCCAGGGCGATCCCGGCGAAGCCCAACAGGACCGAGACCACCACCAGCAGCATCAAGAGGGCCTGGCGGCGCGTGTCGACGGCCAGGACGAAACCGAGCAGCTTCACCCGGAAGACGGCCGGGCCAGGGTCAAGGCCAGCGCCAGCCCTGCGCCGGGGAGCCTCCGGTGGGGGATCTCCAGATCCACCCAGGCTTCGAACAGGTCCGGTGCGCCGCAGAGCTCTTCCAGTCGGGAGCGGCCCAGGGGACGACCCGGGGACTCTCGGACCAGGCGGCGCATCCGGGCTGCGAGGTCGGGTCGACCGATCCTGGCCTCCAGGGCCAGGAAGAAGGCGAAGGCCTTGCCATGCAGCACGGCTTGCCGGAAGGAGACCGAGGGGTGGGGCGGTTCTCGTCCCGGTCCGCCGCCCAGGCGGGTCGGCAGGTCCAGGCCTTCACGATCCACCCAGCTCTGGACCAGACGGCGATGGGCCTGACAGTGCAGACCGGCGTGTTGGGTGAACAGCCAGTCGACGTACAGGCCCAGGCCCAGCCAGACCCAGCCGGGCTTGTCGGCCTCGGGGATGGCCTGGCCGAAGTACTGGTGGGCCATTTCGTGGGCGACCAGCCATCGCCACCAGTCCTGGGGGTCTTCTTCGGGGGGAAGCCGACCGTGCAGGGCCGCCAGGGACGGGCCCAGGGGAGTCCCTCCCTGGCGGGACGGATCCCCCGAGACCAGGCTCATCTGGGGGTAGGGGAAGACGCCCAGGGTCCGGGCCAGGAAGCCCAGGGCTTCGCGCCCCGCAGCCAGAAGCCGGGGAGCCCGTTCCTCCTCGCCAGGGCGGACGACCACCTCCAGGCGGACGGGCCGTCCGGCGGCCACGTCGGCGTGGAGCCGAGGCAGACCCTGGCCCAGGGCCAGAGCCAGGGTGGTGGCGGGGGCGAAGGGAGATTGAGGGCCGACCAGGGTCCACCCGGGGGGAGCCTGGAACCTCATGGACAGGTCCATCACCCCGTCCGGCTCCCCCAGCACCAGGGGGATGGCGGGTTCCAGGTAGCGGATTCCCTGGATGGCCGGGGGCAGGGTGCGGACCCGGAATCCCAGGTCCAGCCGGCCGGACGGCGAGCGCCACTCCAGGGGACCGGTGTGGGTCTGCCCCTCGAGGAGGAGTTCGACGCCCTGTCCTGCCGGGGGGAGGACTCGCGCTCCGGCCGGAGGCAGGCCCGTCGCCACGAGCATGCCTTGACAAGCCCCGGATTCGGGATCCAGCCGGCATTCGCCGTCCAGGTGCACCAGCGCCATTCCCATGGAATGCGCCGCGGGGCATGCAGATCCTTCCTGACGGGATGATCCGGGTCATTCCCGGGCCCCCGGCCCGAATCTATCCTGTCTCACGGTGGGCCGGGGGAGCAGTCCGGCCAGGAGGGACCTTGTTGCTGGACGCGCGACCCTTGCCTCGAGCCGGCCTGGTGCTGCGGCGGGAGCACGATGACTGGGCAGTGCTCTTCGATCCCGACACAGGCAGCGGCTTCGGACTGGACCCGGTGGGGATCTTCCTTTGGGAGAACATGGATGGTCGGCGCACCGTCGCCGACCTGGTCGGGGCGCTTCGGGAACATTTCGTCGAGGTCCCTTCCCAGGTGGCAGACGAGGTCCAGGGATTCCTGCAGGGCCTCCAGGAGCGCGGCCTGATCCTGCTCCCGTGACCCGGCGCCTCATGTCCACGCCTCGGGCCGTGGACCTGGTGATCACCAACCAGTGCAACCTGCGCTGTCGCTACTGCTATCACTTCGACGGCGCGGGGGATGTCGCCCAGGACCTGCCCCGCAGCGAGTGGAGTCGATTCTTCGAACAACTCGAGCGGCACGCCGTCCTGGAGGTCAGCCTCACCGGGGGCGAGCCCTTCGCTCGTCCGGACCTGCCGGAGATCCTCCAGGATCTGTCCCGGCATCCCTTGCGTTTCACGCTGTACACCAACGCCACGCTGGTCGGGGCGGAAGAGGCTCGCTTGCTGGCGGGACTGCGCAGGCTCCGGGCCGTGCAGGTCTCCTTGGACGCGGGCAGCGCGGACGGCCACGACGCCTGCCGCGGCGCTGGCAGCTTCGAGCGCGCCGTGCGCGGAATCCGGGCCATGCAGGAGTGCGGTCTGCCCCTTTCCCTGCAGGTCACCCTGCACCGCCTCAACGCCCCAGACCTGGAAAAGACCGCCCGGTTCGTCTTGGAGGACCTGGGCCTGCCCTCCTTCCAGATCAATTCGGTCTACGACATGGGCACCTGTTCCCGATATCGCGAGCAGATCTGCCTGGGGTTGGAAGAGCGCCGGGCGGCCATGATCGCCCTGGAGGAGCTGGAGCGTCGCCATCCCGGCCGGCTTCGCGCCAGCGCGGGTCCCCTGGCCCAACTGCGTCGCTGGACGGCGATGGAGCGGGCTCGCAGGACAGGCGGGATCTGGCCTCAAGGAGGTCTCCTGGGTGCCTGCGGGGGCGTGTTCCGCAAGCTGGCCGTCCGGGCGGATGGAGCCATCATCCCGTGCAACCAGCTTTCGGAGCGGGTGCTGGGCTGGATCCAGCACGACGACCTGCGCGAGGTGTGGCAGCAGAGCCCGGAGCTGGAGCGTCTGCGCCGCCGGCAGGAGACGCGGATGCGGGATCTGCCCGGGTGCCGCGACTGCTCCTGGGCGGCCTGGTGCACTGGAGGCTGTCCGGCGGGTGGCGCCGAAGGATTCGGAACGGAGGATTGCCTGCGGGCTTTCCTGGAACAGGGAGGCCTTTCGATTGACCAGCTCGTCCCCTGAGGTTCGTCCTGGCTGGCCCCTGCGCACCCTCTACGCCTACCTGACCGAGGGCTGCAACCTGGCCTGTCGGCACTGCTGGCTGGCTCCCCGCCTGGATTCCAGCGGGGGGGAGAGGCCCGTCCTGGACCCCCGGCTTCTGGCCGAGGTCCTGCGCCAGGGGCGGGAACTCGGCCTGGAGTCGGTCAAGCTGACCGGAGGGGAGCCCTTCCTGCATCCCGAGATCCTCCGCATCCTGGATCTGGTTCGAGCTCAGGGCCTGCAACTGGCCCTGGAGACCAACGGCACCCGGGTCACGCCCGAGCTGGCCGCTGCCGTGGCCTCGTGCCGGAAGCCCTTCGCCTCGGTCAGCCTGGATGGGGCCGACGCCGCCTCGCACGAATACGTCCGGGGGGTTCCCGGCTGTTTCGAGAAGGCTCGGCAGGGCCTTCGGATGCTGGGGGCGGCCGGGGTGCGCACCCAGGTGATCCTGACCGTGATGCGGCACAACGCCGGGCAGTTGGAGGCCGTGGTCCGGATGGCCGAGGACCTGGGAGCGGGTTCGGTCAAGTTCAACGTGGTGCAGCCTGCCGAGCGGGGCGAGGCCCTGCACCGCACCGGGGAGGCGCTCTCGGTGCGGGAGCTGGTGGAACTGGGGCATCGGGTGGAGCACGAGCTCTCGACCCGGACGGCTTTGCGCCTGCATTTCTCCTACCCGATGGCCTTCCGCTCGTTGCGCCACATGTTCCATCCCGACGACGGAATCGGCTGCAGCACCTGCGGGATCTTCCGGATCCTGGGCCTTCTGGCCGATGGCTCGTATGCCTTGTGCGGGGTGGGAAGCACGGTCCCGGAACTGCTCTTCGGCCACGCGGCCACCGACCCGTTGGCGCGGGTCTGGCTTGAGACCCCTGTGCTGAAGCAGATTCGCGACGGCTTGCCGGACCGGCTGGAGGGCGTCTGTGGGCGCTGTCTGATGCGTCGGCGCTGTCGTGGAGCCTGTCTGGCCCAGAACTACTACTCGACCCGCAGCCTGTGGGCTCCCTACTGGTTCTGCCAGGCGGCCGAGGAGGAGGGGATCTTCCCCGCCTCGCGCCTGGCCGAGGCGGCCCCGGCCGCCAACTGAATCCTCGGTGGCTTTCGGGCGCCGGGAAAGGAGGAACCGATGCCGATCTACCAGACCCCGACCCTGGTGGACCTGACCGAGGGCTCGCCGATCGGCGACTGCTCGGCGGGTTTCAACGAGTCGATCGATTGCATGGATGGCAAGGCGGAGTAATCCAACCACCCACCGGGCCGCGGGGTGAAGAACCTCGCGGCCCGGTTCGTCCTTTCAGCCTGCCGGCTCGAAGCGCTCCGGGTCGCCTGGACCCGGGAGGCTCAGCGCAGACCCGGGTTCAACTGCAGCCAGGCCTGTCGGACCCCCTGGATGGCTTGGTTGATGGGGGCCACCTTCGCGCGGGAGGGGATCGGCAGGTACAGCTCAGGTCGCGAGTCCTTCCATTCCTGGGCCTGGGTCAGCACCAACTGGAACTGTTCTCGCGGGTTGATCACGCCCCGATCCAGGGCCTGGCGCAGCAACAGCGAGTTCTCGGCCAGGTTCAAGAGCGCCTGACGGGCTCTGAGATCCGCCTGGTCGGGGCGCAGGGGCTGGTTTCGCACCTCGACCCAGAGGGCCTGGGCCAGGTCGTCCAGCCGCCGGGCGGTGTTCTGGACGCCCTCCGAGGTCATCATCTCCTGGCTCACCGGGAAGTCGTCCGCCAGGTTCGGGTTGTGCAGCGGCAGCCCGGAGAGCTGGGAGAAACGCGACAGGGTTCCCTGGAGCTGGTCGAGGTTGGCCGGGGTCACCCGCGGCAGCGTGTAGAGGCTCCGCACCGGGTTTCCCTTGGCATCCAGCTCGACCAGGCTGACCGCCACCAGGTCCCGGCTCTGGATCGAGAGCACCTCGCGGCACACGCGGGCCTGGGCCGGTTGGTCGTAGTGCATCGTGGCCAGTTGCATCTGGTCCAGTCCGTTCTGGCGGCGCAACTGGTTGAGCCGTTGCACGACCTCCCCTTCGTCCGGATGGATCGGGGTGGTGGTCGGGCCCACGACCAGGACCAGCATTCTCTCGGGTGCCAGCGTGGTCGGAGCGGCCTGCGTCGCCGCAGCCAGGGCCAGCACCAGGATCAATCCGATAGAGCAGATCTTCTTCATCATCAGCGGTTCACCGGGGTCAATAGAGGTTGGGGGACGGTCCCGGGGACCGTCCTGGGAGGTGGCACCGGCGTCAGCACGGCGGCCGGAGGGGTGGAGGGAGGCGGCACGGGGGTCAGCACCGCTCTCGGGGCAGGGGCTCTCGGTGTCGGGCGGGGGGGGACCGCGGGGCGGGTGGGGTTGACGGGCAGCCGGACCTGAGGCAGTTCGGCGGGCACTCGAGGCCAGGAGGGGTTGGCAGGGAGGCTGGGCTCGGGAGGCATCCTGGGGGCCGGGGGCGTGAGGGGAGGAGCCGGCGGGAGCGAGGGCAACGGCGCCTTCTCCAAGGCGATGGCCAGGGTGGTCCGCCCCCCGGCCTGGACCCGGGTTCGGACGGACTTCTCGCGGAAGCCGGCAGCGCGGACCAGGAAGCGGTGCTCGCCGGGCTCCAGGTGCAGCTCCCGGGGGGTCTCCCAGGATTCTTCCGCAGAGGCCAGCAGGAACTCCTCGGGACCTTGGACCTTCAGCACCAGGGTTCCCGGAAGCGGAGAGAGGGTCAGGGCCACCAGGCCCGTCTTCCCCTCTTCAAGGCGCACTTTGCGCCGCACCTCGCGGTGTCCGGTCAGGCGGGCCACGACCTCGACGCGTCCCGGATCCAGGTCATTGAGGGTCAGGTCGCTGCGTCCGACGGCCTTCCCGTCCAGCGTGATCTCGGCCCCCTGCGGGACGGTCCGGACTTCCAGGGCGGTCTGCCGCTCCGCCAACCCCGTCGTCCACCACAACCAGACCGCGGCGCCCAGGACCAGGGTCGAGAGCAGCAGGGCCGATGCGGAGGGTTTGGAGCCGGGGGGGGCAGCGATGGTGGGGTCGACCTCCTTGCACGGTTGGACACCCGGAGAGCCTCCGGGGTTGCTCTCGTCGAAGGTCCATTCGCCTTGCAGCATTCCGGTCCCTCGAGAACAAGGCGCGGGGGGGGAGAAGGAGCGTGCGCTTGGAAGAGAACCGCCAGATGGCTGTCAAGCTCAAATCCCGCCTCGGAGCCCCGGGACGCTGATGGGGACATCCCGGACCCGGCTCTGGTCACTTCTCGGCTTGCTGGTCGTGGTGCTCCTGGCCGGAGTCTTCGTGTGGCGGACGCCCGCCCCGCGGCTTCTTCAGGCTCGGGACCAGGCTCGCCGGGCCTGGGAGATCCGCCACGTCCAGGGCTTGGAGGAGGCGTTGGAGGTCCTGGCGGATCATGACGACGCCCAGGCCTCCCTGGTTCGCGCCCGGGTGGCCTTCCTGCAAGGCCGCCTTTTGCCCTGTCTGGACCTGCTGACGGAGGATGCGCGAGAGGACCAGGAGGGATGGGATTCCCTGCGCGAGCAGGCCTGGGAGGCCTTGGCGCGGGACGTGCCCTGGCCTGCCACGGTGCCCTCCTGGGTGCGCCTGGCCGAGGGGGACCTGGTCCGGGTGGTCGACGACGGGGGCTCGGAGGGGCTCTTCCTGGAGGCCTTCGGAGAGCGCCAGGGGCTGCACGGCCCCCTGAGATGCGAACTGCAGCGCCCCGAGGGGACCCGCCTGCGCGAGGATCGCCTCCGGCGCTTGCCCTTGGGAGGATCGGCCCGCCTCCAAGCCGTGAGGATCGGGGGCAACGGCTTCGTCCGGGTCGAGCACCTTCGCCAGGGCCGACGGACCTTGGACCTGGGAACCCGGGCGCCCTGGGGACTGCTGGTGTTCCGGTTCCAAGGGGCCAGCGCGCCCACCCTGGAGGGGGGGACGGTTCGAGTTGCGGCCGAGAAGGGCCGCCCGGCGCAGCGCTGGACCTGGGAGGACGGCGTGTTTCGGAGCGGGGACTGACCTGGGAGCCTGTGTGGGTCTCCGGACCGAGCATCGGCGAGGCTCTCGTCACGGGGCGGTGCTCGCAGGATGGAAACAGACGTTCATTTTTCGGAAACAGCGGCAACATCCCGGAAACGATCCCTTCGTGACGCCCGGGGACCGATCTCCTATGATCTTGGGTGGGGCCTCTTGTGAATTCCTATTCTTTGCGCTCTGTGCAGGCCTTTCTGGATTCGATGATTTCGATTTCAGATTCTTTTCAAGTAGCCTTCTTTGCGGGCTTCTGAAATATTTCAGGCCAGCCTGGGATACCTCGAAAAAGCAGATTCAAGCATCGCTTCCGAGATTCTTGAATGCAAGCCGAGGAGGCCCGCCCATGGACCCGCTCACCCCGCTCGCCCCGTTCACCGCTGCCCCCACGCAGCGCCCACCGGTCGCCCCCTCCCAGCCGGCTGCCGGGACCGAAGACCCGACTCCGTCCGACCGGGTCACCCTGTCCGCGGGTCCGGCCCACCCGAAAGCGGCCGAGGCGCCTCCCAAGATCCACGTGGCCGTCCACTGGCACATGCACCAGCCCATCTACTGGCCTGGTGAGGACATCCTCCAGACCTCCAGGAATCCCCAGAACACCGACGATCCGGTGGGGCACGTCACCTGGCCGGATCGGGTGGGGGGGTACACCCACTACCTGGCCGACGCCGTCCAGATGAACTCCAACCTGCCCCACGCCGGGGCCCAGATCTCCTGGAGCGGCTCGCTGACCGAGAACGTCGACACCCTGGCCCGCAACGGCGTGGGTTTCGGTCCCGAATGGGCAGGTCGTTATCGCGACGCCGCGGGATGGAGGACGGCCCAGGGCAACCCGCGCCTGGACTTCGTGGGTTTCGGATATCACCATCCCCTGATGCCCCTGACCACGACGGGCAACCCGGAGGACGACCGCGACACCGAACTCCAGATCCGCATGCACCGCGAGATGCTGGAGAAGACCTTCGGCACCCCGCCCAGCAAGGGGTTCTTTCCCCCCGAGCAGGCCTTCAGCGAGAGGATGCTGCCGGTCTTGAAGCAGACCGGGCACGAGTGGGTGCTGGTGGACAACCTGCACGTCGAGCGGGCCACCCGGGACTATCCCTGGTCCGAGCGCGAGAAGGTGCAGCCCCCCAACCCGGCCGAGCAGACCAACCCCAGCCAACCGGGTTACGAGTTCCTCCACTGCGAGCAGAACTCCACCAATCCCGTCTCGGGGTTGGGCCTGAGGCCCGCCATCGCGGCGCATGTGGATCCCCGGACCGGCGAGGAGACCCGGATGGTGGTGGTCCCCTCCGAGCGCAGTCTGGGCTACGACGACTCCTATGGGGACCGTTCGCCCATTCCGCGCCTGGAGCAGATCGAGAAGTTCAACACCGATCCCGCCCACCCGGTGCTGGTGGTGCTGGCGCACGACGGGGACAACTTCGGGTGCTCGGGCAGCCGCTACTACAACGAGACGATGCGCTGGGCGCAGCAGAACCCCGACAAGGTGGAGTTCACCACGGTCCAGGACTATCTGGATCGGTTCCCCCCCGACCCCAACCGGGTGCTGCACGTCGAGGACGGTTCCTGGACCGGGGCCGACATGGGCAACCAGGAGTTCGGAAAGTGGCTGGGCAAGCCCTATCACGAGGGACGCATCGACCACGTCCGGGGCTACAGCCCCGACCGGAACTCCTGGGCCGTCCTGGTCGCCGCCGAGAACCGGGTCATGACCGCCGACCGGCTGCGTCCCCCGTCCAGCCTCCAGGGCATCCAGAGCGGGGAGGGCTCCGCCACCGAGAAGGCCTGGCACTACTTCCTGCAAGGGCAGACCTCGTGCTACGAGTACTGGGATGGCAAGAACGAGTGGGACAACAAGCCCACCCTGGCCGCCAACCTGGCCGTGGAGCAGGCCGACGCGGTGATCGCCCAGGAGGCCCGGGATCCGGTCGG
>Ga0334884_1002010_pt1 | contig 27645 bp, 21 predicted proteins | sample GraSluR1_MG_7_FD_207215 | JGI IMG/M metagenome (GOLD analysis project Ga0334884, IMG submission 207215) | Sludge microbial communities from methane-producing bioreactor in Wageningen University, Netherlands - Granular Sludge_12_05 R1 | ecosystem: Engineered > Bioreactor > Anaerobic >...
AGTCCACAACTCAGGCTGGCAATCATGCACGCCACAATGTTCAGAACCAGCACTTTACCTGGCGCCTCCAGCGGCGACAACCACAGATGAACCACAAGGGTCATGGTTATGAGGATTGTCATCATAGTGACTCCAAAGCAGACCCCAATGAATGTGGCCAGTACCATAAAGGACTGGAACAGTGGGGGACGCACCATCCAACCATGTCGCCATAAATACGTATATAATGGATGCGCTGCGTAACGTTCATCAACGCCTCGCTGCTTGAGGTCATGTATTAGCCAGGCAACTTTTTCTTCATGGGTCATGGTCAAGTTCCAAAGTATTTTAATGCATATCGACAGCACCAACTAATCATGTTTTACTTGGTAAATACCCGTAGCGCCACCCAGTAGTGTGTCACTCCAGGTTGTTATGCCGTTAATAATCTCTATTTCCATGCCTTCGACACTTGGCGCCACACGATGAACATCCCGCAATATACCCGGCATAGACAACCGGATTGGCTGTGGCACGTCGGAAATCTCCATGTGAACAATCAAGTAAGCTCCTACTATGCCCACCATACCCGGAGTGTCGCGAAAACGGTGTACCCCTGCCAAGTCACACAGGCGTTGCAAAGCACTTACAGGCAGACGCGGCGTAGCGGTATAGGCGATACGGCCCTCGCCATGAGCACGCACCGCGGCACTGATTTCATCATTTTCCGCATATCTACAAAGTATTTCTATGTTGGAAGATTCTTGTAAATTTTCTGATAGGTCAATATAAAAACCAGGTTCCCAACTGTTATTGTCAATATTATGAACGACATCTTCTCCTTCGACCTGCAGATGGACAGGTACTGGGTTTTTCATTTGCAGAACAGGCATTCCACTCAGTTCAGTCATTTGCGTCGTATTAAATTGACTATCATTTATCATGCCAGCCGCATGGGTATACAACACAACACCGCCAGCTTCAACATACGCATCAAGCCATTGGGTTTCTTCATTTGAGAGTTTATACGCATTGGCCAGTATGATCAGACGGGTTGATGATGGTAGCCTCATGAGGTCAGATTGCAGGTAATATCCTACAGGGGCACCGACACGGCTTAATTCAGCACGCCAATGACTCAGACTGTTGTTGAGCAGCGGATAGGTGTTTGCTCCCAGGGTGTGGACAGAAAGTTCATCCATGACAAATACGATTTCCGGTGTGTAATAAGGTGAATTCCACAAGGAGTACACCATATCATGAAAAAGAGATGTTTTTTGCCAAAAATCCGGATCATTCCAGCGCCCATCGGAGAGCAGATCAAAAAACCAGACACCTGCACCGTGCATAAGAAAATTAGCAACATTTCGTTGGGCAATAGCCAGTGTTTCATTTGCACTGTGAGTTCGCTCACGCCAGCCTGGGGCAATGAGACCTTCTGCTGGTTCCATCGCCATATGCGTGAAGGTATCTTCTTCCACAATAAGTAACTTGCCATGGAGCGCAACAGAATCTGCTGGAAGGTGCAGATTGCCAGGCTCTCCCAGACTTCGTTGAAAATAGGAATAGGGAGCCATAAGGATATCGATATCTGGTGATTCCAGTAACTTACCCAGAGCAAGGTGCCCCGAATGGGCCAGTGCGCGTGGTCCGTTGTTGTTAATCTCCATGAGATAGCCGTAAAACGAACCTGCCAATGCACGTCTATGGGTTGTATCTTTTATGACACGTGCGAAATACAGAATAGCATCAACGATTTTCTCACTCTGGTATTGCTGTAAATCCATGGCGGGACGATGCAATACCGGATCACGGAACAAACCCATACCTGGAGCCGTCGCTGTCCGCTGTTCAGGTGTAGGTATCTCCACCGTATTCAAACTAATGGAATCATCACCCCAGGCCTGCTGAAGGGTTATAGTATCTCCATATTTATCTTTGAGCCACACGCGGAATCCCTGTAAATTGGCAGGGGAATAATCCATGAAATCATTGGCTTCAGGATAGAACCATTCAGCAGTATTCAAGTGCATTGGGGCAGCGCCAATAAAGTATTCGCCATGTGGACTATCTAGCAGCAATTCGATACGTTTGCGCAGTTGTTCTCCGGCTTCTGCCAACCACTTCTGACTTGCCGGTGCCACAAAGTTGGTTATGGTGCCATCCGATTTTTGAATTCGCTCATCGGGATTTTGGTTCAACCACTCGCGATTGGGGTTCATCCAGATACGCAGAAAAAAGTAGCCTTTTGGATGGGCCGCACGAAATTTTGATATGAGTTCAAGTACTTCCTCATCGGACCTACTCCACTCAAGTGAATATTCAATAACAAAAAATGGAGTTCCAGCCTGTGCGGCCAACCTGAGTTGCTCAAGCAGTACTTCATCGCGATTGAACTGATTATTGCCTGCAAAGAGGATGGGAGGGAGGGGCTGTCCATTTACAACTATTGCTGGGGCGCCATCACTACCGGACAAGATTGAGCATTCCGGCCAGGCAGGTGTTTGAACGATAGAATGATCCGCAAAACTCATATTGGCCACCATTCCGCAAATGAAATAGCAAAAACCTAACAGGTACGCACTATAACAAAGTCGACAATGCCTTCGAGAGAACTGCGGTAGGCGCTTTGTGGGATTTGTTCGAGTAATCGCATTGCCTTGTCGGTAAAAGTTTTTGCCACCTGTTCCGCACGCGCCACTGCGCCTGTTTGTTGTGCCATCGACATAATCCATTCGCGATCGTCCTCCGTCAATATGGCTTCACGGTAACTATCCATTCGTGCTTTGTCATCAACATGCATTGCCTGGCGCATGAAAAGAATTGGAATAGTGACTTTTGCTTCCACCACATCTCCACAGGCAGGTTTGCCAAGTTGTTTTGAAGGCTGGGTGAGGTCCAACAAATCATCAACAATCTGGAAGGCAATACCAAAAGCAATCCCGAATTGGTGTAAGACAGAACTAAGTTCAGGCGCATCAACGCACGCAGGAGCATTGCATGCTTCAGCAAATAAACTGGCAGTTTTCAGTTGTGCCAGTTCCAGGCAATCTTTTTCTTCTATATCATCCGGACCACGACCAAAGAACAGCAATTCGCCTTCCGCCATGCGTCGAATAGAGGAAACAGCGCGGGACACAACTTCACAAGAACCGTAGTCTGCCAGAGTTTCGATTGCCCGGGCCATGAGATAATCTCCCCCCAACACTGCGGCATGATTACTCCATAGCGCGTTTAATGAAGAAGCACCACGACGTAATGATGCATGGTCTACTACATCGTCATGGGTAAGAGAGGCTATGTGCAATGCTTCATATGCCATAGCCATTGGCACAAATCGTTGCAGATTCTCACAGCCTGTAGCCCCGGCAGACAACAAACACATTGCCGGACGTAACAATTTACCTTCAACCTTAGGTTTGGAAATAGCATCCACTTGAACAAGTTGCAATGCATCCAGCCACAATTGCCCGACCGCCTCACGTACGTCAGCCAACGGTTCTTCAATTGGACGATATAATTCTGATAATGAAATAATAGTATTCACGCTGTGCATTGTAACATAAGCCCCTATTTCCCATTCAATGCGATCTATAAAAGTACTTCAACAAACCCAATCAACAATCTATACAATGCAGCAAAATGAATTAAAAAAGTTAACACAATTTGTCATATTTCACGTATTTCAATAATCAATGCCATTATTTTCCATTGCCCGGCAGGTAGCCGGATGGCATCTTTCTCTGTGGTTATTATCCAGTGTTCACGGTCCAACATGTTATCTGAAATAGTTCCATGATCTGGCAGGGCTATCCAATCAACAATTTTAACGCCAAGCATTTCCAAAGTTTGAAAAAAAACTTCAGGCCGTGCTATTCCGCACAGGGCTACCATAGGTCGATCAGCTAACCAATCGAGTGGGTATCTGTTTCCGCTGCCTGGTTCCCACAATCCAGTTGGTACATGGTTGGTGTAGCGTATAGGAATGGAAACATATTTCTTTATTTCTGTTGTAATATTTGCCAACGCTTCAGGTGTGCATTGATCGCAACGGGTTAGTACAATTTCAGTAGCTCGTTTCATTTCGGCAACTGGTTCTCGCAGAATCCCCCTGGGAAGCAAATATCCATTACCAAATGGCGCATTGGCATCCAACAACAATATGTTTTCATCACGCTCCAGGTACAATGATTGATAGCCATCGTCCAAAATCAGGGTGTTGCATTTCAATTGATGTATGGCCGCTTTGGCACCTGCCACCCGATCTGCTGCTTTAACAAGGCCGACTTCAGGTAATCGGCGCATTATCAATGCTGGTTCATCCCCAATCCATTCAACCATATCAGGTTTGAATGAACCGGGAGGCACAACATAGGGCTCATGAGTTTTCTTGCTGCCATAACCACGTGTCAATATAGCGACCCGGCTACCCTTCTGTATTTCCTCCTGAGCACGGGCAATCACCGCAGGTGTTTTTCCGACACCACCAGTAGTCAGGTTACCAATACTGATGACATATGCAGGGACACGCACTTTGACCCGTCGTTTACGCTTCCACATGCCGAGGCGGGAGACTGGTGTGAATGCCAGTAAAAGTCCTGAAAGAAGTATAGGTATTGGTTCACCACGCCGAATTCGTTCGCTCAAGATATAAAAAATCATTTTTAATTTGTGATACATGATTTCATCATCGTGGGACAAATCGCTTGCCACTGAATTGCTGTACCAGACCTTTTAATTCGAGCATAGTTAAGGAACCAAGTGCTTCTGACAGAGGTATTCGGCAGGCAAGTGCTATTTCATCAACATAGGAGCCGTCACTGTGCAAGACGGACAGTATGTCTCTTTCTGTTGGCGTGACAGCAACATTTGGTCGCTCAACTTTGTCATGCTGGATTTCACATGTTCTCTTTGGCACTACTGCAGATGATTTCCGTGTACTTTGGCTCAAATTTCTGTTCTGAATAACACGTGAGACGTTGGCACTTACCGCCACGCTGGCAGCAGTGTCTTCTGAATGTGCTGGTGGCTCATCAATTGCAGCATCCATTTGTAGGTTAGGATTGGACAGGACTTGATTAAACTCTCCAAGGTTGACTCCGATCTGATACTCGACTGGAATATCCAGTTCAACCAGAATATCATCGACATTTTCTACAAGTTTGGCACCTTCCCGTATTAACGCATGCGGCCCTTTACTGTTGCGATGCCCAACCTCTCCTGGTACTGCAAAAACTTCTCGCCCCTGTTCTGCAGCAAATCGTGCTGTGATAAGAGAGCCGCTTCCAGGAGGAGCTTCAATAATAATTGTGCCCAGGGATATACCACTGATAATACGATTTCGCTGAGGAAAGTGTCCTCGTCCAGGTTTAACGCCCATGGGATACTGGGACAAAATACAACCACCCTGATTTACAATATCGTGCATTAATTTTGCATTGCTCGCAGGATATACCACATCTACCCCACAACCTAGCACCGCGATGGTGGGGCCTTGTACACGCAGAGCACCTTGATGAGCTGCAGAGTCTATTCCTTCTGCCAACCCGCTGACCACTGTAATACCTCGTGCGGCAAGTTCGGATGCCAGTAAACCGGCCATATGGAGACCATATTGACTTGGATTTCGAGTACCCACAATTGCTACCGCAGGGCTGTCCGGACCAGGGAGTGTACCTCTGGTAAATAAACTTAATGGCGGATCGTAAATTTCTGCCAGACGCGTTGGATACCGGTTATCGTCCATGGTTACCAACGTAGCCTGGTAATCCAACATGGCCTTTTCCTGAGCGAAACAATGGGCTGCGTTGCTGTATTGGCGTATTCGCTGAGACAGTTTCGGCCCTACAATTTCACGTAATGATGCTTCGGTTGCTTGAAGAACACTCGTCGGACTGCCAAAACGGGCAAGTAACCGAATAAAATAAGTAGTGCCAATGCCCGGCACCATAGACAATGCCAGCCAATCACGTTGTGATGCTGTCAATCCCATAACGCAATAAATTCCCCCTTGGTAATAAAGTATTATTAAAATAAATTCTCTATAGTATTATACAATTAATGGGTGCTTAATTTTATAATGTTTTTATTAAAATATTTCTGTACCAGATCTCACCACCATGGTCTTGCAGTAAGAGATATCCATCGCGAGGTAATTCTGCCAGAGGCGTATCAAATTTTCCCACCGGCATTGTTAATAAATCCAAATCCACCTCAAGCACTTTCCAGCCATTCATATGAACAGTTAAGGTAGCCCCTTCACACCGAATGCGCATGCTGTTCCATTCACCTGCTGGTAATGACAGGTTAAACATTGGTGTTGCAACATCATACAAGGAGCCACTGCCCTGATTGCTGGGCCATGAGCCATGATCATCAATCACTTGAATCTCCATCCCGGCGAAAACAGGGTCTTCCAATGATGACCGAATAAAAACTCCACTATTGGTTGAATTTGCCAACCGAAATTCAACATGCAACTCAAAATCTTCAAATGCTTGTTGCGTGTAAGCAATATAACGGGTATTTGTCTGACCGGGGATGTGCAGTATCCCGTCTTCAATTTTGAATATGTCTTGATTATCTGATACATTCTCCCAGTGCTCTTCATGCTCACCTTCAAGCAAGGCGACCCATTCGCTTCCAGAAGGTGCCGGTGTTGGTGAACCTACTGGCATACGTTCAGATGCTTCTGATTGATTCATCGAAAATAATGAGCACCCCAGGTTGATATGGCCATACAAAAAAACTAGCATCAATGCTACTGGTATACGCATCCACATTGTTCTTTCCTTTCAGCGTTAAAAGACGTCAAGTAAATCCGACAACTAATTTAGAATACCTTTTCTTTCAAGGATAAGTATTTATTCCATATAGAAACACGAATTCGTTACTTCAAATTCATTGATACCATTGGCGCCAGTCATCTGGGTGGTCACCAATTTCCTGATTGGTGATTTGTCTCAGGAAATTGGCTGCGGTTGATCGAAGTCGGGGGCTTTGTTCCAAGACCTCAATCAGGATCGGAACTGCTTCGCACTGGCTGTAATTGGTAATCGCTTGCAATGCCTGTAACTGCATGTTGTAATCACTTTCCATTTCACCAAACAGAATGGCGCGCAATGCACGTAAGGCTTCCGGTCCTCCGATTCGTCCCAAAGCACTAACAGCCAGGATACGAATAGTATCTTGTGGGTGTTGCAAAATATTTACCCAATCACCAAGTACAGCAGTGCTTTCAAGCATATGGAGTCCCTCAGCACACGACCAGGAAAGTAGTGGGTCATCCGCCCATACACCGCGTACCAGCAATTCAGCTGCTTCATCCACTTTCATTTTACCTAAAGCGTATGCAGCTGCACGCCTTCGCGTCAATACTTCAGTACTGTTTTCCAAAGTAGTTGTCATTGGGTAAGCCATCGGCGAAGATAGGGGAGAACATCGTCTACCGGTGCTATCAGATTGGCATCCATACTTGCATAAACCGACAGGATATACTCAGACAATCGTTGTTGTGCTGCTGCTCCCATAGCGGACGGAGGTAAATTCTGAATTCCTGATGCTGCCGTAGTACGTACACTTTCACTTGAATCGGCAAGAGCCCATAATAACTCATCTGGTAGCGGTTGATTTTCTTCTGCAACGCGTGACAACATGGCTTCTACACCTCGAACACGCGCTTGCACATCCATAGAATATACCTGTCCCATCATAGCAGAATGCGACTCTCCCACAGCACGGCCTGACTCAGTAATTACATGTGGGTCTGGTCTTTCCCATATCACTGGGCTGTCTAGTAGCAATTGAACCGATCGTTCTACACTGGAACCCAAACCAGATGTTTCCCAGATTATATCTGAATCGGTTTCCCCCTCTTGTGAAATTACTGTATCCGGATCAATACTTATTTCATGACTTGGTTCAGATTCATTGTCACTGTGAGTTGAAACACTTTTTTCTGTTGGCTCATATGGGTGCATATATGGTGTTTCGAATGTCAATGGAATTGGCTGGGAAAATAAAGGTCCAACTGACAGGGATGTTTGCTGGTCAAACACCATAGTGATAAAAAGAATTAGAATAAAATATTTTATGTTTACTTTAAATTGCATGAATTGCACCCCGTGTTAGACTCATTTATTGTGTATGATTTCTGATGAAGAGTCAACCTTCCGCAGTGGTAATTGAAAACAAACTAATCTGCGAGCAGAAGCCCTCTATATTTACAGTATTATTAATTGTTGAATAAAAAATATTTGCTCAAGCAGCATGTAAAAAATAATTACAAAAATTATCAGCATCTGGAATATAAATTAGGTACAATAGGTTTAACTATATGAAACAGGGACAGACAACTAAAATCTGTAGCTGGAAATAAAAACAAGATTTATTCAGTTTATGATCTACACTTTCGGATGTGGTTATTCCCCCTAACCCACCGAATTATACAGTCAGCAATGACTGGTTCCCGCCACCGGCGAGTGCAGAAACGCAGTTTCCCCCGCTGCCTGCACTCGCCTCTTCTTTTTTATAGTGTTCAAAATATTTTCTTCCAGAAAATTACCAGAATCTATTGAATTATCTTCATTCAAATTTAGATTGCGGTTAGTAACTTGCGCAGGAGCGGTTAATTTCTATGTTCCATTTTGGCGCTATTTTGCGTTTTATTTATCATTTATATTAGTATTAATGGGGTTATTGAGGGAATTCTTGACATTTAAAACGATCTGCTATATACTAACTCCGATTTCAGGTTCCCTGTTTCTATCTCTTATCCCCGTAGTTCCCTGAATACCTTTGCCAATAATTGCATAGGCTGTTTCTCGACGATTTTTTCTAAATTTTCGCAATCAGGGTACTTATTCCTACTTGTACCATAGGAGAATTGTTCATGAGTTTTACATATTCCACCGGTCTGTGGCTTTTTTCTGATGCCCGAGACAAATATTGTGTGGAAGGATATCGCGAGCCAATCAAATTTCAAGAAGCATTGGGGCTTGTTTCCAAAGTCCGTGGAATTTCGGCTATTGAATTGTCTCAAACGGATGTTTCACAAGAACTTCCAGCCAAAGAAATACGGCGCATGCTGAAAGATTATGGATTGGGTTGTTCTGGTGTGACAACTACATTGTCGCATTCACGTCGCTTTGCATTGGCAGGTTTTGGACACCAGCACCAGAAGACACGAAATGCTGCGATAGACGAAGGGCGCAAGGCAGCAGATATTGCCCGTCAAGTCGGTGCTACGGAAGTGACTTTGCGTCTTGAAACTGATGGCTTTGATTATCCATTTCATGTTGATTATTCAACACACTGGAACACAGTTATATCATCAATCAAGACAATTGCAAAATATGCATCACCAGATATAAATGTGGCGATTGCATATAAAGCACGCGAACCGAGAAAATACCTGACTGTCTCTTCGGTAGGAAAAGCGCTTTCCATGTGTCAGGAAATTGCCATGAAAAATGTAGGGGTAGGAATTAACTTTTCTCACGCGTTGATGGCTGGTGAAAACCCTGCAGAAGCAATTGCATTTTTAACACGATCGAGCAAACTTTTCCAGGTTTTCTTCAGTGATTGTCATGGAGTTTGGGATGATATGCTAGTCCCAGGCGGTATACATCTCTGGGAGACACTTGAAGCGTTGTTTTATCTTAAAGTGGCCAAATTAAATCGGCCAATCATAATCGATATACTTCCGCAACAGATGGAGCCGCTTCAGGCATTACAAATTGCAGTAGGCAACCTTTCCATTTTAGAGAAAAAACTCGAAAAACTCGATACAACAGAACTCAGAAAAGCCCAGCGTACGCTGGATGCAACTGAAAGTCAAAGAATTATTCGGCGGGTTATGCTACAATAGTTTTTGAAGTTTAAGCTTTTTGATGGTTTTGCATTTGCATGCATGTATATTCAAAATATTTAAACCGGACAGCACTTATAATTATAAAAGACTGGCCGGTTTTTTTTGTAACAATGCCCTCACAAGGATAATACGGAAGCGTACCTATCACTTGGTGTCAACCTGACATTCATCTTTTTCAAAAAAGAACGGGCTTCAGCCAAGGCAGAAGGGGTGGGGACTGGCGTCACTAATTGACGTTCATCTATTGGCTTGCCCAAGTCATTCCATTTTGATTGTCCCAACGGATGATATGGCATTATATCCAGGCAAATTACATTGGTATGTTTATGAAACAAGTCAGCAAGTCGTCTATAATGCGCATGATCCATGTTGACACCAGGAATTAAAATGCAACGAAGAATGATTGGTACGTCCCAAGTGTCAATATGGGCTAAATGTTCCAATATCGTATCAAGTGCAACACCCGTGTTCTCTAAATGCCGCTGGTAGTTGGTATCTTTGATATCCCACAGAAAAAGATTGGTATAAGGTCGGATAGCTTCGTAGGATTCCAGGAGAGCATATCCAGAAGTCTCGATAGCTGTGTGAAGGCCTTCATCTCTAGCAGATTTTAGTAATTCCATGCAAAACCGGTACTGCACCAGCGGCTCACCACCCGATATGGTCAGACCACCGCCAGACTCTTCGTAATAAACCACATCTTTCAAGACTTCTTTCATGACTTCTTTTGCAGTTATTCGACGTCCAATAAGCTCAATGGCGCCACCAGGACAAACCCTGGCGCAAGCCATGCAACGAATGCATTCGTTTGGTGAATCAAGACGGTCCTTCAGTAGTAAATATCCGCTTTCTTGTGGACATACCCGTTCACAGGCTTCACAATGCAAACATAGTGATTGGTGGTACATCAGTTCACGACGATTGTCTTGCGATTCAGGATTGTGGCACCACCAACAACGCAGGGGACATCCTTTCAGAAAAACAGTAGTACGGATACCTGGACCATCATGGGTACAAAACCGCTGAATGTCGAAGATCAATCCGTCCCGAATCATTGTTCTCGCCTCATACTATGTATATGAACTGAATTTCGTATTGTGTTTCAAACAAGTTGCTGTGTCCTGTGGATAATCATATCTTGCCAATGCTTGTCCAGCGTTGCGAAACGTGCAGACCACCCAGCGATTCGTACCGACAGGTTAGGATATTTTTCAGGATTCTGCTGGGCATCTAGCAGCATATCGGAGTTTACAACGTCGATATGAAGAAAAAAACCACCCAAACGCACAAAACTACGCATCAGAGAAACCATGACGATCAGACCGTCATCACCGCGAACACTGTCCGGATGCAGCTTCAATTCCAGGGTGCCTCCATTGGGCAATCGGGAAAAGTCCATCTTGCAATGAGAATTAATCACTGCTGTTGGGCCTTTCTTGTCTGTTCCCGGAGAAGGGGAGAAGTTGGTGGCGAGTATGGCACCTTGATGGTGACCATCTGCTGTAGCCTTACCCGCATTCACGTCCTGCCCCCATTCAATTTCACGGCCAAAAGTACTGATGCCACATGGATGCAAAATACCGTTGGTTTCACGATGGTTCTGCACCAGGGCGGTGTAGTCATTAAATACCCGTTGCATCATGGCATCAGCTTCATCGTCGTCATTACCAAAAAATTCAAAGCGTTTGTGGATATTGCGACGCAATGGCTCGTACCCTTCCCAATTGTTTCGCAGTATTTCCACAAAGTCGCTCAGGCTGAGCTGTTTCTCCTCAAACACCAGCTTCTGAATGACAAACAGGCTGTTGGCAACATTTGCAAGACGTCCGGCATGGGGAGCCAGCACATTGTATTTTGCTCCTCGTTGATGGTATCCGCGCCCGCGTTCGATACAATCCTCTACAAAAAGAGCAACCAGCGGGTGAGCATGTCCATCAATACACCAATTTGCTATATTATCGAAAAAGGCTTCCAGATGCTCTGTCAGGCGGCTTACATAAGCTTGGTACAAGTCTTCAAATGTTGAAAATTCAGGTACAGGGCTTCCTGGCGATTCCAGACATCCAATAACGTGATTTAATAAAATCAATGCATCGAACGGATTATAGGAAAAATTAGTTTTTCCTGGAATCAGTACTTCCCAACAACCATCGTTACTGAAACACCGTGCTTCTTCAACCGAGTATCCAAACTTCACCAGGGCATCAATGACCACATCTTCGTTGTATATCGCAACAATACCACCGCCATGACGCTGTACTTCTGCGATACGACGTAATAATCGGTCTGGTGAATTGGAATTGATACGTACAGCAATGGGGAAATCACTAATGTGTAATTCTTCAACAATATCCAAGATCAGGTAAGTTACCTGGTTCGTTACATCTCGTCCATCCCGATCAACACCAGAAAGTATGATGTTCTGGTAGTGTTGCGCATCTCCGGTACCACGCGTTTCAAAGGCACCTATCCATTCACAGCCCTTGATCCAGAAATGCGCCAGAATTTCCCGTGCTTCATCCAGCGTAATGCGTCCAGATTTCAAGTCGGCTTCCAGGTATTGGCCAAGCATTTCGTCGATACGCCCGATACCCAGCCAATTCCCCATTAAACGCTGAAAAGCATATAAAAACCAAAGAGACTGAACAGCTTCATGAAAAGAAGCTGGGGGATTTTCAGGTACACGTGAAAGAACCGAGCATAAAGTATTTAGTGTGTCAAGTTCATGACCTTCCGCACGCTGTATCAACGTGTCCAGGTGCTCCAAGTGCCTCTGATGCCAGATGTTAATCGCATCGAGACAATCCCGCATGGCTACCAGCAGATCAACACCCTGTTCGTCCAGATCATCTCTGGCCAGACGTTCATCAACACGCGCTCTATAGGATTTCAAACCTGCATGTAATGCATCAGCGAAACCAATAGTGGTATGACTGACACTCAAAGAACCATCAACAGGAATCCGGTGCATGGGACTTTCAAGTAAGGAGGCAGACCCTACAATACGTTCATTGGGATAGATACGCAAAGGAGCATTCTCAGCTATCAATCGTGCAGCTTCAGCGTAACGACGGTTGGGCGATAAGTTATCTGGTAAGATGCCGGATATGACATCGGTTGCTTTGACCAATGTACGGCCATGCTCGCCTGCCAATGCTCGTTGAGCAAGCTGGTAGGTTTCCTGCGATAAACGTTGAGTGACCTCAGGTCTCCAAGGTTGACAGGTTAAAGATGGCATATCAGCCGCGATAGCATTATTCATTTCAGGCTTCATATTCAAAAACAGCCCCCCTCCCAAGGCAAACATCCCACTAGATTGAACAAAGTGCCTTCGTGTCACCTTATTGTGATTTTCCCCCACGATTATTTATGACTCCTCTTGTCGGTGGTTACACTTGAGTATTCTGAATATAACCTATTTATTCTATATGCCATCATTTTAACTTTAAGTTATTAATTCTGCAATCAAAATTAACGACTTCTAAAAAATCAGTTCAATATGCTGGTGAATCAATCGTCTTACTGAGATACATGAGGTAGAATGTCCTTTGTTGCCTCACGAATCAGTGATTCCTCCAGGTCGTAATCGGTCAGACCACCACTGAGAAATGCGTCATAGGAAGACATATCAAAATGGCCATGACCACTCAAATTAAACAATATGGTTTTTGCCTCTCCACTTTCACGACAGAGTTCAGCTTCATCAATGGCAGAACGTATGGCATGACAAGACTCAGGCGCCGGCACAATGCCCTCGCACCGGGCAAACATCAACCCAGCTTCAAAGATAGAAGTTTGTTGAAGACCCACAGCTTCCATATATCCACCATGAACGAGATGAGCAACCTGCGAGGCAACTCCATGGTAACGTAATCCACCAGAATGAATTGAAGGTGGTATGAAGGAATGTCCCAGGGTATATTGGATAAGTAACGGTGTAAGTTCGCCGGTATCACCAAAATCATACCCATATACACCGCGGGTAAGTGTGGGACATGCAGAAGGCTCTACTGCGACCAGTCGAACATCCTTCCCGGCAAATTTTTCACGAGCATATGGAAATGAAAGACCAGCCAGATTGGAGCCCCCACCACAACATCCAATGACAACATCGGGATACTCACCGATACTGTCCATCTGAAGCATTGCTTCTTCTCCAATAATGGACTGATGCAACATAACATGATTCAGAACACTGCCCAAGCTGTACCGAATAGAGCCGCCACTTTTAACCGCAACTTCCACTGCCTCACTGATAGCAATACCCAATGCTCCAGGAGAATCAGGGTGAGCTTTCAGATATGCACTTCCAAAATCCGTAGTATCACTCGGGCTGGGTATGATTTCCGCACCAAAAGTTTGAATCAAACTACGACGATATGGCTTCTGCTCATAACTGACCTTTACCATATATACTGTGCAATGCATGTCAAACATGCTGCACGCTATGCTCAAAGCTGTACCCCATTGTCCTGCACCGGTTTCTGTAGTCAAAGTGTTAACACCGGAAATTTTATTGTAATAAGCCTGGGCTACTGCGGTATTTAACTTGTGACTGCCCGAAGGACTTACACTTTCATTTTTATAGAAAATTTTTGCAGGCGTATTCAATGCTTTTTCAAGTCGGTACGCACGCCGTAATGGTGTAGGGCGCCATAATTTGTAGGCATCCATGACTTCACCCGGAATAGATATCCAGCGTTCGGTAGACATTTCTTGTTCAATAAGGATCGCGGGAAAAATCGCGGCAAGATCAGATGCTACCAAAGGTTTGTGGGTAGCTGGATGCAATGGAGGAGGCACAGGCGTAGGCATATCAGCCGCAATATTGTACCACGCATCAGGAAGTTTAGAGCCAGGCAAGTTTATAGCATATTCGATCATAAATGTACCCCCCAAGTTTTGGAATTTTTAAAAAAACCAGGATTATATCTAAGGAACAGAATAAAAAAAGCAGCGTGTATGGTGAGTGTTTTAAAAAATAAAGTAATGTCAAATTTTATATGATTATATGACAAAAATAAGGAAATTTCTCAACTATACACTAAAAATCCAACGCAGAAATCTTTGTTCCTCATTATATAAAACTTGAATGTCCTTAGTCTAAAAAAGCACTGGTAAGGTTTCCTCTGCACAATCATCATCTGAAAAAATAAAATAATGCAATGCGTTGATTTTAAAAAACAAGTTTGTGGTAGAAAGCAAACCTCATTTTTATTGCATCAATCCGGTATAAGTGCTAGAATATCGTCTTCACATATTTTAAGTGTGAATCCAACTCTTTTATAATCTGTCGGTGAGTTTATTTGGGCAATTTGTGAGTCTTCAATTTATATAGAGATTTAATCATCTGAAATATAAAGTAGAAGAACTCATTTTTTGTGTTTTCAGCCAATTCCCTGACAATGATCATTGATTATACTTGAGAACACCGGGCTTGGTGGTTTTTTCATCGGAATTTTTGCAACAAACCCGGATTTAGTGGTATTAAAAGATTAATTATTCAACATCATTCAATATACATCAATCAACGTTGGCGCCGTTTTTTTAGCGCTCATCGAATTCTGGAGGAAATGGTATGCAGCGTAGGGTGCTGATGACTGGAGCCACGGGTATCTTGGGCGGTTGGATACTATGTGAATTACTCGAACATGGCTATGCACCTGCCGTTATCATGCGAGATGCTTCTCGCGAAGATGCGCAAATGCGTATACGTAAAATTTTAGCCCTTGTGGGGACCAAGGTTCCTCCAGAGACCATAAAAATATATCATGGTGATGTTAGCAAGCCTCATCTTGGGTTAGAACAAAGTGAAGTTGCTGAGTTGCGGCACAATATCGATGCATTTATTCATTGTGCTGCCAGTGTCAGTTTTGACCCCCGCCAGGAAAAAGAAATTCACAACACCAATGTTAAAGGCACTGTGAATGTTTTGGGGTTTCTTGAAGACACACTGACGCCGCTGTATCATGTCAGCACTGCCTATGTAGCTGGCTCCCGTCAAGATGTTTGTTACGAGAATGAACTTGAACACAATCAAGATTTTAAAAACGCCTACGAGCGCAGCAAATTTGAAAGCGAAAAAATCGTTCAACAGGCATTTGCAACCGGTAAATGTCGTGGAGCCATATTTCGCCCTTCAATTATAGTAGGTGCAAGCAGTGGGGGACGTATCGCACAATTCCTGAATTTTTATGGATTCTTAAAAGTGATGGAAGCTGCACGTACCGGGCGAATCCCATGCAATGGAATCCTGAGAGTAGTGTTTCCACCCAATTGCACCAAGAACATTGTTCCAGTAGACTGGACTGCAAACGCATTCATGAAAATAATGGAGCGGGAGGGAGCCAGCAACAATGTATACCATTTAACCCATCCCAACCCAGTAACCCATGAAATGTTGATAGAGTGGGCCAATACACGATTAAATCCACATGGGATTGTACTGGAATCTGTCGAAGAATTGGGAAGAGACAGCACGATTGTTGAACGCCTTGGAAATGTTTCTTTACTTCATTATCGACCTTATTTAAGCGATGAGCCGATATTCGACCGGTGTAATACTGACCGCGCATTAAATGGTTCAGCGCCATTTCCTGAAACAGGTCATAAATTTTTCGATTTGTTGTACGAGTATGCCCGTGAACATGGATGGCAAGATATTTATTCTTCACCACTATATCAGTTGGAAGATTCAGTAGATGATCTGGAAGCACGATTAACACGTTAATGAAGCCAAGCAACCTTGTGAACACCATGCGTATTGATACCGTTCAACATTTTTCTTCCATCTCAAAGCAGGAAATATGTCAACATGATAGTACCTGATGCTCTCGCTCCACTTCATACGTTTTTCATGGTGGTCAGTTTCGTGTTGGGATGCCTGGTCGGGAGTTTTTGTAATGTATGCGCGTCGCGTTGGCCAGCAGGAGAATCGGTGGTAAAACCTCGGTCACGCTGTCCCAGATGCAAAAACCCGATTGCCTGGTATGATAATATTCCTTTGGTTAGTTGGCTGGTGCTGGGAGCAAAATGCCGCCATTGCAGCCTGCCTATCAGTTGGCAATATCCTCTGGTTGAAGCACTGACTGGTGTATTGTTTCTGTGCGTGTATCTCCGCTTTGGTATCAGCCTCGCCATGCCGGTTTATATGGTGTTTTGTGCAGCATTGGTTATTGTCACATTTCAGGATTTGGCTGATTGGACCATTCCCAATGAAATAACACTGCCTGGCATTCCAATCTCATTGGGAATTTCTCTTGTCGGGATGATTTATCCGGAGGGACTGCTGCGGGTAACAGACCCTTTTAATGCATTAACTGGAATTTTACTTGGCGGTGGTATTATTTATGCTATGGATCGGATAACTGTTCTACTGCTTAAAAAGCCTGGAATGGGAATGGGGGATGTAAAGCTGTTGGCCATGCTGGGTGGCTTTCTTGGTTGGATAGGAGTAATTGGTATTCTGTTCATTTCATCTATAGTTGGTAGCATCATCGGTGTAGCCTTGATCATGATTCAAAAAAAGTCGGCTGCTGGTACAGAAGATGAACAGAGTGACAATTCAAACCGTACTAGCAAAAAAGCAATTGATTCAGATGAAGAAATGTTGCTTGAGGGGCATTACATTCCTTTTGGTCCATACTTGGCGTTGGGTGCATTGATTTTCCTGTTTTTTGGACCGGAAATTATTGAAGCTTATTTTATGGTACCAGGAATTGCTTCGCATACACCCATCCTGCTTCCCTGAGCTCTCGTTATAATTGAAGCTCCGGCTATGATCAATCTAGGGTCTGGTACAACAAATGAGCCACCCGAATGACCTTCTATAAAGTGCTTTCACACACATCAAAATTGTTTACAGGAAATCTGTAACAATAAATGGACGTTCTGTATGTGCAACAGTAATATTTCGACCTTTGAGCTGACCGACCATATCATTCACAAGATTGCTTTGTCTACTCCATTTCCTGTCGGCCCGGTCAATATCTACCTGATTCGCCACGAAGATTCTCTCATTCTAGTCGACACAGGCATTAATTCTCTGTCGGCACAAGCAGAATTTACTGAATCATTGGACAACCTGGAATGCAACGTAAACCAGATTCAAGAAATTCACTTGACTCATCACCATGTTGATCACTGCGGGTTGGCTGCCTGGGTTCATAAGCAATCTGGTGCAAAAATATTTGGACACCCAGATATAGCACAATATATGTTGCAAGCTCACACACACAATGAGGAACATCATACATACTATATAAATCTGATGAAATGTCTCGGTGTTCCAGATGACCGGGCGGTACAAGCCATGACTCTGTGGAACCAATTTAAATCTTATACAGAGCCGTTTCACATAGATGAGTCTTATTCAGAGGGGTGTGTGTCATCATTGTTTTTACCTGTCTTTGTACCAGGGCATTCTGCAACGGATACGTTGCTTGTATTCCAAACCACAAATGATTCTATAAAAGAAGCTTTTGTGGGCGATCATATTTTGTCTGAAACAAATCCAAACCCTTTAATGCGACGCCCACTTCCTGGGAAAAAACCAATCAAAGCCCTTGTAGAATATCGCAGGTCATTAGAAAAATCTACAAAGTTGGGTTTAACACGCTGTTTTCCAGGCCATGGCCCGGTTTTTTGTTCACCAGACAACGTTATTGGTGGGATTCTCAATAAACAAGAACAACGGAATCAACGAATAGTAAACTTGATGAAGACACAGGACAACATTACTCCTTTTCAATTATGCAATCATTTATTTCCTCGATTGGACATTGCCAATCTATACTTGGGGTTGTCTGTTTGCCTCGGCCATCTGGATTTGCTTGTAAGTACAGGTAACTTATCCATGAACAAAATTGACAATATTCAATACTACACTTTGGCAGGGGATTAAAAAATGCATGAAATTGAAATATTACAATTTGAAGAAAAGTACTTTCCAAGAATATGGGGCGGTAGAAAACTTGAAGAAATATATGGCAAAAAGCTTCCTGCCTCCGAATTAATTGGAGAAGCTTGGCTGCTAGCCGATCACCCGCAATGTGAAAGCATAGTTGTTAATGGGAAACATGCTGGAAAAACACTCCGGAAATTATTGGAAGGGCCGGAAATGCTTTCCATTCTTGGAGATCGTGCAAAACTGACCCATCATGGCAGGTTTCCTCTCTTACTGAAGTTGCTGGACGCCAGAGAAGACCTTTCTATTCAAGTGCATCCTGATGACGAAGCGGCATTGCGCCTTGGAGAGCCCGATGTTGGAAAAACTGAAATGTGGCATGTATTGCAGTCCGACGCAGAAAGCACCCTTATATGTGGTCTGAAACCTTCAACGACTCTGAAATCCTTTGCATCGGCAATAAACCATAATCAGGTCGATGCAATAATGAACCGATTTAAAGCGCCAGAACATACAGCAGTTTTTGTACCGGCTGGAACCGTACATGCACTCGGAAAAGGGTTTATCATCGCTGAAATTCAACAAAACAGTGACCTTACCTACCGTATATATGATTGGGACAGATGTGACACATCAGGAAAGAGGAGAGAGTTACATCTGGACAAAGCAATGCAGGTTACCAGTTTTGATACACCACACAGCGGTCCCAATTTGCCACTCTCTTATGATAATGAAGGGTTTACTGTTTCTGTAGAAGCCGCATGCCGCTATTTTGCCTCAGAACTTGTTAGTGGCGATGGTACATATTCGCGTACTACAAGGGGAGAATCGTTTCACATCTTATTAGGTATTGATGGTTTATTTGCTGTGAACCTGACTACAAATGTTGTTCAAATGAAATCTGGTGAAGCTATGTTGATTCCTGGAAGAGCATCTCGGTATTCAGCCTCAGGACAAGGATCGTTCCTGGATTTTTACATACCTGATTTGAAGACTGATATTTTTATGCCGTTAATTGGCGCGGGGCATACAAAAGAACAAATTCTTGCATTGGGTGGTGTTACCACAGCATCCAATGATTGGTTTGGCAAGTAAAGCTGATATAGAATTCAAGCCCAGCTCTGCTCCATAATGGAGCACTTCATGCATTTAATTCTTTTTCATACCACTATATCTTCAAGCGAGTGCAGAAGTAATACTCAGGTACGAATTAAAATTGAATCATAATTTAAATCACCGAAATTTTTTGGCGTAATCTGGGGAAGGAACGCCATGCACCACGAAACAGACAAAGAGTTGGTGATTCGGTGCCTTGAAGGTGATACGGAAGCATTTGGTATCCTCGTCAGACGTTACCAGTCAGCGGTATATGCCACGGCCTATTACTATACTGGCCGATTTGGTGGTGCTGAAGACGTAGTTCAGGATGCATTCTGGGCAGCATATCGTAGTATGCCCAGACTCAAAGAACCAGATCGTTTTGGAGCCTGGCTGAAAGAAGTGACGACACGTAATGCAGCAAATTGGCTACGTCGAAACGGACCGAGAATGCGTTCAGAAACGCCATTACCACATCGTATCAAGATATCAATAGAAGATGTTCGTCAAGGCCCAAAGAAACAACTTGAAAGCAAGGAGAGGTACGAACAGGTACAGCTCGCCATTGATGCGCTACCCGAGCGGTATCGTCTACCGGTGATTCTACGGTATATGCAGGAATTGAGTTACGAAGAAATCAGCCAATTTACCGGAGAATCCGTTGACGAAGTCCGTGGGGTTCTTCATCGAGCTTCTCGACAATTACGCACTATGTTGGCGGATTTAGACGAAAGTGAGGGAGATGCCCAATGGCATCGTGCAGACAAATAGAAAATTGGTTACAGTCATATCTCGACAATGAGCTGGGCAATACTGAAAAGCTGATTTTAGAACAACATCTTGCGGAATGCAGGGTATGCGAAACGCTGCTCCAACAGCAAAAGAAGACGGCAGTATTGTTGTTTGAAGCATTGCAAGACAAACGGTTACACAGGGATTTTACACCACAAGTGTTGGGTCATTTACCTGATATGGATATGACACAGTCTTTGGCAAATGAAACTACCTGGCGCACTAAAAATCCTCACAGGATATCTCAACGATTTTTTCAGTTGTTACCAGTATTTGTTCCAGTGCTGCTGCTAATTTTTGGGCTGGCATTATATTACGCATGGCCAAATGATGATTTTATATCAAATCGTGTTGTTGGTATGGTGTTGCAAACACATGGTGATGTAGTGTGGAGTCGCGACATTGACTCAGTCAGGCGTACAGCACGTTTGGAGCAATGGGTCAACGAGGCAGACCGTTTTGAAACAGGTACAGAATCAGGATTGATAATCGCTCTTGTGGGACCAACCAATATTTCATTGGACGTGTCTACACGCATAAAAATTGAAGATTCCCGCCAAATAACAGTGGAGTCGGGCAGGGTTTGGTTGGACGTAAGCCCAGAAGACCGCTATTTTCAAGTTTATACACCAACCGGACGAATCATGGTTTTTGGTACCCGCTTTGAAGTAGCAGTTGGAAATGATGAAACCATGGTTACCGTTGAACATGGTGAAGTGCAGGTTGAAAATGATGTTACTTTTGCTGTGTTAAGAGCAGGTGATCGTGCAAAACTATCTTTAAATACACCATTTGAGCGTGATAATGTCGAAAACAGTGAAACAATCGGTCTGTGGGCCAAAAATTTGCTCCCAGATGCTGCTTCCGAAGCTTCATTTAAAGCATCATTAGTACCACTTAACAGTGTGATTGTACAAGCTGACCAGGTTTTTGTAGTTGACACCCAAAACCACCGGATTAAAGCAATACGGCTTCGATGGAGCGACAGCGAATCAGGAACGATTGATGGTGGCTACCATGTGTATGTAGCTGATGATCGGATGGAACCTGTATTTAAAAAGTATTTATCAAAGGAGATTTTTCAGAATACATCACGTCGTGAAATTGATGTTCAGATGCCTGACAACGATGCACTGTTGAATGCAAGAATTTTACACATCAAATTAATTCCAGAAAAAATACATTCTCAGGCGGACATTATGTTCAATGAAATTGCAGCGATAGGATATTAGCAACTAAAGTAATTATTATAATTAACAATATAAGCACTAATAAAAATTAGTGATACCAATAGGATAAAAAATGCCCTTTCTATGGGAGACGAATTTACGATGAACATGGTAAAGCATCTGCCTCACATCACTCCTTCCCCAAGAGTACCTGCAGCCGGTATTATTCGTGGGTTCGTCTCCTTTTTTGATTTTGTTTACCGTGGAGTCTATAAAGGCTTTATTATAAATATTATTTACACAAACTTCTCTTCTCTCCTCAACAGCAGCGAGTCTGTAGCATTGACGGTGGATTTTAATCTGCCTAGCATCACTCCTTCCCCAAAGAGTACCTGCAGCCAGTGGGTGTTATGGGCTCGCTGCCTAAATTGAGTTATGGTTATTATTTGGCTAGCAGAAACTGCGATTCAGCCATTTTAGTCTATAATATAATACAATCGTTCTTCTCTCCTCTCCTGAAGTGAGACAAACCTACGTGGATTTGTCAGTATACCTGACAGATACAAGCTTCATATATATTTATGAAGGCTCATTGCAGACATGTAGGTTTGTCTCACGAGGCTAAAAAGTAATCACCAAAACCTGTTTGTAAATTTATGGTTTGGTATGATATCGATATTAATTATTGACATCACAGACGTTATATTGCTATGATTTTGTAACACCCACCATTAAAAAAGGGGCAGTAGCTCAGCTGGGAGAGCGCCGCAGTCGCATTGCGGAGGTCAGGGGTTCGATCCCCCTCTGCTCCACCAATTCTGTTATAATTTCATGCATTTTATTGGTTTCTTTTGAATACAAACTATGAAGTGATTGATAAAAGTAGTCCCGGGGTGGCGGCCGTTGGCCTTACCCCGCGCTACGGTGCTGTAATCGCTCCGCGATAGAAACAGGTAACGGTATGCCTACTACGCCACGCTCCTTCGATTGCGCACCGCTATCAATCAAGTCCACGAAAACCGTCATTCGCACCTACACCGTCATACCCACGCAGAGGTGTATACAGCGGGAGAGCAAAGTGTGACCAAGGATCGTTTCGTACTGGATTTCCTTCTACAAGGAAATGGCGGGAGGCTTCGGGATTGACAAGAGAAGGTTGCCGCGCAGTCGGGTAGCAAGATGAAGTCCGATGCGCAGCCGTAGTTCTTTCCTTATTTGTACATAATCAAATAGTACTTATTTGTTGTTCTCAGCGCTCACTACATATACCGCTTCTTCGGCAAACAAGTTAACAAGTGTTTTTGCTTCGCCTTGACTGTATAACGGTATTTCTTTTTCTATTTTAATGGATAATTGTTCACAAAACTTCCGAAAGTCTTTGATGGATAATACATGCCTGTTGGGTGATTGATACCAGGCATAAGGTAGATTCCTGGTAACAGGCGCTTGCCCCTTAAAGAATGTATTAACACGGACTTTCCAGTGCCCGAAGTTCGGAAAACTGATAATACACTTTTTGCCGACACGCAACATTTCCTTGAGTACCAATTCTGGCTTGCTGATAACCTGCAGTGTCATGCTTAAAATTACTACGTCAAAGCTATAATCCGGCAAAGCACTTAAACCTTCATCTATATCAGCCTGAATCACTTGAATACCACGCCTGACGCAACTTACGATGTTACCTTGGGAGAGCTCCAGTCCTAGCGCTTGAACATTTTTTTTAGCAATCAACCGACATAATAACTCCCCATCGCCACATCCAATATCAAGCACTCGGCTTGATTTTGGTACCAAGTCCACAATCATCTCATAGTCCACACGGTGACCACGATAAATATTTTCTTCCGAGGCTCGTGGTGGACCATCATCTGCTTCAGAGTCTTCCTCAAGAAACTGCGTGTGTACCAAATCCGGGTTTTTGGTATGGGCAAGATATCCGGAAATGAGTTTCTTCATTACATCAACTTCCAGTAAAAAGGCATCATGACCATAATCAGACTCTACGTTGCAGTAACTGACTTCTTTTTTTTGGCGTGCAAGACTGTATGCAATTTCTTCGGAAAAATAGGGGGGATATAACCAGTCAGAAGAAAAGGCAAGCACAAATGATTTGCACTTAACGTTAGATAAAGCACCGTCCAGTGACGCATAGCCTGAAGATATATCAAAATAGTCTATTGCTTTCGTTACATATAAATACGTGTTGGCATCAAACCTGTTTACAAATTGTTGCCCCTGATAATCCAGATAGGTTTCTACAGAAAACTCGCTGTCAAAATCATAATGAAAAGCAGCGTTTTCACGTAATGTGCGGCCAAATTTGGTTCGCATCGATTGATCAGACAAGTACGTAATATGTGCCAGCATACGGGCAATGGCCAAACCTCGCACAGGCATTTCACCATTATAGTATTGCCCGTTATTAAAATTTGTATCAGCCTGTATGGCATTTCGACCTACAGCATCAAAAGCTATCTGCTGGGCACCGCTCAGATGGGTGGAAGCGATAATCATCACGGATTTCACCAAATCAGGATAATGCACTGCCCATTCCAGCGCCTGCATACCTCCCATTGAACCTCCGGCAACACATAACAGTTGCGTGATTCCCAAATGCTCCATAAGCGTTGTTTGTGCTTTGACCATGTCATGGATTGTTATGATGGGAAAGTCAAGTCCATACGGTTTTCCTGATACTGGATTTATAGAGGAAGGGCCAGTTGAGCCCTGGCATCCACCAATGACATTCGAACAAAAGACAAAGTACTTGTTGGTATCAAAAGCTTTTCCGGGGCCTATCATGGAATCCCACCAGCCCGGTTTTCTGTCATTTGCTGTATGCCTACCGGCAACATGGGCATCACCAGACAAAGCATGGGTGATTAAAATGGCATTATCTTTAGCTTCATTCAGTTCACCATAGGTCTCATATGCCAATGTAATAGGCCCTAGATTGGAACCACTTTCCAGTTGAAGTGCATGGGGGGGATGCGCGAAGGTATAAAATTGCGCTTCAACCAGTCCTACCGAACCTTCTTCAGTCATGAAGGGCTTTACTCCTTAATACGAACAGATTATAGAAACATGGAACAGGCCAAAAGTTAAAAACGAATTGACCTGTTCATTTATAACAAACCAGTAATTTAAAATGATAAAACAAATTATGAAATCGACTACATTTGTGATGCAGCGAGTGCTTGGTCTAAATCTGCAATTATGTCATCGATATCTTCCAAACCAACCGAAACCCGGATATAGTCTGGTGACACACCAGCGGCAAGTTGTTCTTCCGGGCTCAATTGCTGATGGGTCGTTGTCGCTGGATGTATCACCAGTGTTTTTGCATCAAGGACATTGGCCAGATGTGAAGCTAATTTGCATGCATTAATAAACTTGGGTGCTGCGTCCAAGCCACCCTTGATACCAAATCCAAGAATGGCTCCCTGACCTTTGGGCATGTATTTCATTGCACGTTCATGGTCTTTATGCGACTCAAGCCCGGGATAATTCACCCAGGAAACCAGGGGGTGTGACTCGAGATATTTTGCTACACCCATAGCATTTTCACTATGTCTTGGTACGCGAAGATGCAAGGTCTCAACTCCCTGCAACAAAAGAAATGCATTAAATGGACTCATGCACGGTCCCATATCCCGTAATAATGTTACACGTGCTTTCAAAATGTAAGAAATATTTCCAATGGGTTTAAAGTGCTCATAAAATTTTATTCCATGATAACTCTCATTTGGCTCGGTGAGTTCAGGAAATTTCCCATTGTTCCAGTCAAACTTACCACTATCAATCAAAACACCGCCAATTGAAGTTCCATGTCCGCCAATCACCTTGGTAGCTGAGTGTACAACAATATCGGCTCCAAAATCGAAAGGCCGAAATACCATAGGCGAAGTGACAGTGTTGTCCACCATTAAGGGAATGCCATTATCATGTGCAATTTTTGCAATGGCTGAAAAATCAACCACATCATTGGCGGGATTACCAATACTTTCCAAAAACACCAAACGCGTTTTGTCATCAATTGCATTGGCAAAATTTTCTGGATGCTGTGCATCAACAAAGCGCACTTCTATACCTAAATCTTTAAAGGTATGCGCAAAAAGATTGTGTGTTCCACCGTAAAGCGTAGACGATGATACAATATTCTGACCACTCTTGCATATGTTTAAGCAACCAACCATTATAGCCGCAGAGCCTGAAGAGAATCCCAGCCCCAAAACACCACCTTCAAGCGCTGCAATCCGTTTTTCTAAAACATCAACTGTTGGATTCATAATTCGTGAATAAATATTACCGAATTCCTGTAATCCGAACAGGCGTGCGGCATGTTCATGATCATTGAATACATAGGAAGTTGTCTGGTATATGGGCACAGCGCGTGCGCCAGTTGTTGGGTCTACTTCTTGACCGGCATGCAGTGCGAGACTGCCAAGCCCAAGTTGATTTTCTAACATGGTAATTATCCTTATAATGTTAGGATTAAATGAAAGTGATAACCAGGTTGAATTACATAAAGCTTAGATATGCACATGGCACAGTAATCAGCATTCTAACTGGAAATTTGCCTCCGTAAAAAACACTACCCTATTAAAAATTCGGGATAAACATCAAACTATATAGTCTGGGGTTATCCCGAATAATAATTCGTTATTGTCTTAAAAAATGGGTACTTAACTGTTTTGAAAAAGTGGGGTAGACAAATAGCGTTCACCAGAGTCGGGCAAAATAACTACAATGGTTCTGCCTGAATATTCATCTTGTGATGCCAAGCGTAATGCTACAGACGCTGCAGCACCACAACTGATGCCACTGATGATACCTTCTTCTTTTGCCAGACGACGTGCCATGTCAAGTGCCTCATCGTCTGTTACAGTTTCCACCTTGTCAACAATGCTCATGTCTAGAATATCTGGTTTGAAACCGGCACCAATTCCCTGGATTTTATGTTTTCCGGGGGAACCACCAGAAAGCACAGGAGAGTTGGCTGGTTCTACCGCAACGCTTTCAATTGCTTTGCCTTTTTCACCTTTGATAAATTTACTAATACCTGTTATTGTGCCACCGGTACCAACACCAGCTACCAATACATCAATAGAACCATCGGTGTCTTCCCATATTTCTGGTCCCGTTGTGTTGAAGTGAATTTCCGGGTTTGCCGGGTTTTTGAATTGTTGAGGGAGATAATAGGACGGATTGGCTTTGGCAATGGACTCCGCTTCAGCAATAGCACCGGGCATCCCTTTATCTCCAGGTGTCAAGATCAGGTCTGCGCCAAATGCCTTCAACATATTACGGCGTTAAAGACTCATGGTTTCCGGCATGGTTAATATCAATTTGTAGCCACGTGATGCAGCAACAAATGCCAATGCTATGCCAGTATTACCAGAAGTAGGTTCAATAATAGTTCCTCCCGGTTTTAAGATACCTTTTTGTTCAGCATCCCAAATCATGGCAGCACCAATACGGCATTTCACTGAATAAGCGGGATTGCGTCCTTCAATTTTCGCATAGACCTTATCTGTTTTCAATCCAGCTGCAAGTTTGGACAACTTGACCAACGGTGTTTTACCAATACTGTAACTGTTATCTTCGAAGACGCGCATAACTGAAAATCCTTCCATTAAATTAGATATGCTGCTAAATCACAATTTATCTGTCAGAAAATTTGTCAAAAAAGTAATTAATCCAACAAGTGACACGAAATTGCCAAACACAGATTATGTAACAGCTTTGTTTTGAATGTTATCATTTTAACTAATTGAGAACCAAATAATCAAATTATATATTACAATCATTATCATATATGTAAGGTT
>Ga0334884_1002013_pt1 | contig 27630 bp, 25 predicted proteins | sample GraSluR1_MG_7_FD_207215 | JGI IMG/M metagenome (GOLD analysis project Ga0334884, IMG submission 207215) | Sludge microbial communities from methane-producing bioreactor in Wageningen University, Netherlands - Granular Sludge_12_05 R1 | ecosystem: Engineered > Bioreactor > Anaerobic >...
TTCATGAACCCCGAGTTCCCGCCGCCGTTGGGCGGGGCCGCGAGCGCCGCCGCTTATATCAAGCGTGTGCGCGAACGCGCGGCCGCGGCCGGCGAGGCCGTCCTGCTCGTGGATGTGGGCGACATGTTCCAGGGCACGCCGATCGGCAACAAGACCCAGGGCCGCGCCGTCATCGACTACTTCAACGCGATCGGCTACGACCTCGCGGTGCCCGGCAACCACGATTTCGACCTCGGCCGCGACGTGACGCAAATGCTCGCCGAACGCTCGACCTTCCCCTGGTTGGCGGCCAACCTGGTGGAGAAGGAAACCGGCCGGGTCGTGCCGTGGGCCGTGCCGGCCGTGATGATCCACATCCAGGGCATCAAGATCGGCGTGATCGGCATCATCACCACCGGCACCGCGGCCATGAGCTTCCCCGACCACATCAAGGGGCTGGAGTTTCTACCCATGGCGCCGACCATCGCGCAGTACCGGGACGAACTGCGGGAGCAGGGCGCCGATCTTATTTTCCTCGCCATCCACGAGGGCCTGCCGTTCGATCCGGCCGAGGGCTGGCGGCGCCTGACGGGAGCCGAAGTGACCGAGACCGAGGGCGAGTTCGGCGGGCGCTACGGCGCCAACTACTCCGGCGGCGCGCCCAATCTCATGGAACTGGTGAACAAGGTGCCGGGCATCGATTTCGCCGTCGGCGGCCACACGCACCGCGGCTACGACGAGCCGTGGATCGATCCCGTCAACCACACCATGTGCTTCGAGACGTTCGGCAACGGGTCGAGCCTGGGCCACGCGATCCTGTTGGTCGACCGCGCGACGCGGCAGCTCGTGGGCTGGGAGCGCAGCCACGACCGCGGCACCATCATCACCCTCTTCGAGGATCAACATTGGCCGGACCAGGACATCGCCGGCATCATCGCCCCCTATCTGGAAGAGACCGAGCGCGAGATGGCGCGCGTGGTTGGGCGCTCGGCGGTGTCCTTGCCGCGCGGCGACGCCGGCAACAGCGTCATGGGTAACCTCGTGGTCGATGCCATGCGGGCGCGGTTCGACGCCGATTTCTCCTTCCAGAACCTGGGCGGCGTGCGCGCCGACCTGCCGGCCGGTCCGATCACCGCCGGCGATGTGTTCAGCGTGCTGCCGTTCGGCAACGAGCTGATGATCGTCCAGATGGACGGCCGCATGCTGCGGCGCGTCATCGAGAGCCGTATCGCCGGCAGCGGCAGCGGCCTCTACGTGTCCGGGGTGCGCATGGAATACGATCTCGGCCGTCCCAATTTCGACCGCGTAGTCACGCTCGAAATCGGCGGCGAGGCGTGGGATCCCGACCGCACCTACCGCACGGTCGTGACGAACTACCTGCTGGAGGGCAACAGCGGGCTCGACTTCCTGACCACCATCCCCGCGGCTAGTGTCATGCCCACCTCGGTGCGCACTGCCGAGGCCATGGAGTGGTACCTGCAGCAGCACGAGACGGTGCGCCCGCGGATCGACGACCGCTGGGTCGAGGTTGCCGGCAAGCCGCAGGCTCCCTACCTGCAAGCAAGTTACTTGCCTTGAACCGCTTCGCCGGCTGGCGGCGCCGTGCGGGCGCCGCCAGCACAACACGGCAATTACTATAATCTTACGTTAAAGCGAGCTCGGCAACTGCTCCTCAAGCCGCCGCCAAAGCGGCCGATCCTTGGCGTACGAGCCGGCGCCGGCCCCAAGCTCCCGCCGCGATGCAACCGCCCTCCGGCTCGGCACGGACACGGACGTCCCTGGCGACGCAGGACTGCGAGGTGCCGAATCTTGAAGACCCTGTTGCTCGACAAGCAGAATGAGCAGCTCGCCCGCTTCTCCAACCGCATGCGCAAGATGGTCGTCGGCCAGCCCGGCGCCATCGACAAGGTGGCCGACAGCTTCAGCCGCCTGATTGCCGGGATCCACGACCCGGAGAGTCCGCTCCTGACGATGATGTTCATGGGGCCGACCGGCGTCGGCAAAACCGAGACGGTGCGCGCCCTGGCGGAGACGGTCTTCGGCAACCGCCGGGCGTTCACCCGCATCAATTGCCAGGAGTACTCGGCGCACTACAACATCAGCAAGCTGCTCGGTTCGCCGCCGGGCTACGTCGGCGGCGAGATCAGGCCGCTGCTGGCTCAAGAGAACCTCGATCGCCATCATCGCAAGGCCGTCGAGAACCAGACCGGTCTGCTCACCGAGCCGGGCGGCAAGCTGGCCCGCTTGTTTCCTCCCGAGAGCGAGCGCCGCCTGAGTATCGTGCTGTTCGACGAGATCGAGAAAGCGCACCCGAAGCTATGGAATCTCCTGCTCGGTGTGCTCGAAGACGGCACGGTCGTGCTCGGCAACAACGAGGAAGTCGACTTCCGGCAGGCGATCATCATCCTGACCACGAACGTCGGCAGCGCGGCGATGGGCCAGCACCTGTCCCAGAACAACATCGGCTTCGATCCCGGCACCAGCATCGAACGGCTCGACCGCAACCTCGAGGAAGCCGCGATGCGGGAGGCGCGGAAGGTCTTTCCTTATGAGTTCCTCAACCGTTTCGACGAGATCGTCACGTTCCATACGCTCAAGGACGAGCATCTCTACGAGATCCTCGACATCCTGTTGACGCAGATCCATCACCGCAGTCTGCGTTGCTGCGAGCCGTTCCTGCTCGAAGTGACGCCGCGGGCCAAGACCTGGCTGGTCAACGAGGGCACCGATATCCAGTACGGCGCGCGCCCGCTGAGGCGGCTGGTCGAGAAGGAAGTGGTGACCCGCATCAGCCATCTGATCTGCAGCGACCAGATCCGCAAGGGCGACCTGATCACCGTGGACCACGCCGACGGCGGGCTCGTCTTCCAGAAAGAGAGCGGCGGCGCCGATTGGGACGAACTGGAGGCGCTCGGTCCGTTCCCGCAGGAGAAGTGGACGGGCAGTGATCTGGGTGTCAAGGACGACGGCGGCGAGAAGGAACGCGTCAAGGAAGAGGCCGCGGGAATCCTGGCCGCCACCGGCGTCTTCCAGGATTGATTCGCCGGCTGGATCCGACCGGCGGCGCGCCGTCTACGGCCAGTAGAGGATGCGGCCGCAGTTCTCGCACTTCTGCAGCTTGTTCTCGTTGGTCACCGAGACGAAGCTGGCCGGGATGTTTGCGAAGCAGCCGGTACAGAGGTTGCCCACGACCGGCACCACGGCGTGTCCGAAACGGCGCGTCAAGCGGCGATAGTAGTTCAGGTGGCGCACCTCGATCTCGCCCGCCAGGTGAGCTGCTTTTTCCTTGAGCGCTTCCAGGCCGCTGAGATTGAAGCCCATGTCGGTGAGCGTGTCCCCCTGCTCCTGCGTTTCGGCGATCATCTGCTCGATATCCTGGAGCGCCACGAGTTTTTGCAGCTGCGGGTGCATGTCAGTTCCCCTTCAGCGCGGCGCAGAAGGATTCGTAATCCTCGGCCGCCATCAGCTTGTCCCGCAGGGCGGCGTCCTGCAGCTTGTCCGTCAGGACGGCGAGGCTCTTGATGTATTTGTGTCCGCTGTCCTGGGGCGGCGCGATGAGGACGAAGAACAGGTGGGTCGGCTCGCCGTCGGCCGCGTCGAAATCCACGCCCTGCTTGGAACGCGCGCAGAGGACGGTGAGTTTCTGTACCGCCAGTGTGCGGCCGTGCGGGAACGCTACGCCCGGCCCCACAGCCGTACTGCCCAGCGCCTCGCGGCTTTCGAGCATCTGCAGGACGGCGTCCGGCCTGGTCATGGTCTTGCTGCCGGCGACCAGCTTGGCGACCATTTCGGCCAGGACGCCAGGCTTGTCGCCAGCGACAAGATCGGGCAAGAATAACTCCGGTGAGGTATGCTGGAGAACCTCGGCTATGTCCATGACGTCGCACCGCCTTGTCTGGTCCGTCGCTTCCTACCATCGTATGCAGCGCTAACCTAGGCAAACGCTTGGCCGAGGGCAAGCTCGGATCGCGCCCGCAAGAGGAGGTTGATGCCGGTGGCGCTGGTGCGTGGTGACGAGTGCATTCGCGAAGGCGTCGTGATCCGCGCCGGCGGCGGCACCTGCCGGGTGGCGGTCGCGGGCGAGGTCTACCTTTGTCGCTTGCGGGGCCGGCTCAAACAAGGCCGCCAGATCGCCCAGAACGTGGTGGCCGTCGGCGACCACGTGCGGTTGCAACTATTGCCGCCGTCGGCCGCAGACGCCGATGCGGAGGGAATCATCGAGGCTGTGCTGCCGCGGCGCAGTCGACTGTCGCGCCGGGCGGCGCGGCGCACCGGCGGCCATATCGAACAAGTCCTGATCGCGAACCTGGACCAGGTGCTGGCTGTCCAGTCGGTGGCCGAGCCCGCGCTGCAGGGCTGCCTGGTCGACCGGCTGCTGGTAGCGGCGGCGCGGTACGAAGTGCCGTCGGTGCTCTGCCTCAACAAGGTCGATCTTGAGCCGAGCGTGGCCGCCGATCCGCGCTGGGATTACTACCGGGCGATCGGCATCGACGTGGTGAAGACCTCGGCGACGACCGGAGCCGGTTTGGCGCGCTTGCGCGAACTGCTGCACGACCGGATCTCCGTCTTGCTGGGCGCGTCGGGCGTCGGTAAGAGCAGCCTGCTCAACGCCGTCCAGCCGGGTCTGCGCCTGCGCACCGGCGAGGTGACCGGCAAGACAGGCCTGGGCCGGCACACGACCAGTCACACCGAGTTGTTTCCGCTGCCGGACGGCGGTTTCATTGCCGACTCGCCCGGCCTGCGAGGTTTCGATCCCTGGGACCTGGCGCCATCGCGGTTGCGCGACTACTGGCCCGACTTCCAGGACGCGGCCGCGGACTGCCGATTCCGCACCTGCCTGCACCGCGACGAACCGGACTGCGGCGTCAAGCGCGCGGTCGCGGCGGGGCGGCTGCCCGCCTGGCGGTTGCAGGCCTACCTGGACATCCTGCGGGATCTGGAAGATCGTCAGCGCGAGGTCCAGCCTTATTGAGCGTGATTATTCAAGGATGATTCGGTTCGCGGTCAGGTCCCGATAGAAGCGCCAGGCCTCTCGGCCCTCGTGCAGGAGTCGATCCAGGGGCACGAGGCCGGTCGTCGCCTCGTACTTGACCCGCCGATCGGCTCGATCGGCAACGCTGGAACCGGGCAGCTGACCGAGGGCGGTCTGCGGGGCCTTCTGTACCAGCTCGTAGTTCAGAAGGCATATCAATGCCAACCAGAAGCCCAGGAGCAAGAATTTGCGAAGACAGCGCATGGGCATCGTGCCTGATTCGGCGTGGGAGCGGACAATCGGCGTTGCTTGGCGAACCGGCGACTACCCCGACAGGATCGGCCGCCGGCCGTCCCGACTTGAGCCTCGGCGGCAGGCAACGTGAGCAGGGCCTTCAAACGCCGCGCGACGGCGTGGATCGCCGGCTGCTGGCGGCGGCCGCCGCTGACGCCGCAAGAACTCCTGGCGCTGCGGCCCCGCCGGATTCTGCTCGTGCGCCAACACAATCAGATGGGTGACATGGTTTGCGCGACGCCGTGTTTTCGCGCGGTCAAGCAGACCTGGCCGCAGGCGCAGACGGCGCTGGTCACCGCGCCGGTGAACCGGGAGGTCGTGGTACACAATCCGCACCTGGACCGCCTCTTCATCTTCGAGCAGCGGTTGTGGCGCAGACCGGCGGCCCTTGCGGCCTGGTTGCGCGATTTGCGGCGGTTCGACGCCGAACTCGCCCTCGTGCTCAACAGCGTTTCGTTCTCGGTGACCAGCGCGTTGTTGGCTCTTTGGTCACCAGCGCGCTGGGTGGTCGGCGGCGACAGTGCGCCGTTCCATTCCGGCGTGTCGCGGGCTTACAGCCTGCGCCTGCCGACGAACCCGCTTCTTGACCGCCATGCCGTGCTGCACAGCCTGGCGCCCTTGCAGGCGGTCGGAATCACCACGACCGATCTGTCGACCGTCATGCGGCTGGCCGACGCGGAACGGCGCGAAGCCCGCACGCTCACGGAGCGGCTGCTGCCGCCGGGGCCGTTCTGGGCGCTGCATCCGGGAGCCGGCAAGCGCCAGAATTGCTGGCCGGCCGAGCGGTTCGCCGCGGTGGCGCGCCGCGTCGCGCAACTGGGGATCCCCGTCCTGGTGTTGCATGGTCCGGCCGATCGCCAGGCGCTGGCCGGGTTCCGGGACGCACTCGGCGAGGCCGCGCCCGCCGGCGCCGGCGCGCCGGTTGTGGTGGCGCCGGCAGTGAACGTCGGCACCGCCGCCGCGGTGTTGGACCAGTCCGACCGTTTCCTGTGCAACGACACAGGCCTGATGCATGTCGCCGGCGCGTTGGGTGTGCCAACGTTAGCACTCTTTGGTCCGACGGACCCGGCACTCTGGAAGCCGCTGGCGGCAGCGGTCCGCGCCCTGCGGTCGCCGGCCAGAGTCGCGGATGCCCGCGGTCAGGAATTCGGTTGGATGGAGGGGCTGACGACCGATGCCGTCTGGATCGCGTGGCGCGGATTGCCCGGCCGGCAGGTCGGGCCGCTCACGTGACGGCAACAACGGCGGCCTGCCCCGCGGAATCGAGCTGCGCGCTTGCCGAAATCACAAGCGAGACCTGCCGCCGCAGCGGCAGGTCTCGACGACAGCGAAGCGACAGGGAACCAAACCCGCAGGCGCCTCTTACAGCTCGGGCTCCATCGGCAAGTCGCCCTCGCTCTGCATCAGATCGTCCAGGTTCAGCGCGACCGTGGCGGCGGCGCTGATGTTGCCCGACGTGTCGACCGAGTAGATGTAGTAGGTCAACAGCCGGCCGTTGCCGATGACGTCGTCGTCGTTGAAGTACGTCGCCGTCTGCGGCACCGTCACCAGTGCCACGGCCGCCAGATCGTAGCTGCTGCGGTAGACCAGGTAGCCGGCGAGGTCCAGATCAGTGACGTTGGGCTGCCACGTGATGGTGGCCGTCTGCTGATGAGGTGCGAACTCCAACGCCAGCCCGGCGGGCAACGCCGGCGGCGTCGTGTCGACGGGGGCCGTGACGGGGTTGCTGGTCTTGTCGTCGCTGCAGCCTGCGATCAGGCAGGTCAGGGCGGCTAGGCAGATGAGCGAGAGCAGGGACTTCTTGCTGGCCATGGTTGGTCCTCCTTAGGATTCGCTGGTTGCCTGCTGGCTCGTCGCAAGGGAGCGGCCAGAGAAGCGACTCAGGTTGCGGTGGCACAGTTGCTTCGAGCTACGAAGCTTCTCCGGCCGACTCCGGGCATCGGACTGCAAGGCAGGTGCCATGGGTCAGGTTGATCCCCGCCAGCTCTTTAATTCATTGTGCGGTAATAATTTATCGAGCTTACGGGCTACAATGGGACGGTCTGCGGAAGCGCAGGGAGCAACGCGGCACGTTGTGTCCTGCCATGCCCGGATGAGTCCGGTCATGCAATGTGCCCTGCCGCCGGTCGGAGCCGGCCGAGCAGCCGTGACACCCGCCGCGCGGGGTATACAAAGCCCTTGACGCCTTTATGGTTATGGTCGAGGATGGACATCATCAGGCCCCCGGCGGCGGGGATCGAAACGGACCACTTCCGAGGAGGCGAGCCGGATGACGAAGGCCGATATCGTTGAGGATATTGCCCAGCGGACCGGGCTTACGAAAAAGGAAGTCGGCGAAACAGTGGATCTGTTCCTGCAGAAGATCGGCGACCTCCTGGTGCAAGGGGAACATCTCGAGATCCGCGGTTTCGGAACGTTCAAGGTCAAGGAGCGCAAACAGCGTATGGCGCGCAATCCGCGCACCGGGGATGCCGTGCCGGTTCCGTCGCGCCGAGTGCCGATCTTCAAGGTGTCGAAGATGCTCAAGGACAAGGTGGCGGGCGACTGAGCCCGGCCGCCCGGATCCTGCGGACCTGTCAGCCAGACGGACTCCGACGCAGAGCGATCGGCCGGACCCTTGCCGGTGCGCCGGCTTCTTCATGTCGGCCGGTATCGCGCCCATAACCACAACGTCCACCGGCGACGCGGCGGCCGGCGGCGGCGCCGTCGGCGACAAAGGTGCATGGCCGTGATCGACTTACGCAGCGATACGGTGACCAAACCGACACCGGCCATGTACGAGGCCATGGTTGCCGCCGAGTTGGGCGACGACGTTTTGGGCGACGATCCGACCGTCTTGCGCCTGCAAGCCGCAATCGCCGCCGCGCTCGGCAAGGCGGACGCCCTTTTTGTGCCCAGCGGCACGATGGCCAACCAGCTTGCCCTCGGCGCTCAGACGCGCCCGGGACAACAGGTGATTCTCGAGGCCGATGCGCACATCTATCACTACGAAGCCGGCGCGCCGGGTGCGCTGTGGGGATTGACTACCTTGTTGCTCGCGGGAGACGGCGGCGCGCTGACTTGGCGCCAGATCGAGGCGGCGCTGCCGCCGGCGGACGTGCATTTCCCCGAACCCGGCCTGGTCTGCCTGGAGAACACGCACAACAGGGCGGGCGGCCGGATCCTACCGCAAACCCAGGTCGTCGAGATCGGCGCCGGCGCGCGGGCCCGCGGCCTGCGCCTGCACCTGGACGGCGCGCGCCTCTGGAACGCGCACGTGGCCACGGGCACCCCGTTGGCCGAGCTGTGCGCCCCCGCCGACACGGTTTCCGTCTGTTTCAGCAAGGGTTTGGGCGCACCGGTCGGATCTTGCCTGGCGGGCGATCGCGAGACGATCGACCGCGCCCGGCGCCTGCGCAAGCGTCTGGGCGGCGGCATGCGGCAATCGGGCCTGTTGGCCGCGGCGTGCCTGCATGGCGTGGCGCATCATCTGCGGCGTCTGGCCGACGACCATGCCCACGCCCGGCGCCTGGCCGGCGAGCTCGCCAACCCGCTCCTGGCGGTCAACCATCCGGTCGAGACGAATATCGTCGTGGTGGATGTCGCGCCGCCGGGCTCGGCCGCCGGTCTGCTCGCCCATCTGGCCGCACACCGGATCCTGGCGCTCAGCCTCGGCCCGGGCCGCGTCCGTCTGATTCCGAATCTGGGAGTTGGCGCCGCGGACATTCCCGCGGTCTCGGCGGCGCTGAACTCGTACCGGGGAGATGCGGCGTGAAGATCGTGATCATCGGCGGCGGCGCGGTGGGGCTCGACCTGGCGCGTAATCTGAGCGCGACGGACAACGACGTCGTGCTGGTCGAGCAGGACGCCGGCGTGCTGCAGCAGGCGCAGGAGGTGCTGGACTGCCGCTTCGTCGCGGCCAACGGCGTCAGCCCCGCGGCGCTGTCGGAGATCGGGATGAGCGATTGCGACCTGTTCGCGGCGGTGACCAATCGCGACGAGGTCAACATCATCGCCTGCCTGACGGCCCGCAAGCTCGGCGCCAAGGTCACCACCGCCCGCGTGCGGGACGAAGACTACTACCTCGGCGGACACACAGTGTTTCCCGAGATCGATCTGGCGATCAACCCCGATCACGAAGCGGCCCACCGGATTCGCGAGATCCTGTTCCGCGCCGGCGCGCGGGAGGCGTACCTGTTCGCCGGCGGGCGTGTGCTAGTGGTGGCGGCGACCGTGGAACCGGACAGCGAAGTCGTGGGCAAGAGTCTGCGGGACCTGAACACGGAGTCCGGCGGGGCGATCGCGCTCGTCACGGCGCTCGATCGGGCGGGGCAGACCGTCATTCCCCATGGCGATACGGTCCTGGCCGCGGGCGACACCGTGTATTTTACGGGGACACGCCGGCTCGTGGATCGATCGCTTTTCTCCCTTTACGCGCAGCGGGAATCCCTGCAACGGGTGATGATCGCTGGTGCGACCGCGATGGGTGTCGAGCTGGCGCGCGACCTGGTGGCCGCGCGAGTCAAGGTCAAGCTCGTGGATCCGGATCCCGAGCGCTGCCGCCAGGCGAGTGAACAATTGCACCACGTGCTCGTGCTCAACAGCGACCCGGTCGATTTCGCACCCTTGATCGATGAGGGCATCGGCGAGATGGACGGTTACGTGGCGGTAGGCGCAGACGAGGAAATCAACATTCTCTGCTGCCTGCTCGCAAAGCGTCACGGCGTCCGGCGCACGGTCTGCCTCGTCAATCGCGCGGACTACGTCGAGCTGCTTCCGCAGCTCGGCATCGACGCCGCGATCTCGCCGCGCAAAGCAACCGCCGTGGCGATCGCCCGTTTCGTCAAGCGCGGCGCCATCGTTTCGGCCGAGCAGCTCGGATTCTCCAACGCGGAGATACTCCAGTACCGCGTCGCCAAGGACCACTTGGCCGTCGGCGTCCCGCTGGCCAAGCTGGGATTCCCGCGCGGCGCGGTGATCGGCGCCGTGATCAAGCGCAACGGCGTGGAGACACCGGGCGGGCGCACGGTTCTCAAACCGGGCGACGAGGTTCTGGTCTTCACCCTGCCGGCTGTGCTGCCGGAAGTGGAGCGCTTTTTCACCGCGGAGCGCGACCGCAAGTGAACAAGCGCGCCGTCATCCGAGTCCTGGGATTCTTGTTGGGCGTGACGAGCCTCGGCCTCTTGGCGCCGGCACTGGTCTCGGCGCTCTACCGCGACGGCGACGAGTGGTCGTTCCTCGCGACGGCGGCGATCGGCGCCGCGCTCGGTGGGCTGCTGTGGCGGCTGGGCTCCAGCGCGCGCGAGATCCACGTGCGCGAGGGCTTCGCGGTGGTGACGCTGGGCTGGTTGACGGTCGGCTTGTTGGGCGGGCTGCCGGCCTGGTTCTCGGGGCAGATTCCGTGTTTCACCGACGCGGTCTTCGAATCGATCAGCGGTTTTACGACAACCGGGGCGTCGATCCTGGCGGATATCGAGAGCCGCAGTCACGGCCTTCTGTTCTGGCGCAGCCTGACGCACTGGTTCGGCGGCATGGGCATCGTGCTGCTCGCGCTGGCGATCCTGCCCTTGCTCGGTGTCGGCGGTATGCAGCTGTTTCGCGCGGAGGTGCCAGGTCCGCTGCACGAACGCCTCACGCCGCGCATCAGCCAGACCGCCAAGCTGTTGTGGGGCGTGTACGTATTATTGACCGTGCTGGAAGCGGCGGCGTTGCGCCTGGCGGGCATGTCGCTGTTCGACGCGATCTGCCACGCGTTCGCCACCATGGCCACCGGCGGCTTCTCCACCCGCAACGCGAGCGTGGGCGCGTATGCGAACCCGGCGATCCATTGGATCATCATCGTGTTCATGTTCCTGGCCGGCACCAACTTCACGCTGCATTACCTGGCCCTGCGCGGGAAGTTGCGCGCCTATACGCGCGACGACGAATTCCGTTTCTATTTCTCCGTGATCGCGATCGCGTTCGTCTTGATCAGCCTGCCGCTTGTACTCCAGCAGGTTTATCCCACGCTGGAGCAGGCCGCCCGTCATGGGCTGTTCCAGACCGTCTCCATCATGACGACCACGGGGTTCGTGACGGCCGACTACCTGCTCTGGCCGCCGGTGGCGCACGCGGTTCTGCTAGTCTTGATGGCGGTGGGCGGCTGCGCGGGCTCGACGGGCGGCGGGATCAAGGTGGTGCGCCTGTTGATCCTGTTCAAGGCCGCCAAATCTGAGCTGCAGAAGCTCCTGCACCCGCGGGCGGTCACCACGCTCTGGTTCAACGGGCGCGCAGTGCCGGCGCAGCTGGCCACCAACGTGCTCGGTTTCCTGCTCCTGTTCATGCTGATCTATATCGCCGGCATCGTCGTGTTGACGCTCAGCGGACACGACCTGCTCTCAGCGGTCGGCGCCACCGCGGCGACGCTCGGGAACATCGGTCCCGGCCTGGGCAGCGTCGGCCCCGTCGAGAACTACGCACATTTCCTGGGCTGGGAGAAGTGGCTGCTGATGTTCTTCATGGTGGTCGGGCGCCTGGAGCTCTACACGGTCCTGGTGCTGTTTCTGCCGGAGGCGTGGCGCCGCACTTGAGCCGGCGATTGCCCGGGACTTTTCGGCCGGCGGGACGTATCTTGGCGGCGAACAGGAATCTTCTTGGAGGAGAGCCGCGCCATGTACCACGACAGCGCGTTGGCGCGCCCGAACTGGGCGCTCGACTCCGCCGCGGTCGTCGACCGCTGCGTCGCATTCATCGGGGAGACGATCGCGCGAACCGGCCGCGCCGGCGTAGTCGTGGGGCTTTCCGGCGGTATCGATTCGGCGGTGGCGGCCGCTTTGGCGGTGCGTGCGTTGGGCGCCGAGCGCGTGCACTCGTTCTGCTTGCCCCATGCCGACAGCGATCCGGCGAGCTTGCGGGACGCCCAGGCGGTGGCGGACCAACTGGGCCTGGCTCCGGAAATTGTGCCCATCACGCCCATGGTGGCTGCGTTTCTCCAGGCCCGGCCCGACGCCGACGCGGTGCGCCGCGGCAACATCATGGCGCGCGTGCGCATGATCGTGTTGTTCGACGCCTCGCAGACACGGCGGGCGCTGGTGCTGGGCACGGGCAACCGCTCGGAGTGGCTGCTGGGTTACACGACCATGCACGGCGACGCGGCTTGCGGCCTGAATCCGATCGGGCAGCTCTACAAGACGGAGATCCGTTTGCTGGCGGCGCATCTCGGGCTGCCCCGCCAAGTGCTGGCCAAGGCGCCCAGCGCGGACCTCTGGACCGGCCAAGCCGACGAGGACGAGCTCGGTTTCACCTATCGCGACGCGGACCGCGCGCTGCATCACCTCGTCGACGAAAAATTGCAGCCCAGGCAAATGGCTTCGCTGGGCCTCTCGCCGGCGCTCGTCGACCGGGTGGCGGCGCGGCTGCGGTCCCAGGCCTTCAAGCGCAACCTGCCGCCAGTCTGCGATTTCGGGCGGCCGCACCCGGACGCGGTCTGAACATCATGCTCGAGCCTCGACTGGTCCTACCGGACGTGACGCTCGCCGCGGGTTCCTGCTGGTTCGTGGCGACGCCCATCGGCAACCTGGGCGACATCACCCTGCGGGCGCTGGCGATCCTGGCGGCCAGCGACGCGATCTACGCCGAGGATACGCGCCACACTCGCAAGCTGCTCGCTCATTTCGGACTGTCGCGGCCGCTGGAGGCATACCACGACCACAACAAGGACCGCGCGGTGCCGCGCATCCTAGCCCGGCTGCGGGCCGGCGAATCGGTCGCTGTCGTTTCGGATGCCGGCATGCCCTGCATCTCGGATCCGGGATTCACGCTCGTGCGGGCGCTGCGGGAGGCCGGCCTGCCGTGGCACGTCGCGCCCGGACCGTCGAGCACGCTCGCGGCTCTGGTGCTGGCGGGCTTCGAGCCAGATCGTTTTGTGATGGCGGGCTACCCCCCCCGCCGGCCGGGGGCGCGGACCCGCTGGCTGCAAGAGCTGCTGGATCTCGACTGCACGGTCATCCTGCTGGAGAGCGTGCACCGGATCCGTTCGACGCTGGAAACACTGGCCGAGCTGGCGCCGGCCCGGGAACTGGCGATTTGTCGGGAAATCACCAAGCTGCACGAGGAAACGCTCCGTGGGCCGGCGGAGACGCTCCTGGAGTCGATGACCGGCCAGCGGCTGCGCGGGGAACTTGTCCTGCTCCTGCGCGGTCAAAGCAAAATCGAACGCAAAATCGAACGTGAGATCGGAGAGTAGCCATGGAATCGACCGGCTGGAAGGAAACGACGCGCGAACGCCTGCGTCCGGTGGTCCTGACCCTGGATCGCTGGGGCTTCAGTCCCCTGGCTGTCACCTTGACGGGCCTGGTGATTTGCCTGCTCGGTGCCTGGCTGGTGGCGGAGGGGCGGCTCTTCTGGGGCACGCTGGTGTTCCTGCTGGGCTCGACGTTCGACATGTTCGACGGCGCGCTGGCCCGACTGCAAGGCACGGTATCGCGGCGAGGCGCGTTCCTCGATTCGGTCCTCGACCGCTTCGGTGAGGCGGCCTACCTGATCGGCGTCGCGATCTGGTGGATGGAACGGCAGCCGGACAACTGGCAGCGCGCCGTGATCCTGGTCTTGATCACGCTGTTCGGTTCGTTAGCCACCAGCTATGTGCGCGCGCGAGCCGAAGGTCTCTCCGAGACATGCCGCGTCGGCGTGCTGCAGCGGACCGAGCGCGTGCTGCTGTTGGGCCTCGGGGGCCTGCTGGGCCGGCACCTGCTGTACGGCGTGCTCTGGGTGCTGGCCATTTTGACCATGGTGACCACGGTCCAGCGCATCCTGCATGTGGCGGCCAAGCTGCCCGGCAGCGGCCCGGTCGATCGCCTGAGTCGCAAGGCAGCCACTGGCGACCCCACACAGCCTGATCCGGCCGCGGACGCTGATCCCGCCGACATGCTGGTCGCTGACCTCGACGCCGCCGTTCAAGACGATCCCACCGATCGCCGGGAGCCTTTGTGAGCCAGGCTGGACACATCGCACCCGCGCACCGCGGTCTCTTGATCACCTTCGAGGGACCCGAAGGCAGCGGCAAGACAACGCTGATCGAGGCGCTGGCTGAGTTCCTCGGCCGGCGCGGCTGCGAGCCGCTGGTCTTGCGGGAACCCGGCGGTACCGGCATCGGCGAGCGGATCCGCAGCGTCTTGCTCGACATGTCGTCGCGTGGCATGAGCGCCGAAACGGAACTGCTGTTGATGGAGGCGAGCCGAGCGCAACTGGTCCGCGAGAAGATCCTGCCGGCGCTGGCGGCCGGGCTGCTCGTGCTTTGCGACCGGTACGCGGATGCTTCGGTCGCCTATCAGGGGTACGGGCGCGGTCTGGGCGAAAAAACGGTCGCGCAGTTCAACGATTTCGCCACCGGCGGCCTCGAACCCGATCTGACGTTTCTCTGCCTGCTGCCGCCGGCGCAAGGGCACGCCCGGCTGAAGGATCGCCCGACCGATCGCCTGGACCGTGAAACACTTGCCTTCCACGAACGCGTATACGCAGGTTATCTGGCGCTGGCTGCCCGCGCCGAGCCGCGGGTGGCGGTGCTGGACGCGGCCGCGCCGCCGGCGGCTGTCCTGGCGGCGGCGGTGGAGCGCCTCAAGCGATTGGAACACGGTTTGCTTAGATTTCTTTAGCGCTCGTAACGGGTCTTTGCCGCGGCCGGGCGGGCATTCCGCAACGTGAGGTAGGAAGTCATGCAGCATTTTCCGCGACACCTGATCTTCAGCCTGGTGCTGGCAGTGATTCTGGGCGCAGCCGGCGGCTGGGTGGCCGCGGGCGCCCTCGAGGAAGCCCAACCGGATCCGCGCAGCCGCCGCGAGCAGCAGCTCGAGGCGGCCGGACTGATGATGGACGTCTTCGATCGGGTGATGCTCAACTACGTCGACGAAATGGAGGCCCGCAAGATCGCTGAGGCGGCGATCCAGGGCATGCTCAAGGAACTCGACGAGCACTCGGCGTTCCTGCCGCCGACCAATTACGAAGACTTGATGATGTCCACCGAGGGCGAGTTCGGCGGCCTTGGCATCACCATTCAGCCGCGTGACCACTACCCGACCGTCATCTCGCCGATCGAGGGCACGCCGGCCTACTACATGCAGATCCAGGGCGGCGACCAGATCATCGAGATCGAAGGCGAGTCCACCTTCGATTTCAGCAGCCAGGATGCGGTCAAGCGGCTGCGCGGTCCCAAGGGGACCAAGGTCAACATCACGATTCGCCGGCCGGGGCGCGAGCAGCCGATTCCGCTGACCATCACGCGTGACATCATCAAGGTCGAGAGCGTCCCGCACGCGTTCATGATCGATGACATCGGCTATGTCCGAATCAATAACTTCTCCCGCACGACCGACGAGGAACTGCGGCTGAAGCTCGACGAGCTGACCCGGCAGAAGATGCGCGGACTCATCTTGGATCTGCGCACCAATCCCGGCGGCCTGCTTGAGGCTGCGAAACGGGTCAGCGAGCTGTTCCTCGAGCGCGGCACGCTGCTGGTCTACACCAAGGGCCGCCTACCCGCCAACAGCATGAGTTTCTACGCCGAGCGGCGGGGGCAGCCGTACAGCAAGGTGCCCATGGTCGTGATGGTCAACGGCAGTTCGGCGTCGGCGAGCGAAATCGTGGCGGCGGCGCTGCAGGACCACGACGCGGCGTTGGTGGTCGGCAAGACCACGTTCGGCAAGGGTTCGGTGCAGACGGTATTTCGCCTCAACGAGGAAGAGGCGCTCAAGTTGACGACAGCCCGCTACTATGCACCGTCGGGCCGCAGCATTCATATGGACCGGGCGACCGAAGGCCATCACCTCGGCGAGGACGATGCCGACCTCGAGGAGCCGCTGACCGAGCTCGAGCCGGCTCCGGCGCAGCGCGAGATCCCGCGGTTCCAGAAACGGCAGTACCGCACGAGCGGCGGCCGCGTCGTCTACGGCGGCGGCGGCGTGACGCCCGACATCGAGATCGAGCAAAGCTACCTCAGCGATTTCGAGGTGTCGGTCGAGCGAGACGGAGCGCTGTTCGGATTCGCGATCGAGTATGCCAGCACGCATCCGAACCTGCCCCGCGACTGGCAGCCCGACAACGCGGTCATGCGGGAATTCGCGAACTATCTGTCCGGCCGCGAGAATATCGAGGAGTACCTCGACTACTTCGGGCTGTCGCTCGGCGATTCCTTGCTGGCGGCGAACCGCGATTTCCTGAGCTGGGGCATCCGCCGCGAAACCATGCGGCGCATCCACGGCGCCCAGGCCGCGTATCAGGTGGCGATCGAGAAGGATACGCAACTGGACGAGGCGTTGGCGCTGTTCAAGCAGGCGCGGGACATCAACGGTCTCTTCGCGCTGGCGCAGGCCTGGAACGAAGAAGCCATGGCCAAGGCGGCGGCCGACTCGGCGGCCGCGGCCGGCGCCGAGACGGTCGAGTTGCGCTGAGCCGGCGCAGGCTGCTGCCCCGGTCGTCCGGGGCTGGGCGGGTGGTCCGCCATTCGGCGCGGCGACGCACCGGGCCGCCGCGGCGCCTGTCAGGGAGAGGGGATGTCCAGGACGAAATCCGGTGCGAACCCCGTTCTAGGCTGGTCGGGGTAGCCGCGCGGGTTGCTGACCATCCGCGTGGCGCCGAGGTGGTCGTTGCGGGCGCGATGCGTGTGGCCGTGGATCCAGGCGGTGGGACCGTGCGCGGCGATCAACGCTTCGAGGTCCGACGCATAAGCCGGCGCGTAGGGCCTGTCGTCGGCGTGCGGGGAGGTCGATCCCAAACTGGGAGCATGGTGGGTGACCACGACGGTCGGCCGCGACCGATCGGCGAGTTCCCGCGCGAGCCAGGCGCGGGCGCGCCGGTGCCAGCGCAGGGCATCGGTCGGCTGCGCCGGCCGCTGGCGGGGCGAGACCCGGATCTGCCGGTAATCCCACATCATGCGCCCGGCCAGCGCCATTGCGGCTCGGCGGTCGCCGTTCAGCGCGAAGTCGGTCCAGAGCGTGCAACCGAGCACGCGCAGCGCCGGCAGGTCGAGGACACCGCAGTCCAACACATGGACGCACGTGCCAGCCGCGGCCCGCCGCAACGCGTCCCGGTGGCGCGGGTAGCTGGCGCCGTAGTACTCGTGGTTGCCCGGCACGTAGACCACAGGCCGGCCGGCGAAGGCGGCTGCCGCCCAGGCTACGCCGGCGGTGCCCACGTGCACGTCGCCGGCCAGGACGACCAGATCGACGTCGAGCGCGGGCGGCGTCCAGTCGGCGAATTCCAGGTGCAGGTCGCTGAGCACGTGCAGCCGCATGGGAAGGTCTTTTCTGCCGGTGCCGTCACGCCGGTCGACCTCGCGGCCGGCGGGCGCCGTCGATCCGCTCAATCGCCGAGAACATGCCGGTCGATGACCTCGACCAACTCGCCGAAGCGGGGTTTGCTCAAGTAAGCGTCCGCGCCGACGGTCTGGCATTTCAAGGCGATCTGCTCGTTGATCAATGACGAGAACAGGATGACCGGCACGTCCCGCAGATTCAGCTCGGTCTTGATGCGGCGGCAGAGCGTCATCCCATCGAGCTGCGGCATTTCGATATCGGAGACCACCGCGCCGATCTGCGCGCGGGGATCGCTGCCCTCAGCGCTTGCGCGGTCGCAGATCGCCCGCAGTGCGTTGAGGCACGTTTGGCCGTTGTCGTAGACCGCCACGTTGTCGTAGCCGGCGCTGCTCAGTTCGGCCGCCAGGAGGCTGCGGATGGTCACCGAGTCTTCCGCCAACAACAGGGGAATCGAGCCGCGCCGCTGGTCGAGCGCCGCAGAGCGGCCTGTCGCGACGCGGTGTTGGCGGCCGGCCCGCGGCAGGATTTCCGACAAGATTCGCTCCATGTCCATCACCAGGATCTCGCGTTCTTCGATTCGCAGCGACCCGGTGAACTTGCTCTGCACGGCGGCCAGGTAAGGGCTCAGGGGGCTGATCGCGTTCCAGCTCACCCGGTGGATCCGTTTGACGCCGTCGACAAGGAACCCCGTGGTCTGCTCGTTGAACTCCAGAACCAGCACGATGCGGAAGGCCGCCGGCGCGCACTGGGCGTCGCCAACCTGGGGCGCGGCTTGCGGCGCCGGATGCGCGACGCCGGGCACTGCAGCCACGACCGCATCAACCGCCGCGCACTCGCCGGCGGACAGGAAGTCGCCAGCAGGGGAACAGATGCGCAGTTCCTGGCCCAGGTTGATCAGCGTGATCACGTGGTTCCGATACTGGTACGAACCGAACACCGCCGGATGAGCGAGCTGGATCTCCGTGACCTTCGCCGGCTCGAACTGCTCGATCGCCTGCACCTTCAGGACATTGACGCCGAATCCCTGGCCGCCGAGCTCGAATTCGAGGATTTCCACCTCGTTCGTCCCGGACTCGAGCAGGATGCCCTCCTTGGCCTTCATGCCGATCTACTTTCGTTCGCGTGAGCGTTCAGCCGACCAGATGCAGGCGCTGCAGCACGGTCTCGATGAGGTATGCTTCCTCCGGGCCGAGGTTTTCGAACTGCATGCCGATGCGTTGAAACCGCGCGTTGGCGTCGGGACGACTCCAGCAAACCGTGCCGGTGACGTCGATGGATAGCTTGCCGTTGGCCATGGTGGGCAGGGGCAATCGCACGTCCAGGACCCTCCCGACCTTGTACGAGGCGGGGGCGAGGAACATCAGGCCGCCGATGGTGATGTTGACCAGGCGCCCCAGGACGCGTTCATCGCCGGCGTCCAGAACGTTGATACGGTGGGGGCTGTTGCGGCGATTGCGCCGACGTTTCTCGCGCATGCGGATCCGTCCTCCGGCTGCCGGTCATTCGCTGGCGAATGTCTCATTGGCAGGTATCGGCGACAGACGCAGCCACTTGACGGGGAAGGTTGTGCCGTCGAGATTGTTGCCGGCTGGCGCCCAAGCCCCGGCGCCGCAACGAGATCGACAGGTGCGCGCCGGTAATTTCACAACTGGTTCATAACCAATAGATTGCGCCTGTCAGCAACAATCTCGACGGCACAACCGTCGCAATACAGACATTTCGCGGTGCCGCATCGTTAATTGATTCGACGGGATATTTTTTGCGAGCTTGACGGCATCGTCGTAGGCTGTATGCGGGACAATATCAATCTACAATGCGAGCTTCTGGCCGACGCGGCTCCGGCGCCGCGGAACGGCCGGACGTGAGACGCCCATGGGAAGGTCGGATACCGACCTCCGCGATCGGAGGATTCGCCATGGCAAAGAGCCGGATCATTCCGAATCTGTGGTTCGATACGGAGGCCAAGGAGGCCGCTGGATTCTACACGAGCGTCTTCCCTGGTTCGCGTATCGCCAGCAGTACGATATTGCGCGACACGCCTGCGGGCGACACCGACGTGGTCGCGTTCGACCTCGCGGGTCACCGCTTTATGGCGATCAGCGCCGGTCCACTGTTCAAGTTCGGTTGTGCCGTCGAGATTGTTGCTGGCCGGCGCAACCTGCTGTTACCGATGCGTTTGCGAGCTGAGCACCAACCTGCCCGCCAAGTCCGCTCCGGGTGCTGCGTTAGGCGCCGGCCAGCAACAATCTCGACGGCACAACCTTCAAGTTCAACCCCTCGATCTCGTTCATCCTGAATTTCGACCCGGCCAAGGACGAGAACGCGCGGCGGAACTTCGACGCGATGTGGCAGCGACTCGCGGACGGAGGGATGCCGCTTCTGCCGCTCGACAAGTACCCGTTCAGCGAGCGTTACGGTTGGCTCGCGGACCGATACGGCGTGACCTGGCAATTCATTCTCGCGGACCCCGAGCAAGAAGAGCGGCCATTCATCGTGCCGTCCCTCATGTTCGCGGGTTCCGATGCCGGACGCGCTGAGGAAGCGATCAGGTTCTACATGTCCGTCTTGCGGAACGCCCGTCAGGGACTGGTCGCGCGGTACGGTCAGAACCAGGAGCCGGACAGGGAAGGAACGATCATGTTCGCCGATTTCGTTCTCGAAGATCAGTGGTTCGCCGCGATGGACAGCGCGCAGAAGCACGACTTCGGATTCAACGAGGCGATTTCGCTGCTCATCGGCTGTCAGACCCAGGCTGAGATCGATCACTACTGGGAGCGGCTCTCGTCGGTTCTGGAAGCGGAACAGTGCGGGTGGCTCAAGGACAAGTTCGGTGTTTCCTGGCAGGTCGCGCCGGCGGATCTGGAGACGATGATGAACGAAGGGACGCCAGCGCAAGTCGCTCGGTTGACCGAGGCGTTCCTCAAGATGAAGAAGTACGATCTGGCAACACTCAGACAAGCCTACAACACGGCGGCGGGGACTGCACGAGGATGAGCACGAAGCCAAGAAGAACAATGGATTCATGGACGGGGAACGAATTGTGATGAAGGAGCGCGCACGCGAGCTGAAGGCGGCAGCGCGCCGCAGCCCGCGCGCCGGACCTCAGACGATCACCACTGGGTCGCCGACCGCGACGAGGTCGAACAAGGCCGCGATGTCGGCGCGTCGCAGGCGCACGCAGCCGTGGCTGCAGGGCTCGCCGATGCGGTGTTCGTGGTTGGTGCCGTGCAGATAGACGAGGCGCGCGAGCGTGTCGACCCCGGGACCGCGGTTGACGCCCTCCTGGCAACCGTCCAGGGTCAAGACGCGGCCCAGGATGAGGTCGCGCGGGTCGGGACGTCCGTCCCAGACCTCGCCGGTGGACTCGCGGCTGACGAATATGGCGTCGTGCCGGGCGCCGCCGCCGATTTTCTGGGCGATGCGGTGCACGCCGGGCGGCGTGCCGCCGCTGCCCTCGCGCGCATCGAGGCCGGCCGCCGCTGTCGAGACGGGCCAGGTCGCGACCGGGTCGCGGCCGTGCAGCAAGGTGGCGAGCTGGGCGGCCACGTCGACGAGCAACCAGCGCGCCGGCGGTTCGCCGCCGCCGCCGGCAGCGACGAGAGTCGCGAGGGCCCGGTTCAGGGTCGCCTGGTCCATGCCGCCGTCTCCTCGTTGGCGAGGTCTTGCGCCCGCTGCAACCACCGTTCAACTTCGTCCGTCCGGCCACGATAGCACCGGCCGGGCCTGCCCGACAACGCCTTGAATTTCGACCAGCCGGGCATCACATTACCCTTGTCGAACCGTTAACAGATCGGCGGGGCGGTCATTTGCCTCCCCGTTTGCCGCTGTATTCCCCGCTTGCCAAAGGACCGGACCTATGTTCGATATCGGCGCCTCCCTGGAGCGCGAGATCCTCGCCGTCATGAAGAACCGGCCCACGGTGCTGTTCATCGAGCCGGAAGACCCCCGGGTAATCGAGGCGGCCCTCCAACTGCCGCGGTACGCCCGCCCGGTCTTCCTGTGCAGCCGCGAACAGGTCGAAGCAGTGATCCGCGAGAAGTTGCCCCACGTCTCGCCCGCCCGCGTCGCCTTTACGCTGGGCGAGGCGGCGTTCTGCGAACTGGAGCGCTGCCGCGACCTGCAGGAAGAGCTTGCGCGGGCGATGCTCGAGCTGCCGGCCGAGCGGCGTCTGACCGACGACCTCGAGGAGGCCCGCCGCTTGGTCGCCACGCCGGCTGGCTTCGGGATCATGGCCACCCGCGAGGAACACTGCGACATGGTAGTCGGCGGCGCCCGCCACGAGCCGCGCGAGTTCTTCCGTCCGCTCCTGAAGGTCATGCAGCGCGAGCCGGTGCTCACCGAAGCCGGCGTGATCGTCTTGCCGGACGACCACCCGCAAGACCTCTATCCGCACAACATCCTGGTGATCGGCGACGTGGGCGTCAACGCCACCATGACGCCGGAGAAACTGGCCCGCATCGCGGTCGGCACCTGCGCGGTCGCGCGCGACCTCATCCCGCTGGAGGAACTGCCGGAGATCAGCGGCGTCATGGTGAGCTACTCGAATCGCGGCAGCGACGAGGGGCCGTCGCCCGAGCTGGTGCGCGACGCGGTCAAGCTGCTGCCGCGCTTCCTCGAAGAGCGCTGCCGGCGCGGCGCGCGCTATTGCACGATCGGCATCCAGGGCGAGGTCAAGATCAACGTGGCCCTGAGCCGGCGCTCGGCGCAGCTCTACGAGGGGGGCGAAGACCACAGCGAGCGCTTCCGCGGCGCCAACGTGATCATCACGCCGAACCTCGACACCGGCAACCTGCTCTTCCACCTGTTCGCGACGCGCTATCCGCAGGCGCACAAATTCGGTGCGGTCTTCGGCATCCGTTTCCGCGGCGTGGATCTGCCCATGGACGTCGCGCCCGGCGACGCCGCGCTGGCGGTCAAGGCGAACATCCTGCGCTTGATCAAGTTCGGCGAATGGGTGCGCACGCCGCGCGACACCTTCTTCCCGCGTCCGCGCATCCTGGCGATCAATCCCGGGTCGACGTCCACCAAGCTGGCGGTCTTCGAGGGCGAAGAAGAGATCTTCGCCCAGGAATTGCAGCATTCGGCGGCCGAACTCGAGCCCTTCGAAGGCCAGCGTATCGTGGCGCAGTTCGAGTTTCGCAAGCAGGTGATCGAGCAGTTCCTGGCGGAGAACGGCGTCACGCTGGACATGCTCGACGCGGTCAGCGCCCGCGGCGGTCTGGTGCGGCCGATCCCGCATGGGACCTACGACGTGAACGAGGCCATGCGCCATGATCTGCTGGAGGGCCAGCTCGCGGACCACGCATCGAACCTCGGCGCGATGATCGCCCACGCGCTGGTCGGCGACCGCGGCAAACCCGCGTACATCGTCGACCCCGTCGTGGTGGACGAGATGGAGGAGCGCTGCCGCTACACGGGGCTGAAGGAGATACGCCGCAAGGCGATCAGCCACGCGCTCAACCAGATTGCGACCGCCCACCGCTACGCGCACGATCACGAGACGTTCTACGAACACCTGAACCTGATCGTCTGCCACATGGGCGGGGGCATCTCGATCGGCGCGCACCGCAAGGGGCGCTACGTCGACGTCAACAACGCGCTCGACGGCGAAGGGCCGTTCTCGCCGCAGCGGTCGGGCTCTTTGCCGGTGGGCGATCTGATCCGCCTCTGCTACAGCGGTAAGTACACGCTGCAGGAAATGCTGAAGTTGAACAAGGGGCGCGGCGGCCTGATCGATCTCTTGGGCACCGCCGATTTCATGCTCGTGGAGAAGAAGTATCTCGCGGGCGATCCCGATTTCGCGCTGGTCTTCGAGGCGATGGCCTACCAGCTCAGCAAGTGGATCTGCTCGCTGATGCCGGCGTTCAACGGCGAGCGTGTGGACCAGGTGCTGCTGACCGGCGGGCTGGCGCGCGCGAAGCCTCTGCTCGATCTTGTGCGCCGCGGCTGCGAGCCCCTCGGCTGCGGCGTGAGCGTCTACCCGGGCGAGAACGAGATGATCGCCTTGGCCCAGGGCGCGCTGCGTGTGCTCGAAGGTCGCGAAAGCGCGAAGGAATACGTCTCCGAATAAAGTCTCCGACTGACCTTCAACGGGAGGCCGACCTTGAACCCGATCCGCAGCCTCGATCAACTGGTCGTCCAACTGCAGGGCCAGCCGTCGCGCCGCGTGGCCGTGGCCGCCGGCGAAGATCCCAACACGATCCAGGCCGCCGGCCGTGCGGCCGCCGAGAAGATCGCGACAATGATCCTGGTCGGCCATCGGCAACGCATTGCGGAGTTGTGCGCCGGGCACGGGCTCGATCCCGCCATCTTCACCATCGTCGACGAGCCGGACACCATGCGGGCGGGCGCCGAGGCCGTGCGCATGGTACGCAACGGCGAGGCCGACGTGCTGATGAAGGGCTTGATCGGCACCGACAAGTACATGCGGCTGATCCTGGACAAGGAGCAGGGGTTGCTGCCGCCCAAATCCGTGCTCAGCCACGTGACCGTGCTCGACATCCCGGCTTACCGCGCCGCCCAGGACAAGCTGCTCTTCGTCAGCGACGTGGCGATTATCCCGGATCCCGACCTGGAGACCAAGCTGAAGATCGTGCAGTACGTGATCGACGCCGCGCACGCATTCGGCATCGCCGAGCCGCGCGTGGCGCTGATCGCGGCCACGGAAAAGGTCAATCCCAAGATGCCGGCTTGCGTGGACGCGGCCATCATCACGCAGATGAACCGGCGCGGTCAGATCACCGGCGCCGTCGTCGACGGACCGCTGGCGCTGGACGTGGCCTGCAGCCCGCAAGCTTGCGAGATCAAAGGCCTCGACTCGCCGGTGGGCGGCAGCGCCGACTGCCTGGTGTTCCCGAACATCGAGACGGGCAACGTGTTCTACAAGGCGACCACGGTCCTCGGCGGCGCGCGCCTCGCCGCCGCCGTGGTCGGCGCCACGGCGCCGTGCATCCTGACCAGCCGGGCCGACAGCGAGGAATCGAAATTCCTGTCGATCGCGTTGGGCTGCCGGCTGGCGGTCTGACGCGACCGAGCGCGGCCGTTGCGCCGATCACCCGGCCGGCGCTCCGCGCGCGAACCGGCCGCCAACGGAGGCCCCATGTCCGCTGCGACGCCCCCTGCGATCCAGGATTTCTATCCCGATGACGCCGCCCGCTGCTACGGATGCGGGCGGTTGAATCCGGAGGGCTTGGGGCTGCAGACCCGCTGGGACGGCGATGAGACGCTGACTCTCTTTACACCGCAGGCCTATCACACCGCGCTACCCGGCTTCGTCTACGGCGGTCTGCTCGCCTCGTTGATCGACTGTCATGCGACGGGCACCGCGGCGGCGGCCAGCGAACGGGCGGCCGGGCGCGATATCGGCGCCGCGGCGGCGCCGCGGTTCGTCACCGCCGCGCTGAACGTGGCGTACCTGCGGCCGACTCCCCTGGGCTGCGAATTGGAAATCCGCGGCCGCGTTACGACGAGCAGCGAGCGCAAGACGGTGGTCGCCGTCACCTTGGCGGCGCGCGGCGAGGTCACCGTGCGCGGCGAGGTGGTCGTGGTGCGGCTGCCGGCGGCCCCGGCCGCCCGCGCAGACTGACGACTCCTGACTCCGATCACGCCTACCGGCGTCTCAGCAACAGCAGGGTCATGTCGTCGCCCACCGGCACTTCGCCGCGGAAGCGCTCCAGGTCGTCGTGCGTCGTCTGCACCACCTCCGGCAGCGACGCGTGCCGGTGGGCCATGACCAGGCCGGCGAAACGCTCTTCGCCGTACTCCTGGTCGTCGGCGTTCGTCGCTTCCGGGATCCCGTCACTGAACAGCGCCAGGATGTCGCCGGGAGCCAGCGTCAGTTCCTTGGCGGCGTACTTGGTGTCCTCCAGCAAACCGATCGGCAAACCGCCGGTGGCGCAAGTCTCGATGCTGCCGTCGGCTCGCACCACGAACGGCGGGTTGTGCCCGGCGTTGACACAAACCATGCGGCCGGTCGCGGGGTCGAGTAGTCCCAGGAAGGCGGTCGTGAAGCGCACATGGTCGGTGGTCAGGTAGATCTCGCGGTTCAGCCGGTTCATCAGGGGTCCTGGATGCCATTGTTCGCCCAGCATGAAGCGGACTAGCGACAGCACCTGCGAGACCAGCAGCGCGGCGCCGAGGCCCTTGCCCGTTACGTCGCCGACCAGAACGGCCAGCCGGCCGTCGGCCAGCAGGCGCGCGTCGTAGAGATCGCCGCCGACCTCGTAGCACGGCTCCAGGCTGGCGGTCAAATCCCACCCCGCGATTTCAGGCAGTTCCGCGGGCAGGATGTGGTCGAGGATCTCGCTGGCCGTGGCGAGCTGCGCGTCTTGCCGGTGTTTCTCTTCTTCGAGCACGTGATAGCGCGCGTTGGTGATCGCGACCGCGATGCTGTTGGCGAGCATGGTGAAAGCGCGCAGCTCATCGCGGCTGATGCGCTTGGCGCGGGTGTCGTCGGCGTAGAGCAGCCCGATCACGTCCTCGTTATCGAACAGCGGCGCCGCAACAGCGGTGCGGATGCTCTGGTTGACCATGCTCAGGGCGCCGTCGAAGTTGGGGTCGTTGACAGGGTCGGTGGTCAAGAACGAGGTGCGTTGCTCGATTACCCGGTTGACCATCGTGCGGCTGAGGCAGAGGCCGCCCTCGCTGGGGTTGCCCTTGATGCGTGAGGCGACGATCATCGGATCAGGGCGGCCGGCTTCCAGTAGAAGAATGAAACTGCGCTCCGGCTCGAGGGCGGTGTCCACCAGATCGAGGATCGGTTCGTACAGTTCCGCCGGGGCGCGGGGGATGGTCAGCAGCTCGCCGGCGTCGGCCAGGATCTGGAAGAGGCGCGACTGGCGGCTCTGTTTACGTTGGCGCTCGGCCGTGATTTCTTCCCAGGACAGTTCCTCCCGGGGGATCAGGGTGGCCGATTCAGTGAAATGCGTCGGGCGGGCGGGTTGATCGCCTTCCACCCGCAGCAGCACGCCGGACAGCTCCAGCTGGTCGCCGGGTTGCAACGCCAGCGGACCGATCACGAGCTGACCGTTGACGCGTGTGCCATTGCGGCTGCCGAGGTCGGCGACGGTGAGCACGTCGCCGTCGCGGCGGATCTCGGCGTGTTTGCGCGAGATGCTCGCCAACGGCAAGCGCAACCCGGCTTCGGCGCCGCGGCCGATGATCAAGATCCCTTCGGCTAGTTCGTGGCGGATCGAGCGACCCGCAATCTGGCCGACGAGCGAGATGGACATGGCGAACCGTCCTACCGGAGAACGAGTGGCGCGGGAAGCGACTCGGGCAATTCTGCGCGACTTGCGGGTACTTTAGCGGAATGCCGTCCGCGCGGCAACGCGGCTTCGCGCCGGGCAGGCCGCAACTTGCCACCCGCCGCACCCTGTGCTAACGTCCCTGCGCGCCAGCTCCGACATAGCGTTCCGTGCTTTCGCCCAACCCCAACCACGGGATGTGCCATGGCTCTCGAACAAGATCAGCGTATTTGCCAACTCGCGCCGTCGTCCGGGTTCGACGAGTTCGTCGTACGCCGGTTTCGCGGGCGGGAAGCGATCAGCGAGCCGTTCCGTTTCGATCTCGAGCTGGTGGCGCCCGATTTCGCCGTCGACCTGGACAGGCTCCTCGGCGCTAACCTCACGTTCACCGTGACGCTGCCCAACGGCGTCGCGCGGCCGTTTCACGGCCTGGTCGCCCACGTGCAGCAGACCGCCGTGGAATTGGCCGGCGCGATCTACCAGTTGCGGCTCGTACCCTGGACCCGCTTGCTCGATCTGCAAACGAACTGCCGGGTGTTCCAGGAAATGGCGGTGCCCGATATCGTCGAACGCGTTTTCGGCGATCACGGCGCCCTCGACTTCGAGCTGCGACTCGAGGCCGAATACCAGCAGCGCGTGCTCTGTGTGCAATATCGCGAGAGCGACTGGGCGTTCGTCACAAGGTTGCTGGAAGAGGAAGGCATCGCCTACCACTTCGAGCACGAGGACGGACGCCATGTCCTGGTACTGTGCGATTCGCCGGGGCGCAGGCAAGCTTGCCCGGAGCAGGCGACGGCGCTTTTTCGCACGGCGCAGGACAGCGGGCAGCAGGACGACGGCATGTTGCAGGACGTGGTGCAGGAATTCCGTCTGG
>Ga0334884_1002014_pt1 | contig 27628 bp, 24 predicted proteins | sample GraSluR1_MG_7_FD_207215 | JGI IMG/M metagenome (GOLD analysis project Ga0334884, IMG submission 207215) | Sludge microbial communities from methane-producing bioreactor in Wageningen University, Netherlands - Granular Sludge_12_05 R1 | ecosystem: Engineered > Bioreactor > Anaerobic >...
ATAAAATCAAGCATTTTAAAAACCAACGGAACTTAGTCTGCGACGGATTCACGTTGGTTTTATCGATTTTTGTCAGACTAAAGTCCACTCTACGCACCGGTGGAACTTACTTTGAAAATTTACCTTTCAGATGGAGTTTGGATTCTATACAGGTTGCTTTGTTATCAAGGAAATTTAAAAACTGCAATAATTGCTTTGCTACAAGATAATGGAAAATGTTAATTTTTTGTTCAATAAAGAACCAAAAAACCTAAATGCTAAAATAGCTTTTAGGTCTTTTAAAATATCTTATAAGAGTTCCAAATATACAGTTTTCAACTATATCAATATTTGAGGAACCTGAATTTGAGGACTAAATTACCTCATATATGATTAACTATTTTTTGAAATATATACTGGTATATCAGAATCGATTATTTGAATAAGCTTTTCTCGATTTAAAACTTCTGCTTCTTCTGCCAGTCGCTTGGACTGACTTAGCACAACATCATCAAAAAAATTTCTAACTAAGCGACCGTTTGAAAAATTCTCGTCTTGCTCCTGCAATTTGGCTTCGAACCAATCTTTCACTTTTACAAGTGCTTCCTCAGTCGGCTTATACTCATAAAGATTGCAATCAAAGGTAAAAATGTCTACCAGCTCGTCAAGTGTGTAATCTGGAAAGGTGATAAATGTGTTGAAACGTGATTTCAACCCTGGATTTGACTGGAAAAATGTCTCCATCAAGTCAGAATAGCCTGCCACAATCACGACCAAATCATCCCGATAATCTTCTAAAGCTTTAGTCAGCTCCGTTAAGCATTCCCTACCGTAACTGTCACTTTTTTCATTTTCAGTGATACTATATGCTTCATCGATAAATAACACTCCACCCTTGGCTCGATTAACCAATTTTTTTACCTTGATTGCTGTTTGCCCTTGATATTCCGCAATTAAATCTGTCCGACTAGCTTCAATGAAATGCCCTTTACTCAATAAGCCAAGTGATTTATACATTTTTCCAACAATGCGAGCGACCGTAGTTTTAGCTGTCCCAGGATTTCCTAAAAACGCCATGTGTAGCGTTTTATTGGACTTTTTGAGTCCTACTTTAATACGAGCTTGTTGGATTTTATTAAAAGTGATTAAATCATTAACTTGCTCTTTTACATCAGTCAAGCCCACTAACTGATTCAACTGATTTTGCAATTCATCCAATGATTGATTCGATGCTAACTTGAGTTTTTGGTAGTTTTCATCAACTTGCTTCGCACCCAGATAAATATAGAGCAACTCGATGATTTTTGCCTGCTCTTTTGCAAATTTTTCTTGATGTTTGTTCAAAAGACCAAGTTGATTAATTAATACCAAGGCTGCTCTTTCATCTTTTTCATCCACAATTTCCAAAGCAATTCTCTCGAAAGTCTGGTCATTTTGTAGATGAACATCTAACTTTTGACACTCTGCCAACAGTTTCTGACGATATTCTTTGGAATGCATTAAATTACCCCACTAACAATCAAGATTAGCAGGACTAGCAAAGCTATAAAATTCACGCCCAGACCGACCGATAAATATTGAATCTTTTTCGCAGCTTCTTCTTGGAAGTTTTTAGCTTCTGTTTGACTGTCCCTCTGCTCTTGCAATGCACTATTATATTCCTTTTGAAACATTACAAATTGTCCTGCAGTAGATTCTTGAGATAAGCGCAATTCATCATATGCTTTTTCTTGAATGGATTTATATGATTGATAATCATCAACATACTCTTCTTGAACCATTTTAAAATTTTGATACTCATCGTAAAATTTATCAATGTCTTTCAAGTGTTCATAGCTATCAAGATTTTCTTTAAAAGCTCTCAAACTTTTTACAATTTTTGATATATTTGTAACATTCTTTTCAATCTCGATTTGATGAGCATCTAATTTACTCTGCTGTTTGAGCAAATTATCGTGATGCTCTTTCAGCACATCTTGTTGCACTCTAACATCACTACTTGTTTTCTCAATAGCTCTAACATTAGAAAGAATACTTGCAATGTACTCCTCATCAAGTGCATCCAATGCGTTGTAAACTTCACGAAATTCTTTAATAAAATTATTATGACTTTTATTGATATCAACAAAGTTTTTCTGAATATCTGATAATCTTATATTAAGTTCATCACCTGTCACTTTATGATTACCTAACCTAAGAAAACCTCGTTCCTTTTCAACTTTATCAATACTAAATTCAGCTTCACTTTTAGTCGTAAAATCATTTAAGCGACTCTTAGCAAGCTGAAAACTATGTCTTTTGACTTCCATCTCATTCACAGACTATTACACCTACTTTAATAACTCATCTAACTTTTCTGAAATTGAATCTATTTCTTTGATAACATCAACAGACTCGCCATCTAGACTAGTTTCTTTTTTATCGGAAAAGTCATCCACAAAATCTTCAATAATACTTTGATACGCATTTTTCATTATATCACCGGCATCTAAATGCCTTTTATAAATAGAACTTGCATTTTCACTCTTAGCTTTTTGTAAATTCTCTGCAGTATCCATTACTTCACAAGAAGAGTCTTCGTCTTGAAGAGAATATTGCTCTCTTGAAATACTCTCTTTACTTTTTGATACTCTATCATTAAGGTTTTCTTTCTTAAACAACCAATATGTAGTTCCAACAGCTGCTCCTAACAATGAGATACTGATAAATATTTTTTTCATTTTTTCCTCCTTATAACAATTCTGAAAGTAAATCATCTAAATCAGAACTTGTTTTATCTATTTTTTCGTTTGTAATGATATCCTCTTCATCTATTATTGTTACATACTTATTATCGGAAAAATCATATACAAAATCTTCCATAATATTCTGATAAGCATTTGTCATCATTGAATACGCTTCTTGACGCCGGTCCGAAATAGAGTTGATAACATTTGCTTTATCTCTTTCAAGTAGGGCTTCATTTAGGATTTTACGTTTCTGCTGTTTCGATAAAATTTCATTACCTTTATCTATCTGCTTGCCAATATTTTCTTCCTTCAGTCTCTTTTCAACAAGTTTCTCAATATGATTGATGATAATAGCACCAACTATACCAGAAACAACTGCACCAAAAAACATACCTAGAATATTAGCTAGACTTCCAAGTAAAGGGATTTGGACTGCAAAAAGTGGGATCGATATTAAACCTTTTTCTATAGTCTCACTAAGCAACATTGCACCTATACCAGTCATACCAGCAATGACAATTTTACCCGCTTCCATCAATCGGACTCCCAAAGGTTTACTCTTGTTCTCTTGATTTCTTAAATAGTCAATAGCTCCTTTAAGTGAACGCCACCCCTGTTTTAGCATGGACCACACTTTTTTTAACGTGCTTACAATCGGACCGACAATCGCTGTAATAATCATAGAAAACATGGTGTTCCCCGCACTAATGACTTTCTGTTTTAATTCACGTACAAAATCATGTATGGCCTCTTTAATACTATCTATCAAAGCATTTAGTTTTCTCTTGCCTGACTTAAACCATTTAACTAGTTTTATGACGATTTCTTTGACTAAGTCAGCTAACAGTTGAAGAACCACCGTACGTACTGCAGATTTTCCGATACGAAAAGCTTCTTCTTTTTGAGATTTTTTACCTGCTTCAAATGATCTCTGTTCCCCTTCCTTTTTCTTCCGTTCGTATTCTTCTCGAGACACTTTATCTTTTTGACGAAGTTTTGCTTTATCCTCAGGACTCATATCAAAAATTTCATCAGGTTTTTGTCCATTGGCATTAGGAGTGTCTAGCCACTCACCCGTTCTTGAATCTCCTTTTGAACGATTCCAACTCGATGGCATCTCATTCAAATTTGTTCTACTATTAGCATAATTCTCCTGTTCTTCAGGAGTTAGATGAGCATTGGCTACTGGATCTCTAATAATTTCTCCGGCAGAAACTGTGTGATCCATATCTGTACCATTTTTCGCAGACCCTTTCGGCCTTCCTTTATCAAATCGTTTACGTGCATCCTTAACTAAAGTTGCTTCTTCCTTTCCTGTTCTCGTTCTATGTGTTTTAATATCCCCCTTCTCATCTCTTTCAAAATTCGACTGCCAAGTGTCATAACGTTGTTGATAATCGATTACCGTATTATGCAAGGCAATCTTTCCTTTTGCGAAATCCTCTGAAGATTGAAAATGTGCTGATTTTCTTAAGTCTAGATTTAAACCATTATTCTCTTTTATAAAATCTTCACCAACAGTAGAAGAAATTTGATTTTGAAACTGCTCCATTATAACATCCTGAATAATATTAGACAGCTCATCAGGATTACCGATGTTTTCTCTTTCTTCAACTAAAAACTTTAGATCCGCCGTCAACTCTTCGATGTTTTGATCCAGCATTTCCTCCATGGCATCAAAGTTAAACTCTTCAATGTCAAACGCTTTATCAAGTTCTTCTTCAATTATCCCCTGTTTATTAAGTTCATTTTTATCATTTTGCGTTGCTTCCATAATTTACCTTTCTTCTCTCAATATTCTCACCTTATCGCCCTGACTTCTTAACCACATCCCAATACCTTTACCAAATGCTTCTGCGCTTACTATTACACCCGAATCAGTTTTCTTTTCGATTTTAGCTGTGGGAAATCTATCTAAAAGTGATTCTAAGACTCCTGAAAACTCAAATCTCACGGTCTCGAGTTCGCCCATATACATAAATTGAGTTCTTCGTTTAAATTCAGCTTCACTAAATCGTTGACTATATGGAATAGCAAAAATTTTTCCCATAACTTTGACATTTTGGATGCGATCAACTCTAAATACTGTAGGATACTTGAGGTTTTCGTCCATTTGAAAAGCTAAAAGGTAGAAATAAAACTCCGAGAACACAATTCCAACCGGCTTAACTTCATGCACTCTTAATTCCCCATCTGCTCGCTTATAATTTATCTGTATAACTCGTTGAGCACTTATCGCTTGTCTAAGATTCCATATTTCTTTTACAAGTGTTTTACCGTGTTGAAGCTCTAAATAATTCACCTTTTCACTATTGATAGCTCTACTAACTTGCTTTGCTTCCTCTTTTTGACAAAGACTAAGTAGCTTGTCAACTATATCTGTAAACTCTTGTTTATTGAATGCCCTACTCTCAATCAGAATTTTGCAAATTGCAAAAATTTCTTGTTTTGAAAGCTGAGTGGGTTTTGACTCTAGCCTATAACAATTATTCTTACGATCATATTTGACTTCACCAAGTCCTTTTTCTGAATAGTAAAGTCTAAGTCTATCAATATCTCTTTGAAAGGTTTTAGAATCTACTCCAAACCTCTTAGATACTACTGACTTATCCAATGACTCACCTCTACTAAGCAGATCATGAAGTTCTATTAACCTAAATGATGATAACGACATAAAAAATCCTTTATATATGTTTTTTAACGAAACATTTACTTATTTGTTCGGTTATATTGTATCAAAAACACATGGACAAAATTTGGTGTTTTATTTAATTTTTTTAAATTTTATTGAACAATATACTTTTCGGAATCTCATTCATCACAAAGCAAATACACTTGTATAAAAATCATGCAGACAAAAATAATGTTCTTTACAATTAATGTGAATCTAAATCTTGTTGAAAATATTTTGTCTTTTACAACTGTATTTTTGGAAAACCCAAGCTTTAATTTGATATCTTAAAAATAAAAAAGTAGATTAGAACTTTTCTTTAGTTTAGCATCTAATCTACTAAAATGTAACTAGGTAATAATTAGGTAAGGTAAAATTATTTTTAAAAATTAAGCATTGTAACTTTACTCAGCAATAAATGCTACTACTGCAGTAACTCCATCCTCATTGCGTCCAAATTGAGCACTATTGCCATTTCTTAGTTCTCCTTTAGCTAATCCCAAACCCAGACTTAGTTTAGAAAAATTCTCTCTACTATATGAATAAGGTTTCCAATTATTATAATAAAAATCCATAGCTAAATATTTCTCAGATACTATCTTATGGAACTCTTCACTTACAAAAGAAACATGTTCAAAAAGAGCTGTCCCTTGGCTATCAACCGTTTTCCAAGAGCTGCCATCAGGACGAACTTTACTTTCCCCTTCAGTAAACATATAACCATAATCAGCTTGTTCCTGAGCTCGTATTGATGCAATTTCTCGTCCATATGATGTTGAGGTAACTGGTTCTAATCCCTGAGCCACTCTATCCGCATTTAAATACTCAAGGAAATATTTGGTAACTAAGTCCATATCAATGGTATTCTTAATCTTAGCTAATTCATCTTTTGAAAATCTTGAAAGACCAATATAATTGCCGTTAGCGTTTTCAAACAATTGATCTTCATTGTAGGTATTTAGATAAGTGAAGAGAGTACCATAGGTAGAGGGCATAGCGACATCGCCAGCAGCCATCCCAATCACTTCATTTTGAGCTGGCGTTAACTCTTTAGAGACAACAGCACCATTTTTTTCTGTAACGATATAGTAGGCTTGTTTCCCTTCTTTTAAAACTTTAGTTTGTCCATAAGGGACACTAGCATCCTCTACATATTCTGTTTTAAAGATTCTATTGTTATAATCGTAATAATCATCATCAAACGGAGTTAATTCTTGAGTATATTGATAATATGTTCCTTGCAAAATCATCTCATTAACCGGCTCTTTTCGATTTTCTTTAACCACTTCACGTCCTGTTTCCATGCCATTTGTGTAGGTGATTTTATAGGTTGTTTCAACATAGCCATCTTGACCAACTGTTTTTACTTTAGTTTGTCCCTTTTCTAAAGTATCATCATCTTGATATTCTGTTTGATATTGTAAAACATCTTTTGTTGTTTCAGTCTTCGTTGTTATCTTATCTTTAGTCCCATTCAAGATAATCTCGTCAACTGCATCTTTTTTATTTTCTTTAACTTTTTGTCGTTTACTTTCGACACCATCTTTGTAAGTTATTTTATAAGTTGTTTCAATGTAACCATCTTGCCCTTTAACCTTGACTTTGGTTTCGCCCTTATATAGGCTATCGTCATCTTTAGTAATAGATTTATATTTAATTATTTCTTTCGTTGTTTCAGTTTTGCTCGTTACTCTAACTTTAGGATCAAAGGTATCTTCTGCATACCAACCAACACCCTCACCTTTCCAACCTTTCTTGATTAAAGAATCGTACTCCCCCTTACTCAATGTATAGTGATGAGCCCCAGCCTTTTTCGCATTAGGATTATAAAGACGGTATACTTTTGACGATCCTCCCGATTTCCAACCAACACCTTCATACTTCCAACCAACTTTTACAAGCATGTCTTTTTCACCCTTGCTAGTCGTATAATGGTGGTCACCAGCATTTGGATTATATAATCGGTAAACATCAACACCATTGGTGGGAGCAGTCCATGCACCACCCTCATACTTCCAACCGACTTTAACTAAAAAATCTTTTTCTCCAATTGCAGCGGTGTAAAAATGTTCACCACTATTCGGATTGTATAAACGGTACATTCCAGTACCATTTTCTGCTGAAACTGTTGTTGGAAATAACAAAATTCCAGATATTGCAGCGACGTAAAACATTTTCTTTTTCATTATCTAATCCCCCATAAAAAGATAACTTGATATTTCAAACAAATTATAACACACAAAGAAAGCGATAACAATGGTTTTTGTTTCGCTTTTTTAAATAATTTAATAGTTTTTAATTAGATAAATTTTTGATAGTTAATGAAACTTACCTCACGATTGGTACCCAAAGCTCCATTTCGTAGTCATCTGAGTGCATGTCGGCTTCTGAATATACTTCAAAGTCTGGGGCTCCAGAATGACGATAGCCTGTTTCTGGAAAGAAGACTTCTAAAACATACTTCCAAGCCTGATGAATGGATCCTGGGATTGGTCCCTTAACAGGAATAATGGCATATTCAGCTGGTTCAACTTCTATGATAGAAAGTCCCAATTCTTTAGCCTTTTCTTGGTCGGTTACATCATAGCCAGCCATATAATTGATGAGATTTTCTTCTTTGACATCCGTACAAATACCATAGGATTGCCCATTTCCCAGTCCTTCCAAAGTTTCAAAGGAATAAGTGCTGTAAAGCTTATCCCATAGAGCTGGGCATTGACTATTATCAACTCCTTCTAGTAAGAGGCCTGCTACTGCAAAAGCATCTTTCTTTTCAATTCTGATATCCATATCTTTTCCTCCTGTTATTTTTAGTGATAATTTAACGGGTGGGAAGACCTTATAGGCACTTCCAGAGCGAACTTGAGTTGGGGTGGAACCATGAAATTTCTTAAAAGCTGCACTGAAAGCATCAGCTGAATCATAGCCATATCTGACAGCAATATCAATAATCTTTTCTGATGTTTCTTTTAAATCATTAACAGCTAATGAAAGTCTACGATTTCTCAGATACTCCGACAAACTCATATCAGCCAAAATCGAAAAGAGCCGACTGAACATGGCATAGGAATATCCTGATAGCTGCTGAACTTTCTTAGAATCAATTTCTGAATCCAAAACAGTCTCTAAATAGTTCATTGTTTGGTTAAATTGATGCATCATTTATAAAGATACCAAGAACGTTGAAATAGTCCAGCAGACTGCTCCAAGCAACAGACAAGGAAAGCAATCTCCCTTCTTCTAGCAACTTAAATCAACGTTCAATTCCTTTCTTCACCTCTCACTGAAAGTATAACAGAATTTATACCCCATTGCCCTAGAAATTTTGAACAAAGATAATGGGATTCCAATACAAAAGAAACCGCCATATCAGGTGATATGACGATCTTTATTTTTCTATTTAGTGGCTTCTTTCAAGGCATCCACCTTATCCAATTTTTCCCATGGTAGGTCGATATCTGTACGTCCCATGTGTCCATAAGCCGCTGTTTGACGGTAGATTGGACGTTTGAGGTCAAGCATTTGGATGATACCAGCTGGACGAAGATCAAAAATCTGACGAACTGCTGCTTCAATCTTGCTTTCAGCAACTGTATTTGTTCCAAAAGTGTCGACACGGACAGAAACAGGTTGCGCCACACCAATCGCATAAGCCAATTGTACTTCTGCTTTGCTTGCTAGACCTGCTGCTACGATGTTTTTAGCAATGTAGCGAGCTGCATAAGAAGCTGAGCGGTCAACCTTAGTTGCATCCTTACCAGAGAAAGCACCGCCACCGTGGCGAGAGTAACCACCGTAAGTATCAACGATAATCTTACGACCTGTCAAACCTGAATCTCCCTGAGGTCCACCGATAACAAAGCGGCCAGTTGGGTTAATGAAGAATTTAGTCTTGTCATCAAGATATTTTTCTGGAATAACAGCTTTGATGACTTGCTCGATAACATCTTGATGAATTTGTTGGTTAGTCACATCTGGATCGTGCTGGGTTGAAATAACAACCGTATCAACACGAACTGGCTTGTCATTTTCATCATACTCGACAGTGACCTGTGATTTAGCATCTGGACGCAAGTATGAAATAGCTCCAGATTTACGCAAGTCAGCTAATTTTTTAACTAATTTGTGAGAAAGTGAGACTGGCAAAGGCATGAGTTCAGGCGTTTCATCAATAGCAAAGCCGAACATGAGACCTTGGTCCCCTGCACCAATCAAATCTAGCGGATCTTGATCATCATCACCACGAACTTCAAGGGCTTCGTTGACACCTTGAGCAATGTCTGGTGACTGTTCAACCAATGAAGGATGTACCCCAACTGACTCAGCAGCGAAGCCATATTCCGCATTAGTATAACCAATTTCAGCAATGGTATCACGCACCACGCGGTTGATATCAACATAAGCTGTCGTTGAAATCTCACCAAAAACATGGACTGACCCAGTATAGACAGCCGTCTCAGCTGCCACGTGAGCCTCAGGATCCTGAGCTAAAATAGCATCCAAAATAGCATCGGAAATCTGGTCTGCAATCTTATCAGGATGCCCCTCAGATACAGACTCAGACGTGAAAAGTTTACGTTCTGACATAAAAATGTCCCCCCTTAAAATTTTTGAAAAATTGCCTATCACTTTGAGTGAAAAGCACTTGTCGAAAAAAACCAGGTTTTCTTTCCAATTCAACTTACCAGTCTGTTACGACGGAAAAACCAAGATTCGATTATAATCTTGGGCTTTTCCTAGTAAGTCTCTTAGGAAAAATCCCATAGGATTTTCCGTTGTTTTATGAGCGAGTTCACTCGCCATAAAACAAAGAGAGTTACAAAGTACCAATCCACACCTCCATCACTGGAGATGGCGCTGTTAGTAGCATGCTAGTCGAGGCAGCGAAATCGCAGATAATACTGAAGTATATCAAGATGAGCTAACGAAGAATAGTAAGTTATTAACAAGCCAGATTGTCTTATCGGGACTCATTACAATACCACCTATTGTACCATGCTTCACGAAAATATGATATAAAAAATTGATAAATTACTGATAATTTTTCTCTATCAAAAGCAACAAAAATAAGAAAAATGTATTATACTATATTTATGAAAACATATGAAAGACTATACGACTACCTCAGTCAACAATCCGACTTTACAAGTGGCGAAAAACTAGCACAGGAATTTGAATTATCCCGCACTGCAATTTGGAAAGCAATCCAAACATTAGAAAGCAAAGGCATTCAAATTGAATCCGTAAAAAACAGAGGATACAAAATTATCTCAGGGGATCTCCTTCTGCCAGAAAAAATAAGTAGAACTTTGGGGATAGATGTCTCTTTAAATGAAAAAAGTGAGTCAACGCAACAAGACGCAAAACGAGGAATTGAAACTGATGTAGCAGCCCCTCACCTTTATCTAGCTCCAAGTCAAAAAAATGCCAAAGGAAGGTTTGGACGAACTTTTTATGCATCTGAGCAAGGCGGCATTTATATGTCACTCCATCTTAAACCAAACTGTCCATTTGATGACGTCCCTTCCTACACTCTTATGGTTGCTTCAAGTATCGTCAAAGCAATTTCACGCTTAACTGGTATTCAAACCGACATCAAGTGGGTTAACGATATCTATTTGGATGGGAAAAAAATAGCAGGCATTCTAACTGAGGCTGTCGCTTCTATCGAAACAGGTCTCGTGACAGACATCGTCATTGGAGTTGGCCTAAATCTCCATGTTTCTTCTTTGCCAGAAGAATTGCAGAGCAAAGCAACTAGCCTTTTTACTTCAGAACCAAGCATCACGCGCAATCAATTGATTACAGAAATTTGGCATCTCTTTTTCACCATCCCAGAACATGAATTAATTCGAGTCTATAAAGAAAAATCACTCGTTCTAGATAAACAAGTGACCTTCATTGAAAATGATGTAACCATAAGTGGCATTGCAGAAGAAATAACAGACCAAGGACATCTCATTGTAAGACTTGAAAATGGTCAAGAAATGACGCTTCGCAGCGGTGAAGTCAGTCTTTCTTCTTGGTAGCTGAAAGAATAGCCTGAGTCACTTTTGTCACACGATAGACGCGTTGTAAATCTCTTAGAAGTAAGATTCCCCAGAGAATTGCTACGAGGTAAGATCCCGAAAAAATGGCTTCATTAAAAAAATAAGTTTCAAAAGCACAAACAAGTGCCATTAACAAAAAATGTGCAATATTCATAGTTAACATTATACCAAAAAAAGATAAGAAAATGATAGATGAACTCCCTGCTATCTAGCAGACAAGGGATCAATCAAATATCATTTTCTTTTTTCTATCTTAAAATAAGCTTTAGCTAGCGGACTCTTAGAAAGAAAAACTAGCAACAATTTCAGATTACAAATTATTAAGAAAGACGTTCTTCCTTAACATACTTAACTGGCAACCACTCTAAAAAGGCTTCAAGCTGTTTTTCCCAATAATACCAATCATGGGTACCATGGTCATTGCGATAATCAATATCCAAGCCGTATTTCCTCAACTCTGCGATACCAACTTCATTGGCCTGGTAAAGAAAATCTTCGTAACCACACCAAGCATAGAACTTGGTGCGCTTATCAGATTTTTGAGCCAAAGTGGTGAGATAGTGCTCTTCAAGCGCTTTGCTATTATCCAAATCCCCAAAAATACCTTGCCAATAAGGTCTTTGTTCGGGTGATTTATCAATCAAATCGCTAGCATTGAGATTAAGGGCACCCGAAAATGCACCTGCATGTGAAAACTTGTCAGTAGCCAAAGCCATTTTATAAGCTCCGTAGCCTCCCATAGAAACCCCAGCAATAAAAGTTTTCTCACGTTTTTGGCTCATATTTGGGAAAAAGCGGTGCAGAACTTGCGGCAATTCTTCTGCTAAAGCAGTAAAGTAAGGCAAGCCATAAGCTGTATCAGTGTACCAGCCCAAATCAGTTGAAGGCATAACCACAATAAGATTCGTATGACGAAGCAAACGTTCAATAGCAGTACGCTTCTGCCATGAATTCTCATTGCCACCCATACCATGTAACAAGTAAAGAACTGGAATATCCTGGTCATCTACTTCATCAGCTGCTAATTCAAAGGCATCTGGATAAATGACATTGACCTGCCACTCCATCCCTAAAACTTTCGAGTTATATTCAATTTTAAAAAATGCCATAAATTCCTCCTACAAGAAAAGACCAGTAAACTAGCCTTTCCTTAATTTTAAATTTTCAAACACTGAGCTACCTTTTCTCTTACTGAAGAATGGAAACTAGTCTTTGAATTCTGAGATTATTAACGCACTTCCATGACAACCGGTAAAATGGCTGGGCGGCGTTTTGTTTGGTCAAAGAGGAACTTAGCAAGGTCATCGCGAACAGAACCCTTAAGTTCACCCCAATCAAACGTATCTTGAGCTAAATAATTCTCAACAGTTGTGTTCACCAAATCTGCAGCCTCACGCAAGATGTCGCGACTCTTCTTAACATAGACAAAACCGCGGGTATGAACTTTCGCTTTAGAAATAATTTTCTTTTCACGCTTGTTAACTGTGATAGCTACAATGAAAATACCATCTTCAGATAAGACTTTACGGTCGCGAAGAACAATATTCCCTACATCACCAATGGCATTACCGTCAATCATGACATCCCCAGCAGGAACACTTCCTTCGTGAAGGAATCCATCCTTACTATGAACCATAATATCACCACGTTTAACGATATAAATGTTCTCTGGGAACATACCAATTTCTTGCGCCACATCAGCATGAGCTGCAAGATCACGATACTCCCCTTGAATTGGGAAAAGATATTTAGGATGCAGAAGGTTAATCAACAACTGCAAATCACGTCCATTGGCATGACCTGATACTCGCAAGTTTTGAGTAATTAGTTTGACAGAACCACCAGCTTTGTAAACCAAATTTTCTGTACGTGCAACCACTGCTTCTTTAGCAATACTTGGTGTTGTAACGATGTAAACCAAGTCACCTTCTTTAATTTGAACAAAACGGTGACGACCGATAGCCATCTTTTGTAGGCTGTTAATTGGTTCACCCATACGACCCGCATCCAAAATAATTAACTCATGGTCTTCAAATTTGTCCATTTCTTTCGGCTTAATAATAAGCTTTTCATCAGATACACGAAGACGTTTCATACGAATAGCTGTGCGTACAATATTTTCAACATCATATCCAGTCAAAACAACTCGGCGACCATGATCTGCTGCTGAATCAAAAACTTGTTGAATACGAACAAGGTTAGACGCAACTGCTGCAACGATAACACGCCCTTCAGCATCCGCAATTACATTATCAATTTCAACACCAACTTCCGCTTCGCTTGCAGTTTGGACAGTGCTTGTCGCATTTGCAGAATCTGAAAGAAGTGCCAAGACACCTTCGCGTCCAATTTCTGCTAAACGTGATAAGTCTGTCTTGTAATATGGACGAGCAGCCTGGTCAAATTTAAAGTCACCAGTGTAGACAATATTTCCTTCTTCTGTCCCAACAACAATACCTAAGCTTTCTGGAATAGAGTGAGTTGTTTTAAAGAATGAAATGGTTGCATCTTGAAAATCAATTTCGGTTTCCGCATCCACAACATGGAAATTATTGAATTTCTTTGGCCCATTATTTTTAACAAATAATTTAGCCAATTCGATTGTCAAAGGTGAACCAAAGACAGGTGCTTTAACTTCAGAAATAATATAAGGAAGTGCACCGATAGCATCCGCATGCCCATGGGTTAGGAAAATCCCTTGCACACGCTTCTTGTTTTCAATCAAATAATCAAGGTTTGGAATAACCACATCCACACCTAATTGTTCATTTTCAGGGTACTTGAGTCCTGCATCAAGTACGAATATAGAATCATTTACTTCAACCACATAGAGGTTTTTACCGTTCTCACGGACACCTCCAAGGGCGATAATCTTAATATCGCTCATTAGATCTCCTTTTTGGAATTTTTATTTTCATAGCAGAGCTTTTAACACAATCAATTTTCAATGATAAATACTTGTTTACTATCTTTCAATTGATTTCAAATGTAGAACTCTGACGCTTTTTCTCACAAACGGTCCTTGCCAAAACACCCATTCATGTGGGCATAGACAAGTCGAATTACAGCACTATCATTGTACCACATTTTCAAAAATTTTTCTGGAAATAACCATATAAAAAAGGAAGCTAGGCAATGTCCTTTCGTTAATACTCAAAGAGTATAAAAAATCTACCCTATCAACAATTTTTTGATAAGGTAGATCTTTCTTTATGAAGTTTAGCAAGCGATCTTTGATACTCTAATAACTTACATGAAACACTTACTTTTGACATAGGACTTGCTCCCAGCACAAGAATTTTTTTGAATCTTTTATACTCCAGTTGGCAAGAAGACAGACACCCTTGTTCCTTTTTGAACTTGGCTAGTCAAACTAATGCTACCATCTAGGTGTTGGATGATGCTCTTAACTATGGCTAAACCAAGGCCACTTCCCTCTCTTTTATGAGAAGCATCCGCTTGATAAAAACTTTCAAAAGCGCGGTCCAATTCCTGAGAAGTCATGCCAATACCCTTATCAGCAATCACAACCTCTAGACCAGCTTCACTTTTTCTAACCTTAACAGAAATGTCAATAGGCTCTTTTGAATATTTTACAGCATTGTCTAGGAGATTGATCCAAACTTCCATCAAAAGATTGGCATTAGATAGCAGAGTCATCTCAGGACAATCCAGACTAATCTCAATGGTTCGATGGGACCATTTTTCTGTAATCAGAATAATGGCTTGCCTCAACTGCTCATCCAGCCTAATCAGGTCATCTTTTGCAAGCCTAGTCTGATTTTCTACTCTAGACAAACTGAGAATCATATCCGCTAATTGAGATAAGCGCTGCGTCTCTTGGGCTAGAAGACTTAGAAGTTCTTTCTTTTCTTCTTGTGGTAAATCCTGCTCCTGAAGAAGCTCTGCTATGCCCGAAAGGGAGGTTAAAGGCGTCTTAAACTCATGGGCAACACTAGAAACAAAGCTACGACGCATTGCCTCCAGCTGACCTAAGTCCAGAGCCATATGATTGATATTTAGAGACAATTGATCCAATTCATTGAGATAAGGGTAGCCTTTGCGCGAGGTTTGACTTCGATGAATTTGTGTGGAGAAATCCCCCTTGGCAATCTCAATGACCGCTTGATTCATCTCAATTAGGGGCTGCGTCAAGCGATAGGCCCCAAACCACATAGTCAATGCCCCAAATCCGATAGTTAGGGCACAGGTCAATAGCAGAGCTAAAATCAAGTGATTTCTATCCCACTGACCTTGGTTGAACCAAAGCAATCCCCCTACAACTAAACCTGTCGCCAAAAGACAACTTGAAATCAAGATAAAGACAAATAAGAGGGTAAAATAAGGTCTTAAGGGCATGCGGAAAAGACGTTTTTTAGTCATTTGAATCCTCGTTAATAATAGCCTTGTAACCAACACCACGAACGGTCTGAACTTGGATTAAGGGATAGGCTGCAATCTTTTGTCGAATTTTTTTGATACAGGCATCAATCAGACGTTCATCATAATCTTCTTCCATGCCCCAAATAGCATCAAGCAAATCCAGTCGAGTAAAAATTTTATTGGGTTGACCTAAGAGATGATAGAGAACTTGGAATTCCTTTTTTGGAAAGGTCAGCTGGCTCTTCCCATTTATCAAACTGTAGCTCTCCTCATCTAAAACCAGGGAACCAATTCTAATTTGATGATCTGCATTAATTTGTGCTCTTCGTAGGAGTGCCTTGACCCGTAAACTAAGTTCTTTCAAAACAAGGGGTTTAACCATATAGTCATCAGCACCAAGCTCAAAACCATCTTCCAAATCCTCTAGCTGTCCTTTGGCAGAAACAATAAGAATTGGCAAATTGTAGTTAGCTGCTCTTAGAGCTTTAATCAAGCCTAGTCCATCTAAATGGGGCATCATCAAATCTGTAATCACTAAATCAACTTGAGTGGATGATAATAAGTTAAGTGCCTCTTGACCATCTGAGGCCAATAAAACACTATAACCATCTTGTTTTAGGCGTGTTGAAATCAGCTTTTGAATCACCCTATCATCTTCAACGACCAGAAGTTTAATCATGATAAATCCTTTACAAATGTTCTTCTACTTATTGTATCATGATTTTTTAGTTATTAACTTTAACAAGCTTAGCATTTTCCAGACGATAGACCGTATCCACCACATCTAGGATGCGCTCATCATGAGTTACCATAACGACAGCTGTCTGTCTTTCCTTAACCTCTTGGCGTATCAGCTCAGCCACTTGACGGCCACGACTAGCATCAAGACTTGCTGTCGGTTCGTCAGCAAGGATTAAACTTGGTTGGTTGAGGAAGGCTCTGGCAATAGCTGCGCGCTGCTTTTGACCGCCTGAAAGCTGTTTAGGGTACTTTTTAGCACAGTCTGCAATCCCTAATTCTGCCAGCAAAGCTTCTTGACGTTGTTTTACTTCTGTTTTTGAAAAACGTTTAGAGAATTTACCAATCATGTCTAACTGCTCTGCTATTGTCAAAAATGGCAACAATTGATGATTTTGGAATATAAAGCCAATTTTTTCACGACGGAGTTTGGTCCACTCTTTTTGTGAGCCAACCTTTTCTCCATCGAGATAGATTTCTCCAGAATCAGCTGATAGGAGGGCACCTGCAATAGATAAGAGAGTACTCTTACCAGAACCAGAAGGTCCAAGGATGGCAACGAACTCACCAGCCGATACTTGTAAGTCAAGCTTATCTAGGATTGTACGTTCTTCTTCACCATCTTGATAAGACTTACTAATTGCTTTTAAGTTTAAAACTGACATCAGTCCTCACCTCCATTGATAATTTCGATTGGGTCAATACGGCTAACTTTCAAGACAGAAATCAAGCCAGCCAAGAGACAAATTAGGATGAAGGCAGCCGATACCGTCAAGACATCCCCATAGTTTAGGAAGAAGGGCATGCTAGATGGAAGAACTCTTGATAAGAGAATAGCCAAACCATCACCCAAGACAACTCCAAAAAGTGACAAAAGGAAAGTTTGTGAGATTTCTTGATAAGCAATCTCTGACATTTTTGTTCCAAGGGCCTTCATAACCCCAAATTGCTGGCGTTTTTCCAGAGTTACAATATAGAAAAAGACACCTAAAATAGCAGCTGCAGCAAGGACCAAGACCCAGAGAATCATATTCAAAGTTGACTGCTCAGCACTGTAGCCAGGAATCTTGCTGATTAAACTTTGCTTATCAACAATTTCAAGATTGTTAAGTTCTTTGCTTGATAGGTCCTCATCTTGAGTCACAATAGCCTGTGGAAGCCATTGATATTGTGGATTCAATTCTTGGTTCATTTCAACAAAGGTCTCTTTTGAGACATAGGCTGCCGCAGTATGACCATACATGCTATTCTTAGTAAAACCGACAACAGTCAGGGTTTTCTCAGAAGCCTTATCAACGATTTTATCACCGATTTCAAAGCCGTCTTCCTTGTAAGAATCATTTAAAACAATAGTATCCGTTTTGCTTGCAGTCTTTCCAGAAATGATTTCAGGTGCAATAAAACTATCAGTATCAACGGCAAAATAAGTGACGTCAATTTTATCTTTTTCACCCTTCTCAGCAAAACTACCTCGTTGGATATTTAGGGCAGTAGCTGTCTCAAGACCAAGTTCATCTATGCTATCTTGTTTCTCTTCTGAAAGCGATGAATAGGTAATAACCTGATCAGCATCATCGGCTACTATGAAGTAAGTAGCATCCATATTTTCGATACTGGCACTAACTGCGCGTGCCAATCCATTCGTTAAACCAGACAAAAAAACCACCATGAACATCATGAGAACAACAAGTAGCTCAATAAGTAGGTATTTCTTCTTGTAAAAAAGCAATTCTTTGAAAGCTATTTTCATCATTTTTCCTTCTTTCTATTTTTATCTACTATAGCATAAGTTTATGACCTCAATGTGACGCAATAGAAAAAACTGGAGGTCTTCCAGCTTTTTACATTATTCGAAAAATTGATAATAGTCACTGAGCTGCATCTGTTCTTTTTCAGTGCTATTAAGATCCTTAACAATCTTACCATCCTTCATGACAATTAAGCGATTACCATATTTCAGAGCATCTTCCATATGGTGGGTAATCATGAGAGCTGTCAATTTATCCCCAGTCACAAACTCATCCGTCAAATTCATAAGAGATACACTTGTCTTAGGATCAAGGGCCGCAGTATGCTCATCGAGAAGCAAGAGTTCAGGTCGCTTTAGTGTAGCCATAAGGAGACTAAGTGCTTGCCGCTGCCCTCCTGATAAAAGACCTGTCGGAGTCTCCAAATGCTTTTCTAAGCCATTTCCAGTTTTAGAAATCAGACCAGTAAATTCTTCTGTAAAGGCATGAATTTTTCTTGGGGAAAAGCTGCGCTTGTCACCTCGGTATTTAGCAATGAGGAGATTCTCAGCAACTGTCATACGTGGAGCTGTTCCCATTTTAGGATCTTGGAAAACACGCGCTAGATACTTAGCTCTTTTTTCAGCTGGAAGATGCGTAACATCTTCTCCCATGATGAAAATGCTGCCGCTAGTTAACATCAAAGTCCCTGCAATGACATTAAAGAGGGTTGATTTACCAGCACCGTTTCCACCAAGAATGGTTAAAAAGTCATGCTCATAAATATCAAGATTGACATCATCAAGAATCGTTTTCATTTCATCAAAGCCATTATTGACCTGAACAGTCGCATTTTTTAATTCTACAATTTTTTTCATCGCGATAAGGTCACTCCTTTGAAGAATTTATTTTTCAGTACTGGTACCATGAGGCAGATCGCTAGGACAAGGGCACTGAAGAGTTTGAGGTAATTAGTATTGAAACCAAGTGCAATTACAGCTGTAATCAAGAATTGGTAGAAAATAGAACCCACAACAATGGCAATAAGACGTTCCAAAAGAGTAAGGCCTGTTGAGTAAAGAACTTCACCGATGATAATGCTGGCAAGTCCAATAACGATAACCCCAATCCCTTTTGAGACATCAGCGTAGCCATCCTGTTGAGAAACCAGGGCACCTGACAGAGCAATTAAACCATTTGAGATGACCAAGCCCATAACTTCCATTCGGTCTGTGTTGATCCCAAAACTTTTAGCCATGTCGCGATTATCACCTGTAGCGATGTAGGCTTGGCCAAGTTTAGTATACAAAAAGTAAATCAGCCCTGCTATTACCAAAACCACTGCTATCAAACCAAGTATCAAAAGGTTGCTATCCTTAGCAAATGGAAGCAAATCTTGAAGCGTTCTGCTATCCAAGAGACCAAGATTAGCACGGCCCATAACCATGAGCATGATAGAGTTACAAGAGGTCATAACCAGAATTCCCGCTAAGAGGGTTGGAATTTTACCTTTTGTGTAGAGGAGACCTGTTACCAAGCCAGCCACACAGCCAGCGAGCGCTCCAACTATGGTTGCTAAGAGAGGGTGAATCCCTGCATTCATGAGGGTAACAGCCACTGCTCCACCTAAAGGGAAAGAACCTTCTGTTGTCATATCAGGAAAATTCAAAATCCTAAAGGTCAGGTAAATTCCTAAACCAAGAACTCCCCATAAAAGGCCTTGTGATATTGATGAGATAATCATGTTCTAACTCTTTCTATTAATCTACTTCAACTGCAATTTCAGCTTCTTTAAGCACACTGTCAGGAATAGTAATACCCAATTCTTTGGCAGCTTTTAAGTTGAGTGTTGGTGTTCCAGTGTCAATGACACTAACTGGGACATCTTTAACTTCTTTACCATTCAACAATTTAACCGCAATTTTTGCAGTTTCAACACCCAAGTCATATTGACTTTGGTTAATAGCAGCAAGGCTTCCTTGTTTAACCATTGTGTCTACTGTTGAGTAAACTGGGATTTTAGCCTGATTAGCTGCTGAAAGGACAGTTGTAAATGCTGAAGCGATGGTATTATCTTGTGGAACCCAGATGGCGTCAACCTTAGTTGTCATGACTGCCATAGTAGTTGTAATTTCATTGGTAGATGGTACAGCATAAGGAACAACTGTCAACCCTGCTTCTTCCGCATACTGAGTGAAAGACTCAACTTGCGAAACAGAATTATCTTCACTGCTGGCATAAAGAATACCGATTGTTTTAGCATCTGGAGTGATTGAAGTAATCAAGTCAACTGTTTGTCCAGTAGGTACTTGGTTAGATGTCCCTGTAACATTGGCTTCAGGTTCTTCAAGATTCTTGACTAGTTTTGCTCCAACAGGATCTGAAATTGCCCCCATCACAACTGGAATGTCGCTGGTTGCTGAGGCCAAACCTTGGGCAGCAGGTGTCGCAATTCCAATCAAGATATCATTTCCATCATTGACCAATTTTTTGCTCATGGTTTGAATCTTACTTTGGTCAGCTTCTGAATTTAAGAGGGTTAACACAATATTATCACCGTCAAAACCAGCATCAGCTAAACCATCTTCAATCCCCTGCTCAATTTGATCCAATGCTTCATGGGTTACAAATTGGAGGATACCAACTTTTACCACATCTTTTTGTGCGACAGACTGGCTGGAATTCATGTTATTATAAACCAATGATCCAGCAACTAAAACGCCAAGTGCCACCAATGTTCCAATAAGTGCTTTATTTTTCATAATCTAGATTCTCCTTATTTTATTTTCTTCAACACATATATGAGACAACTAAAAAGAAAAAACGCCTAGCAAGAAACCTCACCACGCGCTTTTTAATCTTGAACTAAGACCCAGCGCATAGATACTTTTTAGAAGTACTCCAAAAGCCGTATCTATGCACACACATAAACACAACTTTTACCTACGCCAGCTTTGCCAATGAGTAAGAGTCTGTGTCATGTTCATCTTAGTATCCTCCTGTGTTTTTTCTTTAATTATATACTAAATTCTGAAAATTGCAAGCGGTTTTGAAAAAATTTCCAAAAATATATTTTACATACGCCTTATGGTATAATAGGTAGAATAGATTTTAGAGAGGAGAAACCATGTCTTTCGACGGCTTTTTCTTACACCATTTAACTAAGGAATTACAAGAACAGGTCCTTTATGGACGTATCCAAAAAGTAAACCAACCTTTTGAACGTGAATTGGTTTTAACCATTCGTAACAATCGACAAAATTATAAACTTCTTCTTTCCGCTCATCCCGTTTTTGGACGTGTTCAAACAACAAAGGCTGAACTTCCAAACCCTCAGACCCCTAACACTTTCACAATGATTATGAGAAAGTATTTGCAGGGAGCTGTTATTGAATCCATTACACAAATCGATAATGACCGTATTCTAGAGATTGCTGTTTCCAATAAAAATGAAATCGGTGACCACATTCAGGCTACCTTGGTAGTGGAAATCATGGGTAAACACAGTAATATCATTTTGATTGATAAAGCTGAGAGTAAGATTATTGAATCCATCAAACACGTCGGCTTTTCTCAAAACAGTTATCGGACTATTTTGCCGGGGTCAACTTACATCGCGCCTCCTCAGACTGACAGCGTCAATCCTTTCACCATTAAGGATGAGAAACTTTTCGAACTTCTTCAAACGGAGGAATTATCAGCTAAAAATCTTCAAAAGCTTTTCCAAGGACTTGGTCGCGATACTGCCAGCCAATTAGCTGCGCAGCTGTCAAACGACAAACTTAAAGAGTTCCGTAGCTTCTTCGCCCAAGAGATTAAGCCTAATCTCACTGAAAAAAGCTTTGCTGCTGTGCCATTTACCGATAGTGGCCAAAGTTTTCCAAGCCTTTCTGAACTACTCGACTACTTCTACCAAGACAAGGCAGAACGTGATCGCATCGCCCAACAGGCCAGTGACCTCATTCACCGTGTTCAAAATGAATTAGATAAGAATATCAAGAAGTTAGGTAAACAGGTGAAAGAGCTAGCTGACACGGATAATGCCGAAGAATTCCGTCAAAAAGGGGAGCTACTGACCACCTTTCTTAGTATGGTGCCAAATAATCAGGATAGCGTTGAGCTTGACAACTATTATACCAATGAGAAAATTACCATCGCACTCGATAAGGCTCTAACACCTAACCAGAATGCCCAGCGCTATTTCAAGAAATATCAAAAACTAAAAGAGGCTGTTAAACATTTGACCGGACTAATTGATGAAACTAAACAAACCATTAACTACTTTGAAAGCGTAGACTACAACCTTTCACAGGCTAATTTGGATGAAATCGAAGATATCCGTGAAGAATTGGTTCAAGCTGGTTTCATGAAACGTCGTTCAACTGATAAACGCCACAAGAGGAAAAAACCTGAACAGTATCTTGCTTCAGACGGCAAAACCATTATCATGGTCGGACGAAACAATTTGCAGAATGAGGAATTGACCTTTAAAATGGCTAAAAAAGGTGAATTGTGGTTCCACGCCAAGGATATCCCAGGCAGTCATGTTATTATCAAGGACAATCTCAATCCCAGTGATGAAGTCAAGACAGATGCTGCCGAGCTAGCGGCCTACTATTCTAAAGCGAGATTATCTAACCTTATTCAAGTCGATATGATTGAAGCCAAAAAACTCAATAAACCTAGTGGTGGAAAACCAGGCTTCGTAACCTATACTGGACAAAAAACACTACGTGTAACTCCAACTGAAGAAAAAATTCAATCAATGAAGATGCAATAAGAAAAAATGAGTGGTTATCCTTTATCAGGAAACTGCTCTTTTTCATTCTTTTAAACAAGAAAGTAAAAAAACATCTTAGAGAAAATCTCTAAGATGTTTTTGGTTTTCTAAACCTTTAACTTAAAACTAGATTATTTTTTAAGGTTGTAGAATGATTTGATACCTTTGTATTGAGCAACTTCACCAAGTTGATCTTCGATACGAAGCAATTGGTTGTATTTAGCAATACGGTCAGTACGTGACAATGAACCTGTCTTGATTTGACCAGCGTTTGTTGCAACTGCGATGTCAGCGATTGTTGAATCTTCAGTTTCACCTGAACGGTGTGATACAACGGCAGTGTAACCAGCTTCTTTAGCCATTTCGATAGCTTCAAAAGTTTCAGTAAGAGTACCGATTTGGTTAACTTTGATAAGGATTGAGTTAGCAGCACCTTCTGCAATACCACGTGAAAGGTAATCAGTGTTTGTAACGAAGAAGTCGTCACCAACCAATTGAACACGTCCACCTAGGCGTTCAGTAAGAGCTTTCCAACCGTCCCAGTCGTTTTCATCCATACCATCTTCGATAGTGATGATTGGGTATTTGTTAACCAATTCTTCAAGGTAGTCGATTTGTTCTGCAGATGTACGAACAGCAGCGCCTTCACCTTCAAATTTAGTGTAGTCGTAAACTCCACGTTCTTTGTCGTAGAATTCTGAAGAAGCACAGTCGAAACCAATCATGATTCCGTTTTCGCCAGCTTCATATCCAGCAGCTTCGATAGCTTTAAGGATTGTTTCTACACCATCTTCAGTTCCTTCGAACTTAGGAGCGAAACCACCTTCGTCACCAACAGCAGTAACAAGTCCGCGTTCTTTAAGGATTTTCTTAAGAGCGTGGAATACTTCAGCACCCCAACGAAGACCTTCTTTAAAAGTAGGTGCACCAACTGGCATGATCATGAACTCTTGGAATGCGATTGGAGCATCTGAGTGAGATCCACCGTTGATGATGTTCATCATAGGAGTTGGAAGAACTTTAGTGTTGAATCCGCCAAGGTAAGTGTAAAGTGGCACTTCAAGGTAGTCAGCAGCAGCACGAGCTACAGCGATAGACACACCAAGAATAGCGTTGGCACCAAGTTTACCTTTGTTAGGAGTACCATCAAGTGCGATCATTGCACGGTCAATAGCTTGTTGATCGCGAACATCGAAACCGATGATTGCTTCAGCGATAACGTTGTTTACGTTGTCAACAGCTTTTTGTGTACCAAGACCAAGGTAACGTGATTTGTCACCGTCGCGAAGTTCAACTGCTTCGTGTTCACCAGTAGAAGCTCCTGAAGGAACCATACCACGTCCGAAAGCACCTGATTCAGTGTAAACTTCTACTTCAAGTGTTGGGTTACCGCGTGAGTCAAGGACTTCGCGAGCGTAAACATCAGTAATAATTGACATTATGTTACTCTCCTTATGAGTTTAATATTTTTACATGTTAATAATACCACAATCTCAGTTAATAATCAAACTAAAATGCGTTATTATGAAATTCATTTTTATTTTCAAAAGATTTGTATTAAAATGTTTTCCTTTCTCTTTTCTTTCCTTAGATTATTTAAAACTTTTATCATTTTAGATGATATTTCTTTAATTATCTTACGATTTAGTTATGCTAGATTCATCTATCAAATCTATTTAACTGTATTTTCCATAAGATTAAGGTATAATTTGCTTAATAAGTATTGAAAAGAGGTGTTTCATGGAAAATTTAGATCAAAAAGTTTTACAGGCTTCAAGTGGCGAACATCGTTTTGACCCAGATCAACAACGTCGTTTCTTAGGGACATTTGAAGAGCGAGTCATCTTAGCTATTACTCTTGAAGATGCACGTTTAGAAGTTGTCAGAAATCAATTAGCTGATATTTTAAATCAAATTATCAAAATCCACGAGAACCCCCACGTCAAACTATCTTCAAATCTTCCCAACAGTTTACAAATGAATTACATGAAATTAGCTAATCAGATTAATTTAAATGTAACTGTCATACGTGAAGATAAAAGCTTATCGCCTTACGGTGTCATTATTCACTCAGATAAGCCTGTTGATATTATTAATCCAGATATAAGAAGTCAGTTTCCAAACTTGTTTGAAGAGCCAAAAACCTCTTCTTCTGAACAAACTGAGAAAAAATCTCTCTGGAAAAAAATCTTTGGTTGAATTTTTATTTCAAGATAATTTAGGGTTAGACGTGAAGGAGTTTCCACAAAAGCTACTGAGGCCATGTTCTATTTCAAACATCAAAAGGGGCTGGGCAAAAACTCCAGAATACAGTAAAAGGCATAGAACTTCGTTATCCAAAACGTTGATTCTATGCCTTTTTAAAGTGTCTATTTTTCAAAAGAAGGGTATAGATTGAGTTTTTGCCCAGCCCCTTTATCTTTCATTTGTAAAGTTATTTGTTGTAATTAATACTAAATTTCCAAGATTTAGTGCTGTTCGTCTCAAGTTTTCTTGAGCTTGAGCCAGTGTATTCTCTAGACTATCAACTGAAGCTATGATGGGGAAGGCTGCCTGAATCTTATGGCTTGGAAAATCTGGCAAATCATCCTTTAAAGAGCCACAAATAGCAATAACTGGAATGTCATCTGGTGTTCTCAGAGCCACTCCTACTGGAGCTTTTCCTGACAGACTTTGTTTATCCATACGTCCCTCGCCAACAACAACTAGGTCTGCCTTCTTCACTCGCTGGTCAAAATTTAGAATATCAAGAACAGCATCGATTCCTGAGAGAAGTTTCCCTCCTGCAAAGGTTACCAGACCTGCTGCCATTCCTCCTCCCGCTCCCGCACCAGCCAAATTAAATATATCTGGATTAGCCAGTTGGTAGAACTTTCTCATACTCTGGTCTATACTTTCAAAGTCTTGACTGGGAAGACCTTTTTGCCCACCAAAAACATAACTAGCTCCTTCTTTTCCACATAAGGGGTTTGTAACATCTGTAATAATGGTAACTGAAACTCTTTGTAGGGTATTTTCTTTGGGAGGCAGAATAGAAGAAATTTTCCCTAGATTTGCTCCTACTGCTTCTAGTTCCTTTCCTTGCTTGTCCAAAAAGCGGTAGCCTAAGCCTGCTGCCATACCAATGCCACCATCATTGCTGGAGCTTCCTCCAACTCCGACCATAATTTGAGTAAAACCTTTTTGAGTAAGGTAAGCTAGCATTTCCCCAACGCCTTTAGTGGTGACTCTTAAAGGATTTCTTGCATTCTTTGGGACCTTTTCAAGTCCACAGATATCAGCCATCTCAAAAACCGCAAGGTTATCTTTGCCAGCATAATGTGCGTAAATCGGTTGTCCAAGAGCACCGGTTACCTGATGCGTCTTTATTTCCAAAGAGAGACCGTCAATGAGGGCTGCCATAGTACCTTCGCCACCGTCTCCAACTGGCATTAGGTCAAAGCTTGCATGGGGCAGAGCTTGAGAAAATCCTTGACGCAGTGCTTCAGCAACTTGACGAGCTGAGAGACTTTCTTTAAATGAATCTGGCGCTATAAGAATGTGCATGTGCTATCTCCTGGACTTTATTATACTTGTATTATACCGAAAATGGAGAAATTTGGCATGTAATGGTCAGTGCAAGTTTGTGTCAAGTTATTCTCGGAAAGTTTTTCAAAAGTCCTAAATCCATTTCCTCATTTGTCCAATTGGGCTACTTGTCGCTCCGTTTAGTGGGATAGTCGCACTTGGGATAATATGCTGGTCGTGCTGGCCTTTCTGCAGGAGTTTTCTCATATTGATTTTTATCTCTGGGCTAAAAGCTTTAAATGGGTATGAGTTGCGGTAATAGACCTCAAAAAGCCCATTACGCTGTGCCGTCATTAAGATAACCATGCTTTCTGCACCTGATTTTGTCCAATTGCGTCCCTGACGTTTTAAACGGTTGGTATAAAAACGATGACCACTCTCACAAATACCAACCCCGTCAGTTACTCCTAAATCGCGTAATTTTAGCGGTTTGATAGCTTCCCAATGGGACAACAAATAAGACTTGACGGCTAAGAGCTTCTCAAGCTGTTTCTCGTCTTCTAAACAGGATTCTGCTGTGTCTAAAAGGAGCTTTAATTCTGACTTATTGTAATCTTTAACCACTTGTCTAATAGACTTCTGGAGCCCCTTATCAAAGCCAAGTTTACCTGTGATGTAGCGCATGACATGATAGGAATCTAAACAATAATTAAAGCTTCCATAGCGACCTAAAATCTCTTCAAACTTACTAGCTTCATAACCAGAACCCCCATCGCTATTGGCAATAATAATGGTCTCTCTTAAGTCATAGTGCGTTTGGAGGTAATCACCAATCTCTTGGAAGAGGTCACGGCTAGTCCCAAAACAGCCAAAATATACAGGATTAATGAGCTGACCTCGCTTACCGGTACGGTCAACCCCTTCATGAATAAAGCCTCGTTTAAACTCATGGTGCTTACCCTTAGATTGACTTCCAATCCAGACACCGTCTCCTTCGATGTAGAGAACCTTAGGTTTTCGCAACTCCTCACTTGGTGGGACTTCTGACTTGCCTATAGCTTCAG
>Ga0334884_1002018_pt1 | contig 27601 bp, 46 predicted proteins | sample GraSluR1_MG_7_FD_207215 | JGI IMG/M metagenome (GOLD analysis project Ga0334884, IMG submission 207215) | Sludge microbial communities from methane-producing bioreactor in Wageningen University, Netherlands - Granular Sludge_12_05 R1 | ecosystem: Engineered > Bioreactor > Anaerobic >...
TTCCGTCCCCGCAAACGATCACGATGCGGGATCCGTTATCGCATGCCCCGGTGACGCTCCAGGGATAGACCCAGGGGAAGATGCCTCCCGTCACCGTGGAGAGGGCATACAGGGTATCCCCGTTATCCGGATTGATGAGCACCACCCGCTTCGTCAGGGAGGAGTAGCACCAGCCGTCCCAGGAAGCAGCTTTCGAAAGATCTGTATTCAGCTTCCCACCGGGTTCAGAGCTTGCCACGTCTCCATATGAGGAGCTTACTCCAAACGCCAAAAGGCCCCTACGGTCGATATAGAAAGCCTCGTCCTTTACTGCTACGGCCCCTCGTGGAGCTACGCAAACAGCATCATGGCTCTGGGCTACCAAGCTAAAGTCATCATTCCAAGGGTCTCCAATGGCTCGGTATGCCACGCCAGCGGAGCCATCTTCTGCGGCCTTGTAAATCAACAGATCCGTAACAAGGGGGCACACGGCAACCGTTTGGAACCCTTCCTTGTACCCCACTTCAAACATGTACGCCTTATCCACCCCAGAGGCGGAACAATTCCATTGGGCGGGATCTCCCAGGCCGGAATACTGGATTACATCTCCATCCGTGGCTGCCACACCCACATGGCCGTTTCTTGTCCAAACATAGTTGCAATCGGTCTGCACGTTAGTGGAGGCATCAGCAGCATAACCATCAAGAGCCGTTACGGCTGTGAGCGTCCAGGGAGATTCTTCTTCGGAGTCATAGGATACTTGCTGTAAAACCCCTCCTGATGCTATGAGGATCTCGCCGTTATCGCCGAAAGAAGCAAACATGGGGGATTCTGATCCCGCCAGGCTGCCTATAAGCGTCTCGGTCCAACTCGTGGGAGCCACAGCATAAAGCTTATGAGCGGTACCGACAGTTTCCGATACCAGGTAATGCTCGAACACCGGAGCCCAGAATATCCCCGTGGGAACACCTGAGAGCACTACCTTGGTCTCCGTGCCATCTCTTACTCGGATAGCCCCGGAGAGATGTTCGTACTCCCAGTTCCGACCCTCCGCAAGCTCATTAGGCCCCAAAAACTCCGGGGAGACGCTGGTATTCACGCCCCCCGAGAAGTCTCCAAAACGAAGCTCTGTGGTGGACCTAGAGACAGTATCTCTGGAATAGTGAGCATCCTGCCTAAGAGCCATCGTTTACACCTGTTTCTATTTTCTGCGTTAAGCGATCTGCTAACTGCACATCTTGCGTAACGTTAAACTCGTTCCTATTCAGGGCTTCAATAGACGCTTCGACTAAAAGAAAGGGGATTAAATTCTCTGGAAGGGGGATCTCGTCTGCAAGAGATAGTGGGACTGGAAGGGGATTGTACCGTGTGTCCATACTGGTATTCCCATCCTCAACCATGTAGTTCGGGAACATGAACCGACTGTTTTCCACAAAGACCGGATACTTCCCTGCGAAGGAGTAAAAATCCTTCGGAATCTTTGCCATATGGATTGCAAGATGCTTTTTTACAAACAAGCCTTTTCGCGCTACGGGAGACCCGAGGTAGATAGAGGCGACCCCCCATTGGACGCAATTAAGCAGGTCATTATCCGTATATCCAGCAGAATCAATGTCATGTATCTTGGGGCGCAAGATATTTTCTATGAATGCGCTAACGATCATGGTTGCGCACCTTCCTTCGGATCAGCCACAGACTGGCTTGTCTTTCTGGTAGCTTCCACCGCAGCCAGGATAGTGGCATCCTGTGTAATCCCCATGTTATTTCGATTGAGTGCAGCTATGGATATTGAGGAGATCACCTTAGGTAAGACCTCGGATGGGAGTTCTACCTCATCATCCAGCCCCGAGAGAGCTTGCGGCATCTTGAAGTATTTTGCTGTGACGCTTGAGTAACCAGTGAAAAGTTTTACTACGTCTCCATACGTCTCCATAGGGGGAACCCCGCACCAACCACGCCACCCCATAGGCAATGTATCACCATCAGTAAATGTCGCCCGAGCAATAGAATATTGGTGTTTTTGAGCGATAAGGTCATTCCCAGTATCAATGATGACCTGGTTGGCGTCATTCATGAGTTCTTCATCTGAGTAGAAACGCTTTCCCATGTCATTCAACCTGTAACGAACTTTAAAGAGCAATTCTTCACACTTCATATCATCACCTACACATAAAACGGGATGCGTGTGCTTGCCCGTCCCCTACGTTCACGAGGAATACAGCCAAGAGCCACAGAGGTCGCTACCGTCTCTGCGAGCCCAGGGTCTCCCTCCATTGCTGCAGTAAGGATTTTTCTTAGCCCTCCCCTGAAGGAGTCTGGAAAATCCAGGACGTCACTCTCTGCGGTAGCTCTAGTAGGATTTCTCCAATAGAAAAAATCTACAACATCTTCTCCGGGAACTCTCAATAAACCATCTTCAATGCGAAAGGTTCCGGGTTTGCTATCTCCGGGGGTACCCGTATCTAAGTATCCCCCCTCACAGAGAACTCTTCGCACAGACGCAAAGTCCTCTGGTAAATCTGCCACCCCATCCTCAAGATCTATCTCAATCTCTTTTTCAAGAATGGTAGACGGAGTACGTCCTAAAGCTTCTCCTAACAAGCCCTGAGAATCATTTAGCAAGAGCAAGAGCTGGTCGTCGGAGTAGTTTGCGCGACTAGCGTCTTTAACGTAAATAAGCGCATCCTGGATGACATCCCCTGCTGTCAACTACACCGCCCCCTCGCTTGTTCGATACTCAGGATGTTTACGGAAGAACGACCGTACAGCTCTCGTTTTCTCTGTTTGGGAAACGTCCTGAGACAGCATAACCGCAGCGTCATCATCACCGCTCTGCGCCCAAAACTGCAACTCAATCATGGTTATAGTCCCGATCTTACGCATAGTTCTGCCCTTGGAAAAGCCTCTCCCAGACTCCTTACGCTCCTCCTGAGCCAGCTTGGGGATAGCGTAGCGGTCAAACTGGGTGATGAGGGAGACCTTGTCCCCCTGCAAATCTATATCTTGTCTATACATGACTGGTCTCCCTCATAAACACTACACTACGTAGAACAGGTAAACCGTGAAGTCCCCTGCAGTCAAAGCCTCTTCAGCCACAGTAACTTTTGCAGTCTTCTCAGCGGTCAGCGCAATGGCAGTTGTCGCAGTCCCGAGAACAGGAATTCCATTCTTGGTTGCGGCATCCCAGACGTTCCCATCCGCAGAAATGGCAGCAGCCGCACAAATATCTCCGGCAGAAGCCAGCGTGACGGCAATGGTCGCAGCATCAGTGCTAGACGTGAACGTGGTTCCCACCACCACAACGCTATGAACCACAAGTGCTCCCGAGGGAAGAGTAAGGTTAAGTGCTACGTCTCCGACATCAACACCCTCGCTTGCATCGAACGTAGCCTTAGCCACAAGAAGCGCACTGGAATCAATCATACCCTGGACATCGGTTGTCGTGGAGACATCAGAGATAGGAAGATTCTTAAGTGCTACACCATCAGCGATCTGCAATCCCATATCTATTCCTCCTCAATACAAAAAAAGGGAGAGCCATAAGGCCCTCCCTCGTGTAAAAATCCCCTATTCAGTTGTCTAAGACAGATCCATCCAGGCGTTACCAGCTTCCCCACGTGCTTCGAGGGTAAGCTCGCCTTCGATAACCTTCGCCATATAGGAACCCTGGCTATTGTAATCCTCAATAGCGATCTTGCGGAGCCATGCGGTCTTCCACAGATTCTTGTCGAGGATAAACACATCGTTAGCGGTCAGGAAGCGGCTAGGCACAATTTCCACCTGTCCGAAGTCGGAATCGTAAAAATCCACCGCTCCGTAAAGGGTCTTCTTGCCAGCCTCGACGCTGCGGATTCCGCCTCCGGTAAAAGCGGAGATGACACGCTTATTGGTTCCGTTCACGAGAACAATGGTAGGAGTCCCGCCATTCTCCCATGCGCCCTGAAGAGCGTTGTTAAAAGTGGTTTCGGTAAGGGAGTCAGGGGTAGACTTCTCAGTGCTGATAAACGCCTTAAGCCCCCCGAGCTGACGTGCAGTGCTAGCGTCCCCAGCTACAGCGGTGGTGTTATTGACATAGGAATACTCGATGTCTCGCTTGATCTCAGCCATCTTCTGCTTGATCTGGTGAGCCATTTCAGACTTCACTCCGGCCTTACTGACAGCCTCCTGAGTCTTGGACACCTTAGGTGCTTTGATGAAGATCTGCGTGTAGTTTTCTACACGGGAACGGGTCGTAGGCTCAATGAGGTCGTAATTGGCTCCTTCAACCTTAGCGTTCGCGGCGGGATTTGCGAGAGCATCTTCTACATGCTCATGCTTAGTCCCGGTGGCTTTTGTTTCCCCAAACATAGTGAAAAGGGGCGTATCCTCCGGGGAAATCTGAGTCAGAATATCCGAAAGATCCTCTCTGTTTCCAATCTGTCCATATGTAAGATGTGCGTTTGCCACTTGAAATTCCTCCTAGAGTATACCTCTCTCTTCGAGCAGTGACAGTAGTCCGCTGTCCGACTCCACCGCAGCTCGGGTCACACCGGGCTTCTGTTGGGGAGGGGCTGAGCCACGTGTGGGGGGTTCTGAAAAGTCAGGCTTCTTTGGTGTGCGAGACTTCGATGCAGCCTTATGCCTTGCATACCAACCCTTCCGAATCCCCTCGACAGCCTCAACAACTTTTTCTGCATTGCCAGAGAAGAGGTTTTGTTTGAATTCTTCGGCCTGTGCGACCGTAAGATTGTTGTAGTATTCAGGAGCCCAGTTGTAGATCTCCTCAAAATTCTGATCTCTACCCCGAACCTCCTGTATCACGTGCTGAAGCACGTTCTGTGCGTGAGACTGAAACTCCTGAGACTCACGCCTCCTTATTTCCTGCTGATAAGTCTGCAACGCCCGCTCTTTGATTTCGTCACGAACCAAAGAAAACATCGACTGATGCATAGGATCTGTCTGGTCAAAGTCATCCACATCAATGCCAAGTCTCCGACAAGCACCGTTAATAGACTCCTCCACCCATCTCTTCAGAGGGTAGTTAGGATCTTTCTGTTCCTGGGGCGCCTGCTTCTCCTGGTACTGCTGCCTCAGCCGTTCTATCTCCTCCTGCTGCGCTTTAAGCTGACGTTCCTTTTCGGCAACTTCCTGCATTCTGCGAGTAAAGTATTTCTGTCTCTGGTAGCCGCTTTTCAGCTCCTCCAGATCCACTTCCACCATCTCGCCGTCTGCCTTAAGCTTAAATCTCTTTCCGGTTAAGTTCTCGTCAGGATTCTCCTCTTCAGGGGAAACATCATCCTCTGGAGTAGCCTCCTGAGCTTCCTCATCACTCTCGTTCTCAACTTCATCGGACTCATCCTCCCGGACATGCTTGTTTTCAACAGCCTCGTCTTCCACGGTCGGCTCCTGCTCTCCAAGCATGTTTCCCGAAGCATCAAATGCGATTCCATTGATCACGACTCCGCCGTCCTCTTTAACGCCATAACCGGAATCCATGGCGGGTTTTCCAGTTTCACTCATAAATTTTGTCGCTCCTTAAAGTATGGATTTAGCGGCCTTATTGCCGCTTCGGATAGTCATATCTGCCTCGTTCTTGAAATCATCTGCCGCAAGCAGCTTGCTCTGAAGATGAGCCAATTTAGAAGCATCTGCAGTGCGAAAATCCGAGAAGCACTTCTTTGTGTATGTTTTCAGCCACTCGTCAAGAAAAGCCAATGCCGCCTTAGCGTTTTCCCCGAGTTCCACTACGGCTGCAGCTTTCTGGACAGCCTCACTTTCAGGGGCCTCCTTCTTCTGTGCGTTACGAGGTGTAGTCGCCTTCCGTGTCGCTGCCATTACATCATCTCCTGTGACATCATTTGGTTATTCATTTCAGATTGCATCTCGTCGCTCTGAGGCATACCTGGGGGGGCCTGCTGAGTCATCATCTGCTGTTGCTGCATCTGCTGTTGCTGCAGCTGTTGTGCAAGATCTTCTTTAGAGGGGAGAAACTCCCGTCTGGAGGGGATACCCAGATACTCGCCGAACTTGTCCAACAAGTTCCGAATCTCCATAGGCCCAAGTATTCCGGCTTGGCCGCCCATCGGGACAGCAGTCTGCATAAACTGCCCGAGGAGCTGTGCGCCCATCTCTTTAGTGAGCATCCCGAAGCCGCTGTCAACTTCAATATCCCATTCCCGATCAACTTCTTCGATCGGCACTTGCGTATTTGTCAGACGAACCAAGGTATCCTGATCCATATATTCGAGGTTAAGGTCAACCAGGTAGCGATACAAAGGCTTCATGCAAGTCTCTGCAATCACGAGAGCCATGTCATTTATAACCTTATTGGCCGTGTTGAGAATATCTCGAACGCCACGGGCCGTCTTATTCAGGCTCCCGGAAACATCTCCCTGCAGAATTCTCGACACCCCTGTGCGATCTTGCTTCCAAGAAGGGATAAGCTCCTTCAGGAAGATCATTGTCAGGTTGGAGATGTCTCGGGGTGGAAGATCCTTCACGGCTGCCTCTACAGGCCCTCTGCACTCCACATCCCTCATTCCATTGTAAACATCGTCCATGTTTACCTTGGAGGCATCCCATATCCGGGGGGTGTCATTATTCTGAGCTGTAGCGATAACGGCTTGCCGAATAAAGGCTGTCGCAAGGTGCTGTAATTGCATAATAGAGGAGAGCGGAGATGCTTTTGGGAATATCCGGTGAGGCTCGATGTGGGGGGAGTTAACAAAGAACGGGTGACGCTTGCCTTCACGATCCTGAACCAGGAGTATCTCGTCCCGAACCACTGTAACAGCTATGTCTTCGAGCAATCCGTCGTCGTCAATGTCAAACTTCGTGTAATGTTCATAGAGCCAATATTCCGCAGTGCCATCAGGAACCACAGATTCGAGAGCATGTTCCTCGTGGTATGTCTCGTCGTGGAATTCATCTTCCCCATCTGGCCCCTTTTTCTCAATCTCTTTCAGGGCCTTAGCATCATAGACACCCTCTCTCGCCCTACGCCTAAGCTCATCAAGAAGTACTTTTCTTCGGTGGATCGGGCGGCAGTCGTCTATGTGGAGTGCGTTCCAGTTTGACATAAGGAACTCTTCCGGAGGGACATTCCACAAAACTGGCTGATTTTTCTTGTAGCGATACTGTTTAACATTCACAGTAACTACGCCAGGGGCAACCTCCTCCGGCTCAGAAACCTCCATCAGGTCTGAACCGGAAGCCATAAGGTGATCAAGTTGCATCCGGTCCTCTTCAAGAGAAAGGTTAAACGGTATATCCTGCTCGGACTCAACCTCTTTCTCCTGCTCCCACCCAACCTTAACCACTCCCCAGTTACAAATCAAGCCACTTTGAAGAACAGTCCTAATGGTCTCGAATGCGTGAGTCTGTTTCCGGAGCTGCACATCTATCAGCTTCTGGAGAGAAGCTGCAACCAGGTCATCATTATCCTCGTGGCTCTCCCCTGTCAGTGAAAGATATTCAGATCCCCCGCAAAAAATCCCACCCAGGTACGGCATAATCCACCGTACTGCATCAGCCACAGAGGTGTCCCGGAGAGAGGACTGTTCCGAGAGTAACGGGAACATCTCTCGATAATAGCTCTCGTCAGCATCGTAAGCCTTTATCCGCTCCATAATGGCCGGGTACATCTCTGATTCGAAGTACTCCTGAGCACTTGTCCTCTCATTTTTTATCTGCTTCAGAAGACGAGTTTTAATCTTTGGATCTAACCTCATCACAACGCTCCCCTCTTCCGAGCATTCTTTGGCTTGCTTGTATGCCTATGGATAGGCACAGTAGCAAACTGCTCTGTATATGCCAGGGCATCAGGAAGATCGTCATGAAGCCCCTTTGGAAATGTCAGCAGCTGTTCTTTCATCTCCCCTACCCAGTGAGCATCTTTCGGGAACCAAATCGAGCCAGCGGAGAACCTGGGCTGTAGAGATTCTATCCGAATATCCTTACGCCCCTTTGCCTTAAGAGGTTCGATCCTGAAGAACGTATTCCTCATAGGCATTTCTTTAAGTAGAAAATGCTCTAACGCAGCCTGGTACGCCACTCGTTCAATGCCAACCACTATCGGCCTATACTTCTTCACGGCCCTAAACACAGCGTCGATCTGTTCAGACGGGTTATATCTCCCGTAGTCCACATCGAGGATAAACCACTGGTTATCCTCATTCACAGCCACCGTGCAGACTGCTGTGTAATCAGCGTCGCTTTTCTCGGAGATCGCAAGATCCACCGTGGTAAACACGTCCATCCCCTGAGCCTTGAACTCCAAGGGATCATAGTACCTGAAATATGCCTCCTTGAAGAGTTGGCTATCCGGGGAAATAGCTTTACACATCTTCTCCCGGTACCACACATCAATCTTCCCGAGACTCCTGAAGGCATCTCTCTCCTGGTTTATCTGCTCCACCGTTAGCTTGGCAGGCCACGTGCTCACCATATCTCCGTCATTCCCCTTAACCATTGCAGGAACACGCATGGTGCGCCATCCTAGAGCGTCCTTAGCTTCAAATATCCGCTCTATAATGCAACCTTTCCCCAGGTTATTCCCTATCAGGAATATCCGAGACTTGTTCCCCAGGAAGTGAATGTCAGACAAAAACCAATCCCAATCAGCATCAAGCACCGTGGAGGAACGACTGTCCTCCGTATCCTGGGGGTCGTCTATAACCACCAACGACGGCCTCTTATCCCGCCACACAGCTCCACGTATGGACGAACCCTTACCATAGGTCTCCAGGCGAACCCTGCGGAGAAATCCATCATCTTTGCCGATCTCCCTACGATATGCTACCTCGAACGCATCTCCATTCTGTTGGATTATCTTATGCTTGAGGTATGACAGCATAGGGTTACTCAGCCACTCATCTACCACCTCTTTAAGGCGTTTTTCAGCCAAGGCTTTCGTAGCACACACGATCAGGACGTAATCCCGATCAGGACGTGGAAATGTCAGAGCGTGCAACAGATTCCCACGTATGGCGTACTGAGTCTTAGCGGACTCACGGAACCCCTCGATGGCGAAGTTGCCAGATCCCCGCAAGATGATTTCATCCCACTTGAAGTGGAACGGGGCCGGCTCTACCTCGTCATCCGAGGGGAAAAAGTGTTTTCGAAACTCAACCAAAGAGAGAGAACTCAAGTAGATATTCTCTTTCAGCTTTACAGGATCAACATTAGCCAGAGCCACACTCTCCCTTCGGAAATAATAATAGCCCCTACGCATTCTACGTAAGGGCTAAAGGCGAGCCAATAGGAGAAGGAGGGGCCACCTCGGGTCATAATTTCGGGTATATAGTTACAAGATATCCCATAAGGTTTTTCTAGAACACTACTGTAAGTCTTACGTGTTATTCAATATCTTATGGTTTATAAGACTTACATAAAAAAACAAAATCGTTCCTTTGAGCGAAGCGAAAAGGAACAAGCGCAACGAGCGAAGCGAGTGAGCATTGCCTTTGATTTTGTTTTTGGTTTTGTATTTGGTTTTGCTTCTAAGTCTTTAAAACCAGCGTTAAATAATCTTGTTCTACATACCCCCCCCTCCCCCCCATTGAGACATTCTACACCCCCTGTCAAGCCCCCCCTCTAAAAACGCCTAGAGCATTGCAATCACTGCCCTCGTGCCCTGTTCCTCTATTGGCTCATTTTTTGCCCTCATTCCGCATAATCCTTCAGGTTTTTACCCCCCCTTGACACGTGTGGTTAGCAAACTCACTTTTGCGCTTTTCATCTTCCGTTAACCTAGTTTAAGTCGGATGACTAAACCAATTTAGGGTCAAAGGCCCCGCCTGACGGCGGGCCGCTCGGCACGGGCTTCGCCCGGCTCGCTGAGTTTTCAAAACCTTTTTATAAAATACCCCTCACCGCTCGCTTTAACACATTACAGCAAATTTCCACTTAACCCCGAAAACAGCACTTTTAGAGGGGGGTCTTTTTCTCTAGGCATACTTTTATACCTCTCAGAAAAGTTACCCCCCTCAGAACGCATGTACATGCACTCTGAGCGTCCTAAAATGGAAATTTGACGGACTACCTTACCACAAATTCAAGCCAGGGGGGCTTGCCTCTCAATTGGCTCAAGGAATCCACCTCAAGGCATAACAGCCGTATGAGAATCTTGTAGTGTTGCAGGGACATATTATATAGACAAAAACCTTGGGTTATTAACTTTCGACAGCCAGTCTAATAACTTCCTGATGTGAGTGATGGAGATGTCGTCCGTACTGATGGACAGAACATAATCTATGTAAACAGACTCAGGATGCTTGCTATGCAGAGCTTCTTTGGTTACACTTGTGGGTGTTTGCCACAGTGGGAATTCTCCGTTGTCGGAAATGAGCACCAGGTTTATGGACATGATACCTCCTGAAAATTTTTATGATGGGTAGGGAACCTGAATATTTTACCCCCCCCCCTAATGGATTGATATGGCTCCTTAGCTATGGAAGGGGATAGGGGGAGTAGATGGAGTGCGAGGCTAGATGGAGTATGGATGGGGTAACTATTCAGGTGTCCGTGAGATACTCAAACCTTTGCAAGTACTGCACTCCCAGAAGCTTGCTACAAAATTTTTCAGAGAAAAGACGAGGGAAGAGCGATGGTAATCTTTTGCAAATCGTTGCTATTACTGGGGGAGCAAGTGGTTAGGTGGGTACAAAAATGGGGTTGTATGGCTTAGGGAACCTGTTTATCTATATGGGGGGCATGGGCACCCCCTCCCCCTACATCATACCACCCCCCCCTACCCTCCTTATAGCCGTAGATCCTTGCAACAACTAAATCCTTGGCTGAAGAAACCTGGAAGGATATCCAGTATAGTCCTACCAGAAGGAGAGAACCACATGAAGGCTAGTCATTGCAAGGACTCCAGGCAATGCGACACATAAGATATCTTATAGGACATACGGTGAATTAAACTTCATCTTCCCCTGACTCCAGCGATTGCAAGGAGTAAGCGGTACCGTCTACCACGTCGTTTAATTGTGTCTGGTAAACCCCCAACATGGCCGCCGCTAGGGCTTCCCTCGTGCCCTGATCTAATTGGTAATTTTGAGTGATTTTAAGTTCCGCATGGTTACGCTCTACCTTAGCCCAACGCTCCGGATGCTTGCGTGCCAAGAGTTCCATAGGTCCGCGCCAGTCACAGGATTTTTCGGCGTACTCCTGGATATTTGAAAGCATTTTAGCTTCAAAGAGAGCAGTAGCACGATTCACAGAAATGTAATACTTTAGGTATCTTGTCTCTAAACTTGGCTCCCAACTCTCTGATAGCAACGTTTCCCGTACCTCTTCTTCCGTTTCACACTCTTCTAATACTATCCCTCTACTTTGTAATTCTTCCATTCTTCTTTTATACTCAGCTTCCCCCCTTTTCCACCACAAAGACACGGAAGCTTCAGTAATTCCAACGGCTCTAGCCGCTACGCTAACATCTAATCCATTACCAACCATTTTTGCAATCGTTTCAACCATCCTGTCTGTACACTTGGATGGTTTACCGCCGGTACTCTCCTTCACTACAATTGCTGGTATATTAAAATTCTTCGCCTCCTCCTCAAGCGTAAGCTCTTTACTTTCGGCCTTCCTTTTGGCTCTCTTTTCAGCCGCCAACCGTTGCGCTATCTGCCTTTTCTGCTTTATCGCTTCCGTAACAATTTTTTTTTGACCGACTTTATTTCCCGGTGATCTCCCTGCCATTTTTAATCTTCCTCTCCTTTCCTTAAGCTACATCTCGCATTATAATGTAGCAAAAAATCCTTATATCCCTGCCAAGCGTTGCGGTTACAGGGATAGGGTTATATTACAACCCTTGTCAACCCCACTACGCAAACTGACATTATGCCAATATAGATACCCTATTGACATGACAAACCATTGCAATGACTGCATCCCTTGGCTCAAATTATTGTAATTATGCCAGATAATGCCTTAAAATCCCGACATATGCCGGAAAAATGTCAAAAAACCACTTGACAAAATAACGACGGTAGGGTATTCTGTGCTTGCTCTTAGGGGAGCGGGGCTTGCAACACTGCCAGGAACCAGGAGGTGGAAAGGAGGATCTTGACAACCAAATAGAGCACCACCAAGCACCACCACAAAAAAAAGGAGGGGACAAAAAATGGTTAAGAAACTGGCAAGAGCGTGGTACCACAGAACGCCGAGAAGTGTCGAAGCTATGCGGTGTAACTCAGGTTTTGCAATTTGGAGCAGGAATCATGGTTAGCACGCTAGCAAGGCTTGCGGCGACGGCGGCGGATCAGGGGGAAATGGAGATTTACGAGAATTTAATGGAAATCATTAGACTTTGGGAGGAGATGTGCTAAAAAGCGAAGAAAGGTTAGAGCTGGGAACACTAGGCGCGAAAGGGTTTTATCCCTTTCGCAAATCAAAAAAAGGAGGAATTAAGAAATGAAAAAGACTATCAATTTTTACGAGTTTGAAAGAGGATTCGTGGAGCAGAACCTCAAGGGGAATTTTACATATGAGGGGCTCAAATTGATCTTCGACTACCTGGAGGAGCTTGAGGAGGATCTTGGTAGGGAATTCGAGTACGATCCTATATCGATTTGCTGTGAGTTTACCGAGTACAAGAGCATTCAGGAGGTTCTGGATGATTACTCTATCCAGGAGACAAATCCAAATATAGATACCCTCCAAGAGTATTTCTCCGTGGTCCTGGAGGGGGAAAACGGAATTATCGTAGTTAGGGATTTATTCCCTCTCGCAAATCAAAAAAAGAATGAAACAGACTATCAATTTTTACGAGTTTGCACAGGGGTTCGTGGTTCTGGTAGGGGAAAATTAAGTGAGTAAACTATGGGGAAATTACAGGAAGAGGAAAAAATGCTCTTGCGAGAGTGTAAAATAGGCGTACCGGGGGGAGTTGTCCCTCCGGCAGGGTGGAAAGTGGTAGGATATTCTCCTTCCTACGTGGTCTACTACCACCGCCAAGAGGGGTGGAGGGTAGAAAAAACCTCAGAACGGATTTAAGGAGTAATAGCGCAAAACACACTTGGCGCAGGAGGGTTTTATCCCTCCTGCATATCAAAAAAACAGGAGGAAAGAAAATGAAATTGCATATCCAAAAAATTGACCAGAGCGCAGATTTTGACCATTTCGTGGTCATGAACACACAGAAAGAGGTTCCTTTTCCCGTGGTGCTTGACGTGGAGCTAGGCACTGGAGAGGCGTATTTACTCACTAACACGGAAAGGAACCTTATACCTGAAGACGTGTGGTCCGGGAGAACACAAAGATTTACCCTGCCAATAATTCCCACCCCTTGGAGCGCACAGGAAGTCCTTGAAATGCCCTACGTTGTGGAAGCCTTGCAAGATCTAATAGATAGCGCAAGCATGGAGCGAAAAATTGAGGATTATACAGCAGTTAGTGACGTTATCGCGGGAGTGGAAAACGCCATCGATAGAGCTTGTGAAAGCGTTTTGGGAATAGCGGCAATCGATGCCAAAGAGTGGTTTTCCGGCAGGAAGGATCGCGACATTTACAAAGAATACGACTTTGACACCAAGGAAGATGGGAAAATCGTTGAGAAAATTAAAAAAGAGTGGCACGGATGCTACATCGATGGAGAATATGTACTTTACCTAACAGATACTGACCTATATGTGCGGGGCGTCCGCGGATCCGTCGAGAACACTGACTAGGCCGAAACGGGGGGAAACCCCCGTCTGGAAGTGAAACTTCCACTGACGAGGCCCGTCAGATAAAAAAACAGGAGGCGGTAAAAATGAGAAGTAATCGGTTAGCAACGGTCAGGGAAGAAGGCGCCGTGGATTTTTTGGTATTGAAAGATCCCGAAGGGGATAAAACAGTGAAACTTGCTGCCCCATGGACTAAAGAAGAACTGGGGGCAGTACTGCGGGAACTTTCTGGTAAAGATGATGATTTTGAAGTAGATGATGATGATTTTGAAGTAGATGAAGTTGAGTTTGAAGTATGTGAATATGAATTTGAAGAAGTAATAGGGTTTGACCCTATGGAAGTATTTGACCCTATTGATGATCTAAAATCGTTAGAGGAACTTAACAATTTCCTTGAAGACTACTTGTATGAGAGATATGCGGATAAAGAGGAATTTGCTGCATACCTTGAAGTATCAGGTAGTAGTGATTTCTTTGGCAAATGGCGCGACTTTAAGAAAGAGTACCATACTTTCTACCATGGTATGAATCTTACGGAAGTAGCTGAAGATATGGTGAATGAAGGAATATTCGGGAATGTAAGTAGTAGCTTGATGAATTATATAGATTTTGAGTCACTTGGTAATGACTTGCGAAGTGATGGTTACTACGAAACCGAATGGGGCGTTATGCGGTTAGATTAGGTAAAGAGGATTGATGTGGTCATGTGGTAAGGTCGAAGTAACGGAGGAAGAGTATCACATCTTCCGGGAAGCCGTGGAAGAGTTATTCCGTTTGGCGCAGGGGGGTATATCCCCCCCTACATATCAAATCAACAAAAATCAGGAGGGAAATATAATAATGATAAATTGTGGGTGGAAAGAAACGTGGAGTACGGTGCGGGAACCGAAAAAACAAATGGGGAACATTGGAAGGAGGCGGCGAAAATGACAGAAAAAGAATGGGAAGAATTGCGGGAAGGCTTTTTGAAGATGGATGCAGAGGGAAGCTTTTCTTCCGAAGGTACCGATCTGCTTTTCGACTACCTGAAAAGGCTTGAGGAAGACACTGGGATTGAAACAGAGTTTGATTCCGCTGATCTTTACTACGAATTCTCGGAGTACAAGAGCCTTCAAGCGGTGGCAAAGGAATACTCTATCGAAGGAACCGAAGAAGAGATTATAGGGTTCCTAAGAGAGAATACAAGTTTTATTCTTGGCGATTCCGGAATAGTAATTGTCCAGATTTTCTGAAGGCCGAAACGGGGCTCTGCCCCGTCTACCCGTAAGGCGGGTACTGATGAGGCCATCAGAAAAAAAAGGAGGCGGTAGAGATGACAAAGGCAGAGGCGCTGAAGTGGTTGGAAGAGCACATTGAGTTTGGCGCGGAGAACAACGAAAACGAGAACTGGGCAGAGTGTTGGGTGGAGCCGGAACCAGGGAAGCAGTGGTGGGTAACTGGGGAAAATAGCCAGTCCGAAGAGCCAACCCTTGCAGAGCTTGCGGAAAAAGGGCTTGATGTCCTGGTAACGGAGGGGGGCGCGGGGCTTCCCCGGAAGGCATGGAAGCCCGAAGACAAGATTCCCTCCGTCTACTTGGCGACAGAAGCGGTAGACATTTTTGACGGGGCTGCGGAAAAGGCCCTGAAAAAGTGGGAAGAACTGCAATGTGGAACGATCCACCGGAGGATTATTAGGGGCGATTTGCCAAGTGTAAGGCGGGGGGGCAAAGAAAGTTTTTGTGCCGCCGGTGGAGGGAAAAGGATAGCAAAAGGGAGGAGTTAGCCATGACGCACAAAACAGGATATTTGGTGTATCTATTCGGGGAAAAATTCTGGCACCGCACTTTGAATGGAGCGCGGAAACGGAGCCAGGAGGCAGAGAGTTACTGCCGAGGCGAGCATAACCAGATTATCAACGTTGAGACTGGGGACCGAGTGGAATGATCGACAAGGAAGGGAATAAAAAATAGGAGGGAATAATCATGAAGGTAACTGCAAGAGAAGGGGTTATTGAAATATCGAGGTTGGCAAGGGTGTTGGGGAAAGAGAAGACGCTTAGAAGGAATGGGGCTGTGATGGTAAAGTCCTTTTTCTGGAGCCCGAAGGATCTTAGAGACGTGGTGAGGGTTCTTCATGCAGAGGAGTTCGGGCGTAGTGTTTGTGTAGACGGCCCTTGTCCTGCCTGGGTAGGGATGTGCATTACACATTCCCTCCATCCGTCCATCGTCAGGCTAAATAGCCTTGATGGATACGTGGCGGTGGGAACCAATATTCCAAAAGGTGGCGTGAAGGAAGGGGAGTTCGAACGGGGGAAATTCCATTGGAACGTTGAGAGACGTGGCGATGTGTGGCTCGTAGAGTTGTCCCAAGTGGACCCAACGAAGCCTTATTGCCCGGATGATCTAATGGATCTGGAGCCTCCCCAAGTGCCTGCTGGCTCGGTAGTGGTCATCTCAGGAAGGATGCCTAACTACATGAGCGCATCCATGGCTATGGCATACCACCACAAGTGCGCGGCGTGTGCGGCATGGCAAAGGAACGGTACCGGGATAGTGGTTTGGTCGCACTCGAAAGACATTACCGTGGGAGATGTGGTGCCATGCGAAAGGAGTTAGCACGTGGGCTGCGGAAGGACTCTTCTGGTCGCCTGTGCGAATGTACTTCGACACAAGCCATGGGGATTCTCGGTGTGTCTAGATCGACGTTAAGAAAACATAGGGATTTATTGCAGGGAGAGGAGAGGATTGTAGATGGAAAAATTACGTGGGTTTTTCCGAGAGGGGTGGTGCTGCGGTACAAACCCCCAAAGGGATTTGCACCGCCTAGTGTGGTTGCGAAGTACTTAATGATCTCAAGGCAGGCTCTGCACGATCGCATCAAAAGGGGAACTTACCCCATTTACCATCGAGACCCCTTCCCCGCCTGGGTTTGGCATCCAGGCATAGACCTGAGTAAGCCTGAGCATAGACGATAAGCCTGTAGAGGAGGGACTTTCCCTCCTCTATTTTTATGCCATCATACTTCCCGTTCGCTATAAGGTTGTAAGTCCTCCTGTCATCAGGGGGGAGAGAGATATACGCTTTACGACAAAACACAAGAGCGTCCTTTACTGCATCTATCTGCTCCTCCCTCGCATCACATGCCTCCAGGAATCTCTGCTGAGGCCCTACTCCGTCCCATCTCCCCGTCAAGAAGTCGCTTGGATTGATGGGTTCTCGAAGAGCTTCCAACCTGGCTCGTAGTACAGGAGTCCTAAGAACGAGTCCTAGTGTCCGCTCGGCGGTTCCCCGAAACAATTTTCTGATTCGCTGATGCCATCTGCCATCCATGCTCCACACCCCCCTCCGGTAAGTCCTCCCGATACGCCCCAGTCTTAACGTAATCGCAACAAGAAAGAATAACCGGGTCTATGGCATCTAGGCCACAACGTGTGAAGAGGTATATAGGCAAAATGAACTCCCTATCGAGAGTCTCCATAAAGTCTGCGAAGTCTGATCTGTCCTGGTGCAACGGCTCTCCACCCATAATAGCTACCCTGGACACTAGCGGAGAGGTTATCGCTACAAGGATGTCAGGCATTGCTACCTCCCAATGAAGACCAACGTCAAAGCTCCATAACTCAGGGTTGTGACAGCCAGGGCAATGAGGAGGATTACACCCTGATAGATAGATTTCATACGTCGCATTCTCCAAATCAAACCAGGTTCCCGCTACTCGCATACGTGGCCCTCCGATCGAAATCATATTCCCGCTTACCCTTAGACCAGTTCTTGGTTGACGTGAAGAACCCTACTACTCTTGTAAACTGCTCCACGATGGGATCTCCGCACACTTCGCAATTCGTGGCTGAGGCGTTGGCTGTAACGTGTCCACGGGCGCATCGCCCTAGGGTGTAGTTCGGCGCCCACATAACCACTCCGGCCTCCGCACATGCGTAGATCAACTCCTCATGTTTGGCTTCGGAGATGCGGGAGCCAAAGTTTAGATGTAGGACAGATCCTCCCGAGAAGTAGGAGTCCAGGTACCCCTGAACGCTGATCCGCTGCAGGATGTCTACTCTTGAGGACAATGGGAAGAATTGATTTGAGTAAATATCCGGGAGATCCGCATCGGGGTAGAGAGTCTTATCCTTCTTCGGGAGCTTTACGCTGGCCGACTCGCCAGGCACCTGCTCCACGTTATGAGGCACACCGTACTGCATATCAAGGGCAATTAAGCCATCAGATACCTCTTCCATAAACGCCCTGCAGAACTCCTTATACTGGCTCGCGCTCATCTCCCCAAGGAGAATCTGAGCCGCTTCGTGCAGCCCTATAATCCCAATAGTTGAGTATTGAGTGTTGATGTCCGCAAAGGAATGCGTGTACAGGGGGAGGAGCCCCTCGTCTATGTTGCTCTGGATAATCTTTCTCTTGGCATGGAGAATCCTGCCGCAGTCAAACATCGCCTTGCCAGCTGTCTTGATAAACACGTTCGCATCGTATGCCTCGTAGGCAATCCTGGGAAGGTTGATCGTAACCACTCCAAGGCTGCCAATCTTCGTACCTCCCGCTCCGTAGGAGTTAAAGAACTCGTTATCACTCCTCAATCTGCAGCATGAAGAGAGCGTAGATGTCTTGCCGGAATAGATGTTGATCATCCCGTGCCTGACGTTCTTTTGAGAGACCAACCTGGCAAAAGCCTTGTCAACGATCTTGCGTTTGTCGCTAACCGCGAAACATGCTGTCAACACAGGAAACGTGATGGCAGTACGATCCATAACCTCGTTCATGGCATCCATAAACATGGCCTGGATCTTCATTACGTGTTTGATAGAGCTTGGTTTGCCATCATCAGGAAGGGAGTAATGGGGAAGGAGCTCTTTCAGGAATTCCTTATCGAAAAGGGAGACATTTGTAAACGCACTTTGATTCCCCCGATACTCCCAATTGAGAGTGTAGATCAGGGAAACCATAGTCTCCTTAAGGTAGTTATCAATATCCCTGACCGTTTTGAAGGTGAAGTGGGCATCCTTCTTCGTCCGGTAAATCTTTTCGGCATAGAGAGCCAGGACTATAAGGAGGTCCGCTAAACCTGTGGCTCCGAGGGTGCTATTGGCTGCATAAACCACAAACTGTTCTACCTGGGATTTGTATGCATAGAGATGTTTGGGGGGATCGCACTGTATCCTCTCAGAGAAGGGCAGCCCCCTCCACGCTATGTCCAGCATGGAATAGTTATAGCAGTAGGGAAGGTTCACATTCCAGGCATCATGTAGGTAGAGGTCTCCGCTAACCACAGAGTCGAGGAGATAAGCATGGTCTCTAAGTTCGTTAGCCAGGAGACGGAAAGAGTCCTCCTTAAAAAAAGGCTTAGCAGCCTCGTGCATATATGTGATGATACTCCTGGAGCCCACGTTGGCATTAGGATCAATCGACGCATCCGCAATACTATCGGACTTGAGGTACTTGTCTGTAAACTCTGCGATGTTTGTATCAAAACCGTCAATAGCTCTCAACGTTGCGTTCATTCTTCCTCCTTAAAGGGCGAGTATTCGTATAGCGGACAGAGAGGACTACTGCACAATGCTGAACCAACCAGAGAATCCCCAAACCCTTGACACTCGTAACAATAAGCCATGATAGCTTGTCTCCTTGTAAGGCTTTCCCCCTCTAAAAACTTCTTGTACTCTGACCTCCCCTTGGCTCGCTTCCCATACTTCTCAAACGCGGCTTTCATGTCTTCATTATCCAATAAAGTGCCCCCTTATATGCGATTTTCGGCATTAACAGGGGGGTATCTTTCCCGAGAGGTATAAAACTACCTCTAAAGAAAAGTACCCCCCTCAGAATGCACGTACGTGACCTCTGAGCCCTCTAGATTGGATGTTTCAGGGGTTCTCTTAGGGATCGCAGTCCCTCCTTGGCTATCTCTTTGATTTCCTCTTCAGATGCCCGCTTGTCTATGCGGCATAGGATCTCTTGCAGATACGCAGTCTCCTGTCTAGCCAAGGCGGCTCTATTCGCAGAGCGTATGCACTCCTTCTTGTAAAAATCTACCTTCATCTTCATGGCAGCCATAGATTTATCAAGCTCGGAGATCCTCTGGTTAAGGGCCTTGTTGTTCCAAAACGCCATCAGTTCTCCCCCGGACAGCTACGCTCCCTACAGTTCCCCAGGATGCATGGAGGCCCTGCATATGCAAACACTCTAGGGGCAATCTCCTTTATAAGTCGAAGCATCTCACGCGCCATCTCCCGGATCTCCCGTTGCGCTCTCAAACAACATCGGAGTTCGAAGAAGTGAAGTAATGCCCTGAAGTTCATTGTCACCACAAGGCTTGTCGTACTCCCCTCTGGCAGAACATATCGAGCCTCTTCCATAGGAACGCCATCTTTAATCAACAAGTCGTACGTAGCATACGACATTTTCACGCAATTGTCTATTCTTTCTTTAATCTCTTCACTGAATTCTGAAGGATATGCAAATTGCTCGTGGGTGCATTGCGTATACCTCTGGGAAACTTGAGAGTAAGAGCATCCGATGCGATGTCGAACCAGCTGGTGGCTTGTGATGCGGGAGATGTCTTCGATAAGGAATGTGGCTGATGCATGTTCCAGGATAGAGCAATGCCCTCGTGATACGCAGTGATCAATAATGCTTAACTTTGGCTCAGACTTGTAACATAGTGCCGCTGCCCTGGCACACAACTCCTCCGGATCAGGAGTGTGACTAATCAGCGTAACCTTCAAAGCATCAACTCCTCACTAGGAATCTCGGAATCCGCCTTATAGGAATCAATCCTCTCATTCCAACTATCTGCACACTCCAGAGGATCATAAGCCTTTATGCTCTTCTGCCCACAAAACTGGCACTTGAAATAATAAAGCTGCGCACTGTGGATCTTCTCTAGTCTGACGTTCTCACTCCCGCACAGGCGGCAAGGGATTATTTCCAATGTGTCTACTCCTCAGCCACAATAACTTCGATCTGGGCGCGGGGAATTAGCGTCACCCGCCCGTTCATTGTAAGTTTGATGAACACTTCATCGTCCCACATAAAGTCTGAGTCGATGGCCTGCTCCCAATCTTGGTCGTCTCGAACCTCTCCTGCGAACTCAAGTCCACTCTTCGTCTTAACAAAGATCCTCTTCACGCCTCTTCCCTCCAGTTGATGTCGATAAGTCTTCCGACTTCCAGATGAGCATCTTTAATCTTGATTCGAATGATGTCGAAAATCTCCTCTATCTGTTGGAGATCCTTGTAGATAGATTCAAGATCATCTTCCACATGTTCAAGCGCCTTGCAGTTCATGTAATTCCTCCTCAAATAACGATAGTTGTCACAAAAAATGTCCACGGAAAACGCTGTGTTTGCAGCGCTTCCCGTGATTTTTGTCCTGAAAAATGTCCCGCTATGTTACCAAAATTGGTTTCGGGGACAAATTCTCGTCAATAGATCCAGGATCACTGCTGCCCCCAAGTGCTTTCAGGCATATCAACATCCTCATTCCCCTGCTGCCTCCACATAGCCAGGAGCGCAGCTCTCGCCCTGTCTCCTGCAGCCTCAGGATTGCTTGCCACAATATTTTCAAGCGCATAGAAACACTCCCAGAGGAGGGGTAAGTTAAACTCTTTCCCCAACTTCTCAACGCCTCCCAGGTTCTTCTTCAAAGCCTTCTCCTCCTCCATGTATAGGACAACTGAGGTTATAGACGTACACACCTTCTATGCCTAGGTACCCTCGCCCATGTTCATTGTCAATTACAGGACATATGCATCCCGCCCGCCTAGCCTCTTCGCTGCCTGGCCGGAGGTCACTGCCCCGTGCTTCCAAAGCCGCCACCTCCTCGCTCAGTCTCGCCAAGTTCCTCCACTACTCGGAATTTCGGGTAAACCACAGGGGCTATCACAAGCTGTGCTATCCGGTCCCCCTCCTGAATATAGAAGTCAGAGTCAGTCGTGTTCGTGATAGAGACTTTCACTTCTCCACGGTAGCCATTGTCTACCGTTCCCCAGTGAACCAGAATGCCCTTAGAACTGAGAGATGATCTTGGGCGCACCTGTAATTCCATGCCCTGGGGGGGTTCGATAGCTATCCCCGTCCCCACCACGGCGGTTATACCAGCCTTGATGCACCTCAATTCAGGCCCTGCATAGTAAAGATCTGCTCCAGAGTCTGTTTCGTGTTTGCGATAAGGAACTCTTCCTCCCGGCTGAAGCATCTTGACGTTAATCATTCTCTTCCTCCCACCATCTCTTGCAATCCAAGCATACATGATCACCATTGCCACTTGAGGTGTTCTCTGAGCCACAGTAGGGGCACCTCTCAGGGGTCTCGCTTATCCGAACCAGTAGGTCTTCCCATATGGCACCGCAGGTACACCGATACTCCAAGGCGCCATTCTCTTCACTCCATCTCGAAACAACCATCTTCCGTCCACAGGCAGGACACTTCAAATCATGCCAAGGCTCCGTATCCCGCGATGGAATGCTATCTTCCGTGTTATCTTCCATGGTATCTTCCATGGTCTTCCGTGGATGGGAGAAGGCACAGCTTTCTGCAAGTGCTCTTTCTGCAAGCTCCACTTCTTTCTGCAAATAATGCAAAGCCTTGTTGAGGTCCACCAGCCGCTCCGGCTCCTTCCGTCCTGCCCGGCAGATGTACTTGAGCACATTTCCCAAATAGTAATCCACTCCCCAGGCATCGATTACGTCCCAAGGCTGTAAGTCGCTGAAACAGTAGTGTGCGGGACATTTGTCACGTGCGGTCATGCTTTTTCTCCTCTCGCTTTTGCGATAACGGCATTCAATCTATCCACCAAGCCAATAGGTACGTAGTATTCACTCCAATATTCCGAGCAATCTTGAAGCTCTAAGAGCATCGAGAGCATCTCCTCCTGCATGGTGTGCGATATGTCCGTGCGGGTGTTCCATGCTTCGATTGCCTTTTTCTTTGATGACCGCCATCCGGTGCTTGCATTACACGCCAGGCACTCGACGCCGAAAAGATGAGAAGCGGCCTTAATCTCCTTGACTTCTGCCATCCGGTGCCCGCAGAAGGGGCAGGGTTTGAGATTACTCATTCTTCTCCCCTCACTTTCGCCAGGGCAGTTTTCACTTTGCTTTGCGCCTCATCAAAAGCAGAGTCCCAGTCACGGAAATTGCCCATGTCGCTTAAATCCAATCCGTTGTAGAGCTGGAAAACTCGCTCAACGGACTTTAGCGCCTCTATCAATTCAGAAGTATTCCCGGTGGCATTTTTCTCGCCGTTCGCTTTCTTGATTGCTTTTCTACACAGCTCTTGTATCTGTTCTTGATTCATGTAATCAGATTCTTCGCTGTCACCGACAACTGCCTCAAGTGCGCGCAACATCTCTTTTTCAAGTGCGGTCATGATTCGCACCTCGCTTTCCGCTCATTATTCTCTCCTCACTTCCTTTAACGTCTCAAAGACCAAATCCGATAACACTTCCTGCGCCTCAACCCACTGCTCTAGGGCTTCATCCGAATCTTCCGTGACATTGCCGAGCTGAATTACGCGCTCCACCATCTCGGCTATTTTGAGGAGGTTAGGGGCTTGTGCGATGAGAAAAGCATCCCTCTCGCGCACACCCGAAACAACCGTACGCACGGAATAGCCCCTTGCGTCCGTATTGACGCTATAATGGCCTATGGAGCCACCAAAGACCGCCCTCCACGGCCCCGGTGTGTGGTTACTCATTATCTGCCTCCTCCATCCTCTTCTTCTCCTCCAACCCTGCCCGGAATATCTCCCGGACAATGCCCTGAAGCTCGCCTTTCCGGATCACTATGTGGCGCTCCTGATCCCTGTACCCCTTTACAAGCCCCAAAATAAAGGAACAGTACCCGAGGCAGATCAGGAACAGGACTGACGCTATGAGATTTGCTGTTTCGGTGGTCATTCCTGCACCTCCTTCTTCCTCGGATGCTCCGGCAGCGGTCGCCAATGGGTAACGCCCCCTTCGGGCACAGAAGGGCCATCCCATATTTTTTCGTCCGAATCATAGTCTGCGCAATAAATATTTCCATCAAAGCGCAAAATAAGCGCATACTCGTCTTCTTCCGGCAATCTTTCCTCCACCGGAATCCACCGCTGCTCGTCCTCAACTGCTTTCAACGCGGCGTCAACCTTCGTCACGCTCTCCTCGATTCTTTCGGAAAGATTGTCTCTGAGCGCAATCCCACTGGCTTCCCAGCAAAGCGCTGAAAGGGATTCAAATTCTGCCCTCAACATCTCAAGTGCCGTCATTCCTCCGCCTCCTCCTGTACGTGCTGTACATGTCGCTGTTTTCCCTTCGCATCCTGCATAAAACACCACATCGAAACTACTTCCATCATGGCCTCGTCGGAAAGGGCAATGGATTCTTTCCAGATCACCTTCTCGCCTTCCCAATTCCGGAAAAGTGTTTTCGTAAAGATTCCGTAACCGCCGTCGGTTTTGACGAGAGTTATGCGTCGGTTTTTGAGCTTCGAGTGGAGCACGTTTTTTATTTTGCGTCGCATTAAAACAACCTCCCTTGCCGCTTGATGTTCAGGGATAGCCAAAGACATTCCACTTTATCGGCTCCTCTGTTGAGGTTATCAGCGTGCGGGCTTTAAGGTTATGCGCTCGATATGCGCTACCGATCATATCTGGCTCATTTTCTCAATTGCCCGGAAAAGAGGGTATGCCTGCTGGGGGACTACGGCATTTCCCAGACACTTCAGCCGCTTCGCTCTTTTCGGGATTTTCCTGCATGTGCGGGGGGGCTCGTAGGGGTATTGGTCGGCGCCCATCAGCGCAGGCCATCCCCCCCACGGCTCCGGCTCATCACACTTAAGGTCAGTCCATCCAGCGGGGAATCCCATCAGCATTTCCACCCAGAGAGGGGAGAGCTTGCCGGGCCTCGTTGGCGTGCGCCACACCGCTGTAGCTAATCCGTCTCCGCTCCGTTGGCTCGCCCCTTTGCGGTTGTAATTTCCGCATACGGAAGCGGTAGGCCAGAGGCCAGCACCGCCTCCCTCAACTGCCATGGACCTTCCGCTTTCCCCTCCGCATTCAAAACCCTCTTTCGCGAGGCTCCGTTGCAGTCGCTCGCACGCGCTGTCGGCCACATCTTCCCTGGCTCCGACAACGAACAGTCTTTCCCTTTGGTGGGGCGCACCAACCGCAGATGCTGGTATGACGTAAGGGTAGACTTTGTAACCTTCTCCGACCAGACCGGAGTACACGGTATCGAGGGCGAGATTGACTGCTCCACGGACATTTTCAGCCAGTACCCAAGCGGGTCGGATATCGTGAATAACTCGGAGCATTTCAAACCAGAGCCCGCTACGCTCCCCTTCGAGCCCTCGCTGCTTTCCTGCGACTGACAAATCTTGACAGGGTCATTGAGGAAAGCCTCCGTAAACAATGTCAATTGTCTCGTGGCTTCCATCAGGCATCACCTCCTTACGTTCTTCGGGCATATTATTTTTATGCCATTCATGGTGGCACTTCTGACACAACCACATAACTTCAAGGGGTTTGTTGTAGTCGGGATGGTGAGCTTGCACCATGCTTCTCCCATCTTTGAAGTTCCCGGAGGCTCCACAGTTTTCACAAACATATTTCCGCTCCATTTTTCCGTAAAGAATTGCTTTCTCAAGCTTGTTTTTCGTAATCTTCCTAACGTCATCGAGCACCGGCACGTCAGGCCAGCGTTTCTTTAGGATTGAAACCGCATACGGCTCTATCTCGCAAAAAGCAACGGGCTCGATCCCGGCCCATTCCGCTGCCAGATCAAGCCCGCCGATTCCCGAGAAGAGTGAGAGCCCTCTCACGAATGCCCCCCTGATACTACTTCCTCCCACTGGCTCTTTATAGCAGCCATGCGCTCTGGAGATGTCTCTATAGGCATGAGGATGTACTTATGGGAGAGAGGATCGTCTCCGCTCTCTATGGTTAACGCCCCAGTACTCTTCTCGGTGTGCCAGGTAAAGTCCTTCGAAGCCACAGAGTCCACTCCTGCTATGAGGAGGGGGTAGCTATATTCGAAAGAGACCTCTTTTACGCTGTCACATTCAAGCCTCTCTATTGCAAGGCCGTCCGCTGCGAGGGCTACCATGTGGCTTGGCTGAAGGACGATTCGACTGTCTGCGAAAGCGTTAAGACGCTTAAGAGCCCCCACGGCATCAGCTTTAGACATAGTCTCGCTCTGCTCTCGTGGCTTATCAAACAAAGGCTTTACGTTAGGATAGGCGGCATCTATCTTCATCACGGTAATCCTTAGCCCGAAGGCGTAAATGACCAGAGTCGTATCTGTAACCGCAAGCGTCACATGTTCAATGTCGGGAATTACCGCAAGAAGGCTCGCCACATTCCTTGCTGCCTTTACAGGGATCAACACATCCCCCTTACTTGCTGTAACAATGGGGGTCGTAACCGTTGCCAACCTCTTGGAGTCTGTACTGCACACTCGAAGGATGTCTGTCACGCTTAACAATACCCCCCCGCGGTATGGCGGGTAATCGTCCTTCGTGGATGCGCACTTCGAGCCAAGTTGAAGTGCCGTAACCAGGTGGTCTTTTGAGAGGGAACAGAGATCCAACTGCTCCCCCGTTATGATGGACGGAGGTATAACCGGGTCAGTGTTCACCTTGTAAGAGGATCTCCCGGAGCGCAGGAATACTTTGTCATCCTTAACAACAATCTTAAGAGGGTGATCAGATTCGATGAGAGGGAGGATCTTCTTGGCAGGGACCACAATGTCGAAATCTTGGTCACAGACACCCGTAGTCTCGTATTGCACTTGCATCCCTGGACCATATGTCTGCACAGCCAGTAGAGATCCTTTTCCCCGCAAGTGGAACACATCTTTCCACTCTCCGCCGGAGCATTTCGCTAGCTCCTTCCAAACCTTAGAAGATTCGCTTACGGTAACCACGCTTCGCCTCCTTACTTGCATACGTTATATCCATGCCACGCACATGCTCCCGCACAAAAAACGCCTCGTCTCCATACCCAAACAGCACGCTCTTGTTACGTGCTTTTCCCTGGATGGTTCTGTCTAGCCACATCGAGGCCATGAGAGGGGCAGATATTCCTGACGGAAACGTTTCAATAACAGGATCACATGTAATGGGGATCAAGAAATCTTCACACTTGTCGAGGATGTCTCGCAAATCCTTGACCTTGTAAGGACGGAGGGTTGGAGTCGTTTCGTCAGGCCAGAAGAGGCAGCAATCTCTATGCCGAGGTGTCTGCAAGAACAACTTATCTCCACAAGTAAGCTGTACTACGTCTCGGGAGATCCTGATAACCACGTCTTCGGAGAGGAGCCCGCAGAGTCTTCCGAACAGGCTAGCCATACTGGTATCTATCACCACCTGTTCCCCTGTGACTTGGGTACATCCTTCACACGGAATGGTCGCCATGTTTTTTTCGAAAGGGCTCTCCCCGTAGATGTCGATAAGCCCCTTAGGAGCCCATACCATGTCAATCAACACGTAATCCCAATGTGTCATAGAGCCTGTTGTGCAAGCCCTGAGGCCCCTACTCAATAACCCTCCGCTTACTGTCATTGCAGGACTTACCCTGGTGGCTACATGGCTAACACCTTTACGCAGCCCTATAGCGGGGGCTCCTTTATGGCTAAGAAGCACTGTGCCGTCACTTGTCGCTACGGAAAGAGGCCCTTTCCTTAGGGCGATCTTCAGGGGGCGAAAGATCTGGGTTGATACGGACGCTGTTGTCTCATTCTCGCAAAGGCACTCCACGGAATACTCAAGCCTGGCATCTCCGCTAACATATGCAAGAGTCGCTTTGTTATCTCTGAAGTGCAAGAAGGTGTTTGTATCTGGGAGAGACGCTACGTGTAGGTCTAGAGCTGGTGCCAGCCCGGTCCAGTCATTGCTGGTTATTCGATTCATGACTACTCCTTTCGTAGTAACATCAGGAAGTCTTCGGCGTACATAACTACGATCCAAGGGCGATGAGATGGGCGGTGAAAAACGATGGGGGGCATATCATC
>Ga0334884_1002019_pt1 | contig 27597 bp, 22 predicted proteins | sample GraSluR1_MG_7_FD_207215 | JGI IMG/M metagenome (GOLD analysis project Ga0334884, IMG submission 207215) | Sludge microbial communities from methane-producing bioreactor in Wageningen University, Netherlands - Granular Sludge_12_05 R1 | ecosystem: Engineered > Bioreactor > Anaerobic >...
ACGCCTCGTCACCGACACCGTGCCCGAACCCGTCGACGTCGTGGTGACCAGTTCGGCGGGCTATCCGCTCGACACGACCTTCTACCAGTCGGTCAAGGGGATGGTCGCGGCCATGGACGTGGTCAAGCCGGGCGGCTCGATCGTGCTGGCCGCCGGCATGAGCGAGGGCATCGGCAGCGCCGAGTTCCAGCGGCTGTTCGACGAGAACCGCACGCTCGACGCTTTCATGGACCGCATCCTCCACACCGACTATTTCGTGATGGACCAGTGGCAGTTGGAAGAGCTTGCCAAGGTCCGCCGCAAGGCCGAGGTCAAGGTCGTGACCGGCGGCCTGTCCCCCGAAACCCTCGACCGCTTGTTCGTCGAGAGTGCCCCGACCGTCGAAGCCGCCGTGACCGACTGCCTCGACCGCTATGGCCCCGACGCCACGATCGCGGTGATTCCCAAGGGCCCCTACGTCATCGCGAAAGCGGGCTGACGCCAGGTTTCTCGGGAATGTTTCACCCCATCGAGATCTCCGCGATTCTTCCCTCGTGCAGCAACCGCAGTCCGTTGAAGATGACCAAGAGCGAAGCGCCCATGTCGGCGGCAATTGCTCCCCACAGGGTCGCGAACCCGGCGAACGTGAAGACGACAAAGACGGCCTTCACGATCAGCGAGAACCAGACGTTCTGCTGAATGATCCGCACCGTGCGCCGAGCGAGGCGGACGATCCACGGGAGCCTGGTCAGGTCGTTCGACATGAGGGCGACGTCGGCCGTCTCGATGGCGGCGTCGCTTCCCGCGACTCCCATCGCGATGCCCAGCGTCGCGCTTGCCAATGCGGGGGCGTCGTTCACGCCGTCGCCGACCATCGCCGCCGAGCCGAACCGCCGAACGAGGTCCTCGACGGCCTCGACCTTCTCGGCGGGAAGCAGTTCGGCTCGAATCGCGTCGACGCCCAAGGCCCTGCCGATCGCCTGTGCCGTTGCCCGGGTATCGCCGGTAAGCATCTCCATGTGTTGCACGCCCAATGCCTTGAGCTCGGTCAGGGCGGCCTTCGCCGTATGCCGCACGGTGTCGGCCAAGGCGAGCAGTCCGCACACGTGACGCGCATCGCCAACGACGACGACGCTTTGGCCTTGGGCGGCCAGGGCGGCCATGCGCTGGCGAACGTCCCGCGTCTCCTGCCCCCGTTCCTTCAACAGACGCGCCGAACCGAGCCAGTACGTCTTGCCTTTCCAGCGGCCCGTCGCGCCCTTGCCGGGAATCTGCCGATAGTCGTCGGCCGGCCGAACGTCGACGCCCTGTGCGCGGGCACGCTCGACGATCGCCTTGGCCAAGGGATGTTCGCTGCGCGCCTCGAGGGCGGCGGCGCGTTCCAGAAGCTCGGCTTCGCTATGGCCGTCCAGCGGTATAACGGCTTGCACGCGGGGCCTGCCTTCCGTGAGCGTTCCCGTCTTGTCGAAGGCGATCGCGCGCAGACGGCCCGACGCTTCGAGGTAGACGCCTCCTTTGACCAGCACGCCGCCGCGCGCGGCGGCGGCCAGGGCGGCGACAACGCTTACCGGGGTCGAAATCACCAAGGCACAGGGGCAGGCGATGACCAGCAGAACGAGGCTGCGGTAGAACCAATCGCTCCACGGCAGGCCGAAGACCAAAGGGGGAACGACGAACACGAACAAGGCGCCCGACATGACGGCCGGCGTGTACACCCGAGCGAAGCGCTCGACCCACTGCTCGCTCGGCGAACGCCGCGACTGCGCCTCCTCGATCATCCGAACGATGTGGGCAACCGTCGTGTCGTCGGCCGCCTTGGTCGTTTCGATCTCCAGGGCGCCGTTGCCGTTCACCGTCCCGGCAAACACCGGTTCGCCCGCCTGCTTCTCGACGGGAAGGCTTTCGCCGGTGATCGGAGCCTGGTTCACGTGGCTGCTGCCGGCGACGACCTCGCCGTCCAACGGAATGCGCTCGCCCGGTCTCACGACGATCCGGGAGCGGACGGCGACTTCCCCAATCGGACGAACCTCCTCGGTGCCGCCTCGATCGAGAACCCGTGCCGTCGGCGGCGTCAGATCCATCAGCGCCGAGATCGCTCGATGGGCGCGTCGGATGCTCCACGCTTCCAGCGCGTTCGAGAGCGCGAACAGGAAGGCGACCGAGGCTCCTTCGAGATACTCGCCGATGGCGACCGCCCCGGCGACCGCCACGGTCATCAGCAGATTCATGTCGGGCCGCAGCGCCCGCGCCGCCCGAAACGCCTTGGGAGCCACCAGGCGCAGGCCGCAGACCATCGCCAACCCGAGAAACACGCGCTCGGCGCCCACCACGGCCGGCCCGCTCGCCACCTGCCACACGACCGCCGCTCGAATCGGCAAACCCAGCAAGAGAAAGACGCCGCTGAGCGAAGTCCACAGAACCCCCCGGCGCCATGCCGGCGAAGGCGTCGGCGCGGCCGACGGCGTCGTGCCGCTCCACGGAGTCGCCTCGAGCCCCGTTTTCGCGACGGCGGAGATGATCGCGTCGGGCTCGACGGACGCATCGCCGAGGTCCACCGTCATACGACCGGTCAACACGTCGAACGACAGGCGGCTCTCGCCGCCAACGACCGGCCCCACCGCCCTGCGCAAGACCGCCACCTCTTCCATGCAGTCCATGCCCGCAATGCGAAAATGCAGGACGCGGTTCCGAGCCATCCGAGCTTCTCTTTACCTGCTTGCTCCTTCGACAACGATCGCCGACAGGAAGACCCCCGTGGTGCGGGCGTCCGCTCGTCCCCACGCTCGTTCGTAGTGCCGGCTTCAGCCGGCATCCGCTGGTTCCCCCGCTACGGTGGGAACGAGGAAAAGATGTGCGTCCCCACGCTTCACCTGGCAACGAGGAACTGCCTCGATGAGACACGCTCGCCCTATTGGTCCCGTTCGGGCGGCTTCTCGGACGAATCGTCTTGGGCGGGGGCTTCGGCCTTGGGAGACTTTGAGGGCGATTCGGCGTTGGGCGACGCGGCCGGCCCTTCGCCCGACGGGGCGGCCTCGTCGTCCGACGTCAGGCGAAAGTCGATCTCGTTCGGGCCCGCCACGACGACGGCCGACAGCTCGCTCTGGAGGTTGTACCGGGCGGGAACTCGCTCGGAGATCTCGACCTCGTTGCCCTGGTCGTCGATCTGGTGGCCTCGGGTGGTGATCGTCACGGTGTGCTTCCCGATCATGGCGCCGGGCTTGTCGGCCGTGTACATCAACTCGTACCGTCCGGCGACGTCCGCGACTGCCGAGGAGGGAGACCCGTCGGCGGGCTGGAAGGTGATCCGGGCGCCGGACAGCGGCTTTCCGTCGAGCGTGACGAGCCCCGTGACCTTCGCCAACTCGGGACCGCGCTGGCCGCACCCGGCCGCGAGCAGGCAGACGGCAACGAGGATGGAAACGAAGGCAGCCGAACGAACAAGCCTGGCCATGCGTCAACCCCCTCCTTCCCTCGAGGACGAAAACCCGGAACGCCCCGCCGCCACCGGGGCACGTCGAACCGGCGCCCCGCCCCAAGCGGCTTTTCCATTCTACCGCGTCGCAGCCGCGCAACAAGTCAGTAGGTCAGGCTGCCGCGGAGCATGACGGTATCGGAGGGCTCGACGTCGGGCGTAGCGCCGGCGTATTCGATCGCGCGTTCGAACACGTAGCCCAGCTCGAGACGCCAGTCCAATCGCCAGAGGGCCTTGCGTTCGACGCCGACGATCGCGCGGAAGTCGCGATAGGTCAGCACGTCGTCGGTGTCGTCGGCGCGGCGGATCGCCCAGGTGCCGCCGCCGAACTCGCCGGCCAGATAGACCCAGTGCTCGATCGCGTCGGTGTCGTCCCACGGCGAGCGAACGCGCCGGGCGATCCGCGGCCGGGGGGCCACCATCTCGAGCGACCAATCGTCGCGCGGACGCCAGATCAGCCCGCCGACGGGCAGCACGGCCACGTCGTCGCGATCGAGATAGGCCGCGCCGAAGAGGATCTCGGCCCGGGGGGTCCATTCGAACCGGGCCGCCACGTGGCCCGGAATTCGAAACGCCTCGCTGCCGCGATGCTCGAAATCGCCGAACACGCCCGGCGTGACCGCGAAGTCGATGCCGAAGCGGGGCGTGAAACGCTTCCACCAGCGAAACTGCACCGTCGCATCGTACACCCGGGCCGGCAGGTCGGATATCATCGGGCCGTCGAGATAGTGCACCGCGAACCCCGGCGTGACCACCAGCGGCGAACGCCGCGACGGGATCGGCAGGCCCAGCACCGTGCGCAACTCGAGGTCGACCATGCCGAATCCGCGGTTCCCCCCCGAGTCGAGCCACGTCGAGCTGAAGATCAGCTTCTGAAACGCGCCGTCGCGGGCATCGGGCGGGCGGTCGGGGTTTTCGGGCTCGGCCGCCTCGGGCAGCGCCTGGGGTAATTCCGCGCTCGAGTCGGGATACGACACGAGCCGGCCCGGCGGCTCTTCCGCCGCGGAGGTCACCGGCGGCAGACGCACCACCTGGGCTTCGAGCCAAGCGGCTTGAAGCAGCGCGGTCAGGACGGCGATCGCAAGGCAGCGACAGCGTGGTGGCATCTCAGTAGGCCAGGCCGCCTCCCACGAACATCGTGGTGTTCAGGTTGGTCCGGTCCGACGAATTGATGTACAGCTCCCGCTCGAAGGCGATGCCCACCTCGGCCAGGCCGGTCAGACCGTGCATCGACTCGAAATCGAGCCCCAAGGCAAATCGGATGTCGTTGTAGTCGATTTGCACGATCGAGGGATCGACCTCGCGCAGGGTCCACGATCCGCCCCCGTATTCGCCGCGAAGATAGAGCCACCACTTGCAGCTGCTATAACCGGGCAGGCGCATCGCCAACTTGGGATTGGGAAAGAGAATGTCGAATCGGATGTCGGGGTTCGGCATCCAGACCAGCCCGCCCGCCGGCAGAAGCTTGATCCGCCGTCGGTCGAGGTACACGACTCCCGCCTTGAGCTGCAGGCTGGGAGAAAACGAGACGACCCCGAGGCCGTAACCCTGGTATCGAATGCTCTGGCTGACCACCTTCTCGAAGTCGGTGTAAACGCCGACGCGGAAAGCCAACTCGCCGCTGACGTACGGGCTGAACTGCGGATTCCAGGCCGCGTTCAGGTAGGCGTCGTACACCCGCGGCGGTACGTCGTTGTTGTCCGCGTCGATCGGCGGAACCCACCCCACCGGCCCGTCCCAGTAATGCACGGCGAAGGCGGGCGTGATCAGAAGAGGCGTCTGCGGGTTGCGCAGGAAGGGAATCGCAAAGGTCGCGCTGAGGTTGACGTCGTCGATTCCGAAATCCCCGGCCTCGTCGCCGCCGGGCATCCAGATGTAGTCGAGCCGTATCTCCTGGAGAAATCGCGTCATCGTGGTCAGACCCGCCCCACCCTGCCCCGGAAAAGCCGGCACGGTCGGGTCGGTCGGGAAGATCGTGGCAGGCTGGGTCCCTGGGGCCGCGTAGGGGTCCCAGGTCGGAGGCGGCTGGATCGTCCCCTGAAAGGTGGCCGTCGGACCCGGCGACGACGGCGCCCCATAACTCGGGCTCGTGCCGGGTGCGTAGGCGGGCGGCGCGGGCGCCCCGTAGCCGGGTTGGGTCGCCGAGCCCGTCGGCGCCCCCGAACCATAGGTCGGAGCGCCCCCGCCATAGCTGGGGGCCTGAACCGTGGCGCCGCCGGGCGCCGGACTCGAACCGTAAGGAGCCGCGCCCCCCGGCCCATAGTTCGACGTCGACCACGCCGGGCTGACCGGCTGCGACGTGACGCTGCTATTCGGGGTGAAGCTCTGGCCGCTGGCCGGGCTGGCCGGCTGGGCCGTGTTCGTGGGCAGCGCGGTGGGGAATTGGACCCGCTGGCCCACGACCGGCGTCGCCAGAAACCCCAACAGCGCAAGAGCCGCGCTGCGCGACAAGTTGCCGGTTTTCACCATTTTCCCCTTGTTGTGAACGGGACCGCGACCCCACGAGGGCCCATCTGAATATCAGGCGCCCTCAACCAGGTCAAGAGCGCTTCGGCCGAATCGCTCCCTTCGGTTGTGGTGTTTTGCTATCCCCATAATGAGGTTCGCGATGGTGAGCGCGGCGATGAGAGCCAGACCATAGAGCGAGGCGATCAAGGCGGGCCGGTAGCCGCCGTCGAGTTGACTGCCGGCAAGCACGAGCCAGAGAACGCAGGCGATGGCAAACGTCGAGATGAGGATCGCCGAGGTGCCGGCCAGCAGCGATGCAGGCACGGCGCACCTTTCGAAGTGGCCGGTCGCCTTTCGTCCGACCACGCATCCCACCAGAGTCACCAGCCCAAGGCAGACAACCAGGCCGACGCGCAGCCACCACGACGGGTCGCCGGGCATGAGAGTCAAAGCGACTGCCCAGTAGCTCGCCACCGACAGCGGGGCGGTGATCGCCGGCCGAAACAACGGCTTCGCTTGCGTCAGGAGCATTCCGGTCAAAAAGGAAGGAAGCAGCAGGAACGTCCATTCGAGCAGCGGATCCGGAGAGATTCCATGCGATCCGCCGGAGACGATCAGGCCGACCATTGCCAGGACGATTCCCACCGTCGCCATCACGACGTGATAGGCCACCACGGCAACAACGGCCGAGGAAACAACACGGACGGCAGCTCTCATATCCAAGCTCCTTCGGGGTTCGGCCAGGCGCTCGCGCGGGGCCGTCAGGGCCAGGTCGCCGAGCACTCGGCACCACTGCACGATCAGTCCCAAGGCACCTCGCCGTCGAAGCGCGTCGGCGGCCAACTCGCGGAAGACCCACGTCATCTCGCCGCCGTACCGCTGGCGGAACGAGGCCGGATAGGCATAGAGCAGGGCCGCATAGACGCGAACGGACGTTTCGAGCCAGCGCGAGCCGTTCATGAGACACCGGAGAAGCAATGAATGATGAACGGGGTCAGACGGGCGTCGGGCTGCTGAGCAGCCTCTTCGCATGGGCCACGCGGACGAGGTCGGCCAGGCGCTCGGCTTCCCGGGCGGCGACAAGCCGGCCTCGGCCGGTAAGGCGGTAGTAGCAGCGGCGGCGGTCGTCGTCGTCCGAGTCGGGACGGTCGGCCGATTCCTCGATCAGCCCGGCGGTCAGCATCCGCTTGATCGCCCCGTAAAGGGTCCCGGGGCCCAGTCGGACCGCGCCCCCTGAACGGCTCTCGACCTCCTGCATGATGCCGTACCCGTGGCGCTCGCCATCGGCCAGGGCCAACAGGACCTGGAATTCGGAATGGTTGACCGGCTGGGCACGCTTCTGTCGGCGGGTCGGGGCTGCCATGAATCGCCTCCTCACACGTGTCACTGCTAGATATATCTTAATAAGATATGTCTGGCTGTCAAGGCAGATGGCTCATCGTGGCCACAACCCGGGCCGCGATAAATGGCATCGCGAACCGGCCTCCACAGAAGCCCTTACGCCAGACCCCTCGCTACATCCTGTTCCGTCCCCATCGCTCAGGGGGGACAATGGCCTTGGAAGACACGCGCTCAGCCCAGATGGGGCCAACTCGCGCGGTCTGCGCCGTATTCGCCGAGTTCGTAGGGCGGGCCCATCGCAGCGCCGGCCCACCATCTGCCTGGCCCCTTTCCCTCGCTCTTTGCGGGCGAATCGGTCCCAACAGCGCGGCCCGAATCGGCGCCCGCCAACCCGCGCCAGCGCGCCCACTCCTGAACCACGGCCCAACAAGCAATTTCCATCCACCCCGTCCGTCCTCCAGGGTGTAAAAAGGGCGTTCGTTGGTTTTTAAGGCGCTGTTAGCGAGCACGGGCAGTCGACATTTTGGGGAAAACGGGGAAATTGGGCGGTTGGTGATCCAACGAGGAAGGCGGTCTCCGCCGGAGATCACCGCGGCTCGCGGTTGAAGAATCGCTTCCCCCGAAGGTCCGTCGTTCCAGGACTTTTCCGCCCCTTTGACCCGCTTGCTGATCTGTTTTACGAGGGACTCCGCCAGGGAACTGGTGAGCGGGAGTCCCTCCCGGCGATATCGTGGGTAGTCCATGCGCGCCTCGCTGTTGGTCAAACAGGTCGTGACGCGGTGGATGATCTTGCGTGGATCGGTGTCGGGAACCTTCTCGCCCTCCGCGAGCGTGCCCAGACGCGATTGCCCCACGCTGAGATCGCCGATGACCGTCGCCACTCCGCACGGCCACGGGCCTCGATTTCCTCGTCAGTGGGCACACCTTGCCACAGACCGGGCACGGAGCCTCTTCGCCGAGCTGGCCCCCCTGCGTGGCGGTCATCGACTCCACAGCCCCCTTCAGCAGGGCCCCAGAAGCCGCCACAGCATACTCTTCCATGTCGGCCAGCGTGACATCCAATGCCGGACCGTCGAGAAACGCCTCCCGGGCGACCATTCTTTCCCAGCCGTCCGCAACCTCGCTTGATTTCCTTCAGTTTCCGCTGGCGAGCTTCCTTGCTCGTCATCTGCCGATGCTTCTTCAACTTGCGACGACATGACCATTTCGAATCCGGCTTGGTCGGTTCAGCCATCAAACCACCCCTGTCGGCGCTGCAAACCCGTTCTTGTGCCCCGGCGTGCCGCGAGTCGTCAACTCGCCTTGGTCCGGTTCGCGACCGTCGCTACAATCGGCCTTCCCGCGGCGGAGCCGACGCCGCACGGGCGGACGGCCGGACGCTCTTGCGCCGCCGCTTCGGCATGTTGTGCCCGTGTGGGATCGGAAGTCCTTGTCGATCGCGCGCTTAGCCCGCGCCTGGAGGCCCGGCTCATGGAAGAGCTGACCTATTGGCAGACCCAGTCGCAGACCCTGTTGGTTACCGGCGTCGACGGTCTGCTCGGCGCGAACCTGGCCGTCGCGCTGGCCGATCGGTTTTCGGTCGTGGGGCTCTACCTTCGGCGCCCGGTCATTTTGCCGGGCTGCGTCACCGAGCCCTGGGAATGGGCCGGGCCGAATCGGTGGGACTCGTGGATCCGCCGCGAGCGGCCTGCCTGGATCGTGCACTGCGGTCCCATCGCGACCGGCAGTTGGGACCTGCCCCACCCGTGCCCCGACGGCGAAGACGAAGCGCGAACGTGCGTGCGTTTGGCCCGCATCGCGAGCGAGACGGAAAGCCGTTTGACGGTGATCTCCAGCGACGCGGTGTTTGCCGGACCACGCCTGTTCCACGACGAAGGCGCGCCGGCCACGAGCCGCGACCCGTTTGCCGGCGCCGTGCGGTGCGTGGAAGACGCCCTCGAGGCCACGTCGGCGCTGGTCGTGCGCACCCATGTCTTCGGCTGGAGCCCGGCGGGGGCGCGACCCGGCTTTGCCGAACGGGTGTGGCAGGCTTTGATGCGCGGTGGGCCGGTCGAATTCGATCCCGACCGGCACGCCACCCCGATTCTGGCGAACAGTCTCGCCGAGTTGCTCTACTCGGCGTACCGTCGGCGTTTGCAGGGCCGATACCACATCGCCGGTGCGGAACGGGTCAGCGCGTACCGCTTTGCCGTCGAGTTGGCCGCCGCGTTCGGCCTCGACCCACCCGACGCACCGCGCCAGACCGGTGCGGTCGAATGCCGGTTGCCCAACGATCTGGCGGAGACGTCGCTGAACACGCGCCGGGCCCAACGCGCTCTGGGGCGTCCCATGCCTATGTTGCGCGACGGTCTCAACCGGTTCGCCGCGCAAGGGGCCGATGGTTTCCACGCGCGGCTGCAGTACGACGCCCCGCCGTGGATCGAGGCCGCCGTTTGACGTGGGCCCTGGCTTCTCAACGCGGCCTTCGGGGGCCGACGCGCCGAACGAACTCACCACTCTCTCGAATCGTGGCGGGCACGGCCGCTGGATCGCCGGCTACTTCGTCGATTTGCCCTCCGATTGGCAATAGGGCGATGCGCCCCCAAAGCCTGCGTCTGCATGGCGACCTGCACCCGACTCGGCGATCGGATCCCGGGCACGGCCGGAGGGCCGCCGCGCATCTGGGGGCTGCCGGCGCCGTCCCGCTTCTCTTGATCCCGGGGCCCCCGTTGGTGTACGATGGCGGTTTGCCCAGACCGCAATTGGGCCCTGGCTGGGGCAGGTCAAGACTCGCGTGCGAGGCCGGGAGTGGGGGGGGAACCGCAGTCGTCTGGCAGAGACGGGCCGAATCCGGAGGATTCGGCTCACGGCTTCCATCGTCTGAGGAACGAACCCTTGGGAGGCATCGGAATGAGTACGAGGCTGCTGATTGGCGACCACCGGGAGGTAATCCGAGCGGGGCTGCGGCAACTGCTCGCCCAGGACCAGATCGAAGTGGTTGCCGAAGCCGGCAACGGCAGCGAAGTCGTTCCGCTCGTGCAACAGCACAAGCCCGACGTCGTTCTGCTCGGCTATCTTCCCGACGAGGACGGCCTCGGCGCGCTGGCGCGAATCAAGACGGATTGCCCCGAGATTCCCGTGATCACGATGAGCGTGACCGACAATCCGACGCACGTGGCACGATCGCTGGCCCTGGGGGCGAGCGGCTCTCTCTCGGAGAAGTCGCCGCGCGAAGCGTTCGCCGCCGCCATTCGTTCCGCCGCGGCCGGCAAGGAGGCGTGGACCGAGCAACAACTCAAACGCTTCACCGGCACGCCCACGGTCCCCCCCGACCTCGACGTAAGCTTGACGCGCCGGGAGCTTCAGGTGTTGCGGCAACTGGCCTTCGGGCTCCCCAACCGCGAGATCGCCCTGCTGCTGGGAATCAGCGTCGAGACGGTCAAGGAGCACGTCCAGCACGTCATCCACAAGCTCGACGTCTCCGACCGCACGAAAGCCGCCGTCTGGGCCGTGCGCAACGGCCTCGACTGACGGAAAGGCAAAGGAAGAATGATGAAGGAAGAATGAAGAACGGAGCCTCGCGCGGGCCGCCCTCATCCTCCATCATTCTTCCTTCATCGTTCTTCCTTCCCCCCCTGCCACCACTTGCGCCAGGCGGCGGTCGCTTCGAAGCGCTCGATCGCGCTGGCGTTCGTTCGGGGACCGAAGTCCTTGCCGCTCAGTGCGCGCAGGCTGTCGCGCGACGCCTGCCAGGTCGCGTCGTCGGGGTGCTTGAGAAGCTCGATCAGCTCGGGCATGAGTTCGGCGGCGCCTTTTCGCGCGGCCGCGTGGATTGCCGCAACGCGAACCTCGGCGTCGTCGCCGGCGAACTTGTCACGCAGCGTCTTGACCGTCATTCGCTCCATCCGTTGCACGAGGCATTCGCGGGCGTGCTTCTTCGCGTCGCCCTCGAGGCGTCCCACCGCGTCGGAGAGCCCCTCGGTAAACGCCGCCCCCTTCCCGTCGCGGAGCGCTTCGAGAATCGCGCGCTGGCGTTCGGGCGCCGCCGCATCGAGCTCGACGAGCAGCATCACGGCCTCGTTGTCGTCGAAGACCCTCGACGAGTCGCTCCCGGGCGCGAAGGCTTTCATGGTGCGGGTCGTCAGATCGAGCTTGCCGGCCAGCGCGCGGGAGAGCTCGGGCGACACGTTCGAGCGGCTCAGGAACAGCAGGGCGAAGGCCGTTCCGATCTCCCGGCCGTAGCTCGCCCCCCAACTGCCGTCGTCTTGCTGGCTGCCGAGGAGCCGATCCGATCCCCACTGGTACCAGTCGACCGTGCCCACGCGGGCGATGCCGTAGAGCATGCCGACGCGTTCGAGCGACCAGAGGAAGTAGAGGTCGCTCGCCAGGCCGTGGCGGCGAGTCTCGCCGGTCTCGGCGAAGCGATCGAGGTACTGGGCGAGGCACGCCATGCCTCGCTCGACGGCCTCGTCGCGCCGGGGCCCGACCTCGTGGGCTCGGGCGGCGCCCGACTGCCGCAGCTCGGTCGCCTGGCCCAGGGCCGCGGCCAGGGCCATCAGTCCTGCGCAGGTCATCGAGGGCGTCGAGCCGCCCCCGCCTCGGTAGTCCCACCCGCCGTCGGAACCCTGGAGCGAGCGAAACCGCTGGTCGCACCGTTCGAGCACCCTGCGCACGTCCCCGCCGTGCTGGCCGGCGATCCACGCGCCCAACACGGCGAACTGCGTATTCGAGTGGTCGCCGTCACTCGGCGAGCGGCACTGGTAGCTCCACGAGCCCCGCTCCCCCTGACCGCGACAGAGCCGGGCGCCCAGATCCTCGATGAGCATCGAGTCGTCGACCTGCTGATCGACGAGGATCCGGCCCGACTTGAGCCGCCGGCTGCGCCCCGAATCGACCCGACCCGACCGTAGCGAGCGGGTCGATTCCTCGCGCGTGAGCCGATCGAAAACCATGATCAACAGGGTGAGATCGTAGGTCTGGACTTCGGAGCGGGCCCGCTCGCGGAGCAGCCGGACCGCGCCGGCGACGACCGGATCGTCGTCGGGAACGCCGCATTCGAGCAGGGCCAGCGTAATTAGGGCGATACCTCCCGTGCGCGTGCCGTACCCTCCCCGCCAGGTCGCCCCGGCGGCCTGCGACGCCTTGAGGAACTCGACGCCCCGCCCGACGGCCCGCTCGATTTCGCCGGGGCCCGCGGCGCCGGCGTTGCCCTCGAATCCCGCGATGGCCCCCCACGCCAATCCCGCATAGATGAGCGACTTGAGTCTCATGGCCACTCCGTCGCCGAGAATGCCGTGCCAAGAAAGCGTCGATCACGAGGCCCCTTGAGCCCCCCACCAGAAGAGGCCCCCTCTCCATCTTGGAGAATAGCGGAAGGCGCAAAACCCGGCAAGGCGCGCACGAGGCATGCCTGGCCCGGTCAGCGCCTTGTTCGCCCGGCGCCGGATCGCGATAATGGAATGGCGCTTGGCGCCGCGCCGACGCGGCGATTCTCTGCGGGCCCGACCGATCGTCGGCCCGCTTCATCCCGATGCCCCGGTCACGAGACGATCGCAAGCCCATGTCCACCTTCCGACTTCTTCTGAGCGAGATCTGGTACCGCAAGTTGAATTTCGCGCTGAGCCTGTTGGCGGTCGTCATGGCGTCCACGCTTTTCGTGGCCAGCCCCGTGCTTGTCGAAGGCTACGGCCGCCAGACGGCCGACGAGTTGGCGGCCTTGGAAAACCAGACGCGCAAGCTGATGCGCGACATGGGTTTCAACCTGATGATCGTTCACCAGGATACCGACATGAGCGACTTCTGGGCCGAGGACTTCGCCAGCGAGGACATGCCGCAGGAGTACGTCGACCGCCTGGCCCAGGACGAACGCCTCACGCTCGTGACCCATCTGGTGGCCACGCTCCAGAAGAGGATCGAGTGGCAGCATCGCACGGTCCTGCTCGTCGGCTACCTGCCCGAGGTCCCCCAACCCCATCGGCCGGCCACCGCGTTCGCGAAACGCTGGGGCGAGAAGAAGACGCCCATGGGCTACGACATCGCGCCGGGAACCGCCGTGCTGGGCCACGAGTTGGGCGTGGGGCGCAAGGCGGGCGAGACGATCGAAGTGCTGGGCGAGGGATTCGAAATCGCCGAAATCCTCCCCGTGAAAGGGAGCAAGGAGGACATCACGATCGCCGTGCACCTCCAAGACGCCCAGAGGCTTTTGAAGCGCGACAATCCGCCGCGGATCAACCAGATCCTCGCTCTCGGCTGCCAGTGCTCGGGCGATCGTCTGGGGCAAATTCGCGAACAGTTGGCCGAGGTCCTGCCCGAGACGCAGATCACCGAATTCCAGTCGATCGCCCTGGCGCGGGCCGAGCAGCGCGACGCGGTCAAACACTCACGCGAGCGCGTGCAAGGGTTCCTGGAGACCCTGGCGGCCGTGCTCACGCCGGGGGTGGTGCTCGCCTCGGCCGTCTGGGTGGGGCTGCTGGCACTGGCCAACGTGCGCGAGCGGCGGATCGAAATCGGGATCTTCCGGGCCCTGGGAAAGTCCTCGACCACGATCGCCTGCCTGTTTCTGGGGAAGGCCGCGCTGCTCGGACTTCTGGGGGCGGCGGTCGGATCGCTGCTGGGCACTTGGGCGGGCTATTGGCTCGGGGTGCGCGTGCTCGACGTGCCCGGCGACTATTTCGGCACGCCCTACGGCATGCTGGCGGGCGCCCTGATCGGCGCCCCGCTCATCGCCGCCCTGGCCAGCTACCTGCCCACGCTCGCGGCCCTCACCCAGGACCCCGCCGTGGTGCTTCAGGACCACTGACGCGGTCAAACTCGGCCCACAGCCGCGCCAGCAACGTGCCCGTAAACATGCAACCGAACGTGTAGACGGCCGGCGCGATCTCGGCCATCGGGTCGCGGCTGACCATGCCCACCAAGACCGTGCCCAGGCCGGCATTCTGCATCCCCACCTCGAGCGTCAACGCGCGCCGCATGGGATCGGGAAGCCGAAGGCCATACCCACCCAGCAAACCCGCCGAATATCCCGCCACGTTGACCAGCAACAGCGCCAAGAGGATCCGTCCGTCCAACTCGGCCAGATTGTCGCGATTGTTGGCTACCACCAACGCGATGATCCAGAGGATCGTCAGGTTCGCCGCGATGGCCGCCAGACGCCTCGCCACGGCCGCCCAGAACGACGAAACCTGCGACAGGACGTAACCGACGACCACGGGCAGCACGACCATCCAGAGAAGCTTGACGCTGACGGCCGTGACCTTGCGCGTGACCTCGACCGCCGAGAACTCGGCCAATCCGCTCAGCGCCAGCCAGAGCGCGCAGGGCACGAAGATCGGCGAAAAGACCGTGGCCGACGTGGTGAGGCCCACCGAGTAGCTCACGTTCCCCCCGGCGGCAAGGGTCAACACGTTCGAGGCCATCGCGCCGGGCACGCACCCGACCATGACGATGCCGATCATCCAGGGGCCCTCGAGGCCGAACAGCCGGCCCACGCCGTAACCCAGCAGGGGCATCGAGACGTACTGGATGGCCGTTCCCCCCAGCACGGTGGGCCATCGGCTCGTCACCTGCCGCACTTCTTCCCGCGGCAGGAGCGAACCGATCGCCAGCATGGTGGCCGCGAACAGATAGTCGCGGTAGGGATAGGTGGCCCGAAAGGGATCCCACCGCGCGCCGGGCCAATCGACCCAGTAGAAGGCCGCCAGGCAGAGCAGCGTCAGCCACACGATGAGCAGCCGCTCGATCAAGGCACGTAATCGGTTCAGCAGGGGGTCGAGCATTTCGGCATCCATTGCGTGTACGGCACGAGCCCGTCACGCGACACGGCGCGACGACAAACCGCATGGTCGCAAAGGCCGCCATCATGAGCGAGCGTTGCCTCGGTGGCAAGTCGGCTTGGGGATCACGCGAGAATCCCTCGGACCCGTGTTGGTAGCGCAGGCGTCTGGCCTGCCGCAGACAACGCAGCCGCGACGCCCGCCCCGCAAGCCACCCGTCAATTCTAGTGCGCGCTCTGGGGGCGACATGACTGGGATTGACTACCGCAACCCGCCTTGTTACAAGAGGTTAGGCTAGTTTGCTCCTGGGGCAGATACGGCCGGCCCTCGCGCACTCGCACGGCTGTCCCCGGCCGATCCGATTCGACCCGGCAACCCGACCACCGCTTTCGAGGCAATCCCATGGACATGGCTGACTCGTCCACCCGGGCCGACGACGTCGTGAAACGGGAGGAGTGGCCCGCCGAGCCGTCGCCCACACCGAGCGGCGGCGGAGTGTCGTCCGCCGATCGGCCCGCCGACGCTCGCCAGCAAGCGCCCGTGCGATGGCGCGAGTTCCTGGCCGTGCTGCTGCTGGTGATCGTCTCCGACCTGACGATCTACCGGGGGCGGGGGTTCGCCGGATACGCCCTGCTGTTCGCCGCCGCGCCGGCGCTGTTGTGGCTGGGGGCGATCCGGCCGCGTTTCGGGCCGGGGCTCTGGATCACCGGCTTGATGCTCCTCGCTCTGGCGGCGAAGACGCTGTGGCTCGGTTCGCCGTTGCTCGTCGGGTTGGGGATGGCCCTGCTGGTCGCCTTTGCCATGACGCTGTCGGGGCTATATCCCTACGTGCTCGAAGTGGTCGTGTTCGCGTCGCAGACGGTCCTGGCCGGATACGAGGGCATCCTCCACTACGCGCGAAGCGCGAGCGGTCTCCGGCCGGTGTCGGATCGCGCAAGCTGGCTCAGCGTCGGTCTGCCCCTGGCCGCGCTGCTGGCGTTCGGCATGCTGTTCCTTCTCGCCAACCCCGACCTGCTGGCCTCGTTCGGCGACACGGTGGAATGGCTCGTCGACCTGCTGCGCCAGTGGATTCTCCATTTTTCGCCCGAGGCGAGCGAAGTGCTGTTCTGGATGGCCGTCTGCTGGATCGCCGTGGGCCTGTTGCGCCCGGTGGTCAAGGGCACGGTGTTCGAGCGGGCCTCGGACGGGGCGCAACGTGAGGCTGCCGCGGCCGAACCGCCGGCTCCGGCGCTGCTTTACGCGCCGTTTCGCAACACCCTGGCGACCGTGGCCGTGCTGTTTGCCGTGTACCTGGTGTTCGAGTTCCAGACGTTGTGGTTCCAGGAGTTCCCCGAGGGTTTCTACTATTCGGGATACGCGCACGAGGGCGCGGCCTGGCTGACCGTGGCCCTGGGCCTGGCAACCGTGATCCTCTCGCTCATATTTCGGGGGCGCGTGCTGCGCGATCCTCGCGTTTCGACGCTGCGCCGGCTCGCCTGGATCTGGTCGGCCGAAAACCTGCTCTTGGCGCTGGCCGTGTATCACCGCATGGGGATCTACATCGGCTTCAACGGGATGACGCGCATGCGGACCGTGGGCCTTTTCGGCATGTCGTGCGTGGTCGCGGGATTCGTGCTGGTCGTGTGGAAGATCGTCCGCCACCGCGACTTCGTCTGGCTCGTGCGGCGCCAATTGTGGGCCCTGGCCTTGACGGTCTACCTGTTCGCCCTCACGCCCGTCGACACCCTGGTCGTCAGCTACAACGTGCGTCGGATCCTGTCGGGCGACCCGGCCCCGTCGGTGCAGATCAGCGTCCATCCGATCAGTTCCGAAGGCGTTCTGCTGCTCAAGCCTCTCTTGGATTGCGACGACCCGGTCATTCGCGAGGGAGTGCGTGCCATGCTGGCCCAGCGCGACGACGAGGCCGAAGCGCTCGCCCGAGAGAGGCGGCAGCGGGGCTGGACCGCCTACCAGGCTGCCGACCGGTTGGCGCTCGAAGGGCTGCGAGCCGATCGCGGGCGCTGGGCCGAGTACCGCGACCGGCAGAGGCGGGCCGCGGCCCTGGATCGCTTCCACAAGTACGCCTACCAGTGGTACTGATCCCCGGAGGCGGTTGTTTGCGACGTGGATGGGAGGAAGGTCACGTCCGATACGGCCTGCCCGCGTGCGGCGCGGTGTGGTACACTCCCGTAGGTCCGGCATCCACGCATCCGCCTCGGGACGGGAACGGCGACCTTCGGGCCCCATCGCGCCCGTCGGTTTTCGTTGTCGGCCGGCATCTCGGAGATCTCCTTTTGAAAAAGATCCTCATCGCGCTTCTGAAGATCGGCATCTCGGTTGCGATCCTCGCGTACCTGGCTTGGGATGCCTGGCAGAACGAGGCATTCGGGCGTTTGCTGGAACAACCGAAACGGTGGGACTTGCTGGTCTGCGCCCTTCTGGCGTGCGGAGCGGCGGTCACGCTGACGCTCATCCGGTGGTGCTATCTGGTTCGAGCGTTGGATTTGCCGTTTGCCATGCGCGATGCCCTGCGAATCGGCTTCCTGAGCTACCTGTTCAACCTGGCTCCCATGGGAATCGTGGGCGGCGATCTGCTCAAGGCGGTGATGCTCGCGCGGCACCAGCAGGGGGCGAGGGCAAGGGCCTTGGCAAGCGTGTTCGTCGACCGGATCGTGGGGTTGTACACGCTGTTCGTCGTGGCCTCGGCCGCGATTCTACTGACCGGGTTTGGCGGGCTGCCGGAGCCCGAGATACGTTGGGTTTGCCGAGCCACGCTGCTGGTGACGGCGGCCGGCGCCGCGGGGATCATCGCCTTGCTCCTTCCCGATTTCTCGGGCGGGCGGGCGACCCGATGGATCGGGCGCCTGCCCCGCGTCGGCGAACCGCTCTTGCGCCTGGTCGAGGCCGTGCAGATGTACCGCCACCGCCAGGGCGTGCTGGCCGCCTCGGCGCTGATGAGCGTCGCGGTTCACAGCTTGTTCACGCTGGGGGTCTTTTTGATCGCCACGGGCGTGTACGAGCACGTGCCCTCGCTGGGCACGCATTTCGTCCTCAGTCCGCTGAGCGCCGCGACCGGCGTGCTTCCCTTGCCGATGGGGCCTTTCGAGTTCGTGCTCGACCGGTTGTACCTGTTCGCTCCGGTCGCGGGCGGGGCGGCGATGATGCCCGGCCAGGGCCTGGTCGTCGCCCTGGGTTACCGGATCATCACGGTCCTGATCGCCGCGATTGGCATCGCCTACTATCTGGGCAGCCGGCAGGAAGTCGCCGAAGTGCTCCACGACGCCGAGGAAGAACGGGAAGACCTCCTCGTATCCCCTCCCGTCGACAATTGCGTGGCCGGCCCGACCGGCCTGGTCCGCGAATGAGCGTCTGCCGGGAAGTCTCGCCAAGACGCCTCGATCCACCCTTGAGATCAACGCCACCCCCCCAACCGAACCACAACAGGTCGACCCGGTTCGGTTCGGGAGCCCACCGTTCATCAAGAGCACTTATGATGGGTTGGCGTCCCCCCTGCCTGCCAGTCGTGTTGCGACCGATCGGCACAACCCGTATAATCGTCCCACCTTCCGCAACGAAGGCGAGCATCGCGTACTTTGTTCCCGGCGGGGTTCTGCTGGATCGTCCGATTTTTCAGCACGGGCCTGCCCCGCGCAAGCCGATTGACTTGACATGCGTTTTTCTCTCATCGATCGCATCGACGAACTCGAACCGGGGGTCCGGATTACGGCGGTGAAGAACCTGTCGATGGCCGAGGAGTACCTGGGCGACCATTTTCCCGGGTTTCCCGTCATGCCGGGCGTGCTGATGTTGGAGGCGATGACTCAGGCCGCCGCGTGGCTGATCCGGGTCAGCGAAGATTTTGCGCACAGCATGGTCCTGCTCAAGGAGGCCCGGGCCGTCAAGTACGGCCAGTTCGTCGAGCCGGGTCAGACTCTCTGCCTGATCGCCGAGATCGTGAACCAGACGCAGCGCGAGACCACGTTGAAGGCGCGGGGCACGGTGGAGGGGCGCACGACCGTGGGAGGCCGGTTGGTGCTGGAACGCTTCAACCTGGGCGACGATTCGCCCGACCGAACCGTCACGGACGAGGCGGTCAAACAGGAGATGCGGGCGCTGTACGCGCTGCTGCGGCGGCCGGTCGGGAAGGTGGCGGTGCCCTCGGGTGCGTCGGCTCCTTGAGCGAACCGGGCCCGAGGGAGACGATCGAGATCCTCGAACAGGGAGAGCCGAGCGGGATGCGATTCGAAGGCAAGATCGCCTTGGTGACCGGCGGGAGCCGCGGCATCGGCCGCGCCTGCGTCGTCGAGCTGGCCCGTCAGGGCGCCGACGTGACGTTCGTCTACCAGAGCAACCGTGAAGCGGCCGAGGCGCTGGTTTCCGAGTTGACCGGTCAAGGGCTGCGCGCCGGCGCCGAGCAGGGCAACGTGCGCGACCCGAAGCGCGCGCAGCAGATCGTCGATCAACTGGTCGAGCGGCACGAGCGGCTCGACGTGCTGGTCAATTCGGCGGGGATCGTGCGCGACGGGCTGCTGGGAGCCATGACCGACGAAATGTGGCACGCGGTGATCGACACGAACCTGTCGGGCACGTACAACTACTGCCGCGCGGCCACGCAGCAGATGATGTACCAGCGGAGCGGCAGTATCGTGAACCTGTCGAGCACGTCGGCCGAGTTCGGTTCGCGCGGGCAGGTCAACTACGCGGCCAGCAAGGGAGGAATCGACGGAATGACCCGGTGCCTGGCCAAGGAGCTTGCGCCGCGGAAGGTGCGGGTCAACGCGGTGGCGCCGGGGATGATCGACACCGACATGAGCAAGGCGGTTCGGGGACTGGCCGAGGATCGCATCAAGCAGGCCATCCCCATGAAGCGGATCGGAACCCCCGAAGAGGTCGCCCGCGTCGTCGCCTTCCTGGCCAGCGACGATGCCAGCTACGTCACCGGGCAGGTGATCCGGGTCGACGGAGGGGTGAGCCTGGGCGGGTATTGAACCGGCGGGACCGCGCCGCCGCCGGGGTCGCGCGAATCGAAACAAATCACATGGGCTTTTTGCACCGTTTTTTGGAGGTGGACTGCAATGCCGACGAAGGAGGAAATCTTCGAGAAGATCCGGACCGCGCTGGTCGATGCCCTGGGGGTCGACGACGACGACGTGACCATGGAGGCCACCTTGGTGGGCGACCTGGGCGCCGAGTCGATCGACTTTCTCGACATCGCCTTCCGGCTGGAGAAGGCATTCGACATCAAGATTCCCCGCGGGGAGTTCCTTCCCGAGGACGTTTTGACCAACGCCGAGTACGTCCAAGACGGCCGGGTCACCGAGGCGGGGCTGGCCGAGCTTCGCAGCCGGATGCCCTTCGCCAATCTCGACGAGTTTGCCAAGAATCCCCTGGTTCAGGACTTCTTGAACCTGCTCACCGTGGCCGACATGTGCCGTTTCATCGAGACCAAGGTCGAGGTGACCGGTTAGGGTCGCTCGATTCGACGCGAGAGATCCCAGGCATGCGATGGTACTGGATTGACCGATTCCTGGAATTCGAGAGCGGCCGGTACGCCAAGGCGGTCAAGAACGTCTCGCTGGCCGAAGACCACCTGCACGACCATTTCCCCTGCTATCCGGTCATGCCCAATTCCCTCATCATCGAGGGGTTGGCGCAGACGGGCGGGCTGTTGGTTTACGAGCACGGCCGGTTCGAGGAGAAGGTGGTGCTGGCCAAGGTTCCCAAGGTGCGGTTCTACTTTCCGGCCACCCCCGGCGACACGCTGATTTACACGGCCACGGTCGACTACATCCGCCCCGACGGGGCCATGATCACCGCGACGAGTCATCGAGGCGACGCGTTGCAGGCCGAGATGGAGATTGTTTTCGCCCATCTCGACGGGGAGATGGGACGGAAGACGTTGTACGAGAAAGACGACTTGCTGAAGATGATGCGCGTGCTGCGGGCCTACGACGTGGGGCACGCCCCGGACGGATCGCCCTTGACGCCTTCGTCCCCCGCTCGCCCGGGCGCGTCGGAGTGATCCGGGCGCGAATCGCCCTGCGCCCATGGGCTTCGCGGCCGACGCATGCCGCATGTCCCAAGGCGGCAGGCGGCAACTGCCCGCTTGAGGAGCCGAACGATGAGACGCCGCGTGGTGGTCACCGGAATGGGGTGGGTAACGCCCTTGGGTGCCGAAATCGAGACCGTGTGGACCCGCCTCCTGGCGGGCGAATCGGGCATCGGCTACATCACCCTGTTCGACGCCAGCAATTTCCCCACCAAGATCTCCGCCGAAGTCCGCGACTGGGACCTCACCGACGTGGGCGAGGATCCCCAGCAGTGGAAGTACCAGGGCCGTCACACCCACTTCGCCATCGGGGCGGCCAAAAAAGCCGTCGCCGACTCGGGAATCCTCGACGCCCCGATCGATGCCACCCGATTTGGGGTTTACACTGGTAGCGGCGAGGGCCAGCAGGATTTTCAGAGCTTCACCCGGATGATGGTTGCCGGCCTCAGCGGCGGCGGCGATTTCGATCTGGCCCGCTTCACCAAGACCGGCCTGGAGATCCTCCATCCCATCGCCGAGCTCGAGCAGGAGCCCAACATGCCGGCCGGCCACCTGGCCAGCCTGTTCGACGCCCAGGGCCCCAACGTGAATTGCCTGACCGCCTGCGCGGCCAGCAGCCAGGCCGTGGGCGAAGCCGTCGAGATCATCCGCCGCGGCGAGGCCGACGTGATGCTCTCGGGCGGCACCCACACCATGATCCATCCGTTCGGCGTGACCGGCTTCAACCTCCTGACCGCCCTGAGCACCTTCAACGAGGATCCGAAACGCTCGTCGCGCCCCTTCGACCGCAATCGCGACGGGTTCGTGCTCGGCGAGGGGGCGGGCATGGTGGTGCTCGAGGAGCTCGAGCACGCCAAGGCCCGGGGGGCCCGCATCCACGGCGAGATCGTCGGCTACGGCTCGACGGCCGACGCCTTCCGCATCACCGACACCCACCCCGAAGGCCGCGGCGCCATCAGTTGCATCGAGATGGCCCTGCGTGACGCCGGCGTCACGCCCGAGCAGGTCGACTACGTCAACGCCCACGGCACGAGCACGAGCGTCAACGACCGCGTCGAGACGCTGGCCATCAAGCGGGTGTTCGGCGAACGGGCGTACCAGGTGCCCGTCTCGAGCACGAAGAGCATGATGGGCCACCTGATCGCGGCCGCCGGGGCCACCGAGCTGATCATCTGCCTTCTGGCGATTCGCGACAACGTGGTCCCGCCGACCACGAACTACGAGACCCCCGACCCCGACTGCGATCTCGACTACGTCCCCAACGCGGCGCGCGAGGTGCGTTGCGACCAGGTGCTGACGAACAGCTTCGGATTCGGCGGGCAGAACATCACCCTCATTGCCCGGCGGTTCGCGGGGTAGCGGCGACGGGCGTCTCGGAGGGCTGGGCGCTTGGTGCGGGCGCGCGGTCGCTCGCAACGAATCGCGTTCCGGAAGGCTTGTGGCTTGTAGGGCGTAAACCGCCCAGGCAACTCCGATGGCGTGCGGGGCCGGCGCGCGTCGCGCAAACCTTGTCCCGGTGCTGGGAAGGCCCTTCCAAAGTTTTTTTCTCAAGTCGCAGGTGCCTGCGCCGGTTCGACTTGCCGCGACCGGGCCCCGTCGCGGCGCGTTTTTTTTCGGCCCGCGTTTTGACTTTGCTCCAGCATCGGGTATATCCACAGTGCCGGAGGGCAACGATGCAACGCCGAATGGGTCGAAGACTCCGCGGCGCCGTCGCGTTCCCTGCTTTCAAGCAGCTTGCCCCGGGCGCGGTGAGGGCGGTTCGCCGAGCCGACGATGTCTCGGCGGCGGACGCCCTTCGGTAGCGTGGGTGAGAACAAGGCAGGGCCATGAGCCCGCCCCCACCGCCGCCCGGGCCTTTTCGCAGTGACGCTCGATGATTCGTTCGGTACGACCTCTTCGATTCACGTTTTTCGCATCGAGAATGCCTATGCCACGGTCGGGGCCCACGAACGGGGCGCTCAACCGGCAGTTGAGCGCCCTCGACCGACGCCGCCAGTTGCGGCTCCAGCAGGAGCTGCTCCAAATCGGCGTGACCGATTACGTGGTCCGACCGCCGTATCCCGTTCGGCCTCGGCCTCCCAGCTAGCCGCTGTTCTCGTCGCCCGTCGCCTCGAAACGTGGAGTTGCCCATCCCATGCGGTTGGCCCGATCCGGACCTGTTCTTGGGGGCGCTCGGCCTCACGGGCCGCGTGCCCATCGCGGCCGGCGAGGTCGGCGACCTGCGCCTCACCGGTCCGCTCCGCCGTGACGACTCGTTGAGTCTTCCCGTCCCGCCGTGACCTTCAGGAGATATCGTCCCGAGACTTGGTCGAAGCCGCCGATCGCCCAGGCGAGCCGTGGGTGGACGAGCGCCGTTGCCTTCGAGGGGCCCCGAGCCGATTCCGGCCGTCCCAACGACGCGCCGCAGGGCGCGAGGCGTCGTCGCCAGCCGGCAAGCCGCGATCGGATGCAAGCCGCAACCTTATGGTACCGTTTGACTTAGGATGGCAGAACGGATCGCGCCGTCGCGTGGACGGCGAGTTCTTCTCTTGCTTTCGGAGGCCATCCCTGATACAATGACCTTCGACGGGAATGGAAGTAGATGCTTGGAAGAGCACCTCGCGGCGCCGTCGCGGCGTGCGTCTTGTCCCATCCGAGCTCGCTTCCGCCTTGTATTGAGCAACCCAGGGGGGTTTGCCATGTATGTGAGGTTTGCCCGATCCGCTCCGTGAGTGGGGGCACGCAGCTTCGGCTGGGTGTCCCGAACCTCTTGCACGTTGTCGAGGTATCTCTGTGTCGCCTCGGCAGCGTCGTGCAACGGGAGCCGAAGGCGAGCGATTCTGCGGTTCGTTCGCCGGCTCGAACCCGAAGCGTTACTTTTGCATTTAGGAGTTTTGCCTGCATTAGTCGCGTGACGGTTTTTCAACCAAGTTTGTCGGCGCGTTTGCCGCTATCAGACGTGTTGCGATACGAGGGGCCCGATCGGCTCAGCCGAGGTCCGCACAACGTGTAAATACACGTGGCTCGTTTGAAGCGGTAGACGCGCCTGTTTTTTGCGCGGTGGGCCCGGTCGCGCCTTGGGCCGTCGTCGTGGACGCGCGTTCTGCCGGCCGAACGCGTCACGTCGGAACAAGCCGACGCGTCTTGCCGACGGCAAGCGGCGTGTGCCGACGGCAACGCGTTCACGTTGTTCGCGAGCGCGCCCTGGGGGGCGGGCCGATCGTCCTCCCTTCTCGTCGGCGACTCGATCCATGCGTTTGTGGCTCCGGCTTTCGATCACCCTCGCCCTGCTCGTCGGCGCCGGAACCGGCGTGTGGTGCTATCGGCACGGGCAGTCGATCCGCTGCTGGCGCGCACACCGGGCCGTCGGCGCCGCGACGAGTTTCGACGACGCGCGCGCCGCCCTCGCCTGGTTCGAGGCCGGCCCCGATCGCGACGCCCGGCTTCGCTACCTGGTCGACCGCTGGGCGACGGGCGATTTGCGCTTCGACTTCTATCTGGCCGAGTACGTCCGTCATTCCGACAGTACGGAACCGCTGCGCAAGGCTTTCTCGCTCGGTTTCGGCTGGCACGAGGATCGTCTGCCTCGATGGGCGCACTACTGGTGTTGGCGGGTCGGCGAGCCCGACGATGCCGTCGACTCGTTGCTCCGCTCCCTCGATCTGCGCCTGGAGGCCGGAAAACCGACGACCCTTCCGTGGCGGGAAGTGCTCAACCTTCAGGCCTTCTTTCAATTGGCCGGCGAGCCCCGCCTGGCCCGGCGCCTCGATCCCGAGAACTGGAGCGATCGCTATCGCCGGTGGCGCCAAAACAACCCGGGTGGTATCACGCCGATCGCTCGTCCCGGGCGGCCCTTTCCCGACTGGCAAGCTTCCGTCACGCCGGACGGCGTGATTCCCGACTAGGGCCGCGGCTTCCGACCGGGATCCGCTTCTTCGGCTTGCTTAAGTCCGGCGGTCGGATGGGATTGGACGTCCGGCTCCCACGCGAGTTCGTGCCGCAAGTCCTTACTCTCAAGGATCTTGGTGGCTCCGCAGATTCTTTCGGCCCGTCGGCTTGCGTCGGGCAAACGCGCTGACTACTCTAAGGGTGTCTGGGGGGTCAGGTAGGCTCGTCCATTGGAAGGATCCGCTCAGAGGGGCGCAAGGAAGACGAAACCGCAGTCTCGTCGAACATGCCGTGCGCCTGCGACGGGTTCGGGGAACGAGCGAGCGGCATGGCGACTCCGAGGCCCGCCGAGCGTTGTCGCAACTCAACGGGGGCTTCGTTGTTGTTCTTTGAGAAAGGAAGAGCCGTGAACAAACCGCGCCGAAAGTCCATCCGTCGGTGGTCGGCCACTGCGAGCGGGTCGCTCCCGCGTCGTCGCAAGTTGTCGCTCGAGTGGCTCGAAGATCGCCGGTTGTTGGCGCCGGCCGCCGGCGCGTTGACCGCGTGCGGGGGCGTGTCCGGTTCTTTCGAATCGCCGTTGTCGATTCTGAGTACGGTCCCCACGCCCCGAACGGCGATCGCCGCCGGGCCGGGCTCCGACGTTGTTTCGCCCGAGGGAGTCGCACCGGTCGTGCTGCGCGACGAGCTCATCCCCGGCTGGACCGTGTTGCGCCGCGAGGATCCGGCCATTCCGGTGAGCTTATCGCGCGTCCTCCCTGGCGGCGTAGTCGCTGCCGCCGCACCGATCGACGCCTATGCGACGGTCGACGCCGGCGCCTTCGTGTTGGAGGACGAGGTCTTACCGGGCTGGGTGATGCTGCGCGAGCAGACGGCGGCGATTCCTCGACAACTCGATCGAAGTGCTCCGCCGGCGCCCGCATCGGCAAGCTCGGAGGGTGCCCCCGAGGCGCTGGCGGGTCCGCCGCCCACCATCGATCTGAAGAAGGGCCCCGGCCTTGTGGCCAACCCCGCGGCTTCGGCCGCATTCGATGAGGCCGCGGCAATCTTGTCGGCGTTGCTCGACGACCCGATTACCGTGGTGGTCGATGCCGACCTGGCCGACTTGGGTACCGGCGTTCTCGGGCAGGCCAGTACGGTGGTCTTCCGCGACGGGTACGACGCGATTCGCGATCTCATGGTGGCCGATGCCGATCCCTCCACCGAAGCCATCGTTGCCGCGCTGCCGACCTGGGCCCAATTCGACTCGATTCTCCCGGCCGGGTTCAGCCTCACCGGCGACCTCGCCGCAAGCCGCGCCAATCTGCTCGCGCTCGGAGTCGACCCTTCGGAACTCTCGGGCGGCCCGAATTCTCAGTACGATCCCAGCGTCAAACGCGATATGAGCATCACGTTCAACTCGAGCTACGGCTGGGACTACGACCGAAGCGACGGCATCGCGACCGCCGCGTACGATTTCGCGGCGGTGGCGCTGCACGAGATCGTTCACGGCTTGGGGTTCGTCAGCGTCGTCGATACGATCGACGCCACGATGGCCACACCGGGAGCCGTGTCGCCGACGCTGCTCGACTTGTTCCGGATCGGCCCCGGCACCGCCACCGACTTCACCGGCACCCCGCGCATTCTCGCCCCAGGCTCGATCGTGTCGGATCAGGTGATTCACGACGGCGGCGTGCACGACTTCACCGGCGTCGTTCCCACGATGGCGGGCATCGTGGTGGGCGACGTTCCCATGGCGACCGGCAGGTACAACGGCGACGGACGGCAGGCCAGCCACTTCAAGGACAACGACGCGTTCACCAACAAGATCAACATCGGCATCATGGATCCCGTGATGTTCGGCAGCGGCGTGCAGGTCGAGGTGCAGTCTCCCGACCTCCGCGCGTTGGGGCTGATCGGCTGGGACGTCGCCGACCCGCCCGGCACGACCATCCTGAAGGCCGATTTCACGGGCGGTCTGCCCGCCGGATGGACCATCGACGACGGATTCTCCGACGGCAAGACGTGGGACGCCACCAACGCCGGCAACGTCCGCAATCCGCTCAGCGGCGCGTTCATGGTCGTCGACAGCGACCGGGCGGGCTTCACCGACATGGACGAGTCGCTCGTCACCCCGAGCATGGATCTGTCGGGGCACCAGGCAACGACGCTCGATTTTACGCATTACTTTCACCACTTCAGCACGGAAATGGCGGACGTCGATGTCCGCGTCGACGGCGGCGCGTGGCAGAACGTCGGGCGCTTCCAGAGCGCCGACGCGTCGGGCAACGTGTCGATCGATCTGTCGTCGATCGCCGACGGCCGGTCCGACGTCCAGGTGCGCTTCCGCTACCACGACGCGCATTACGAATGGTATTGGCAGATCGACAACGTGCGGGTCTCGGCCGAGCCCAGAGCGCCGGGGCCCGACATCCACGTCCGGGGCAACGGCCTCGACATACTTGACGGCGACGCGACCCCTTCGCTGTCCGACGGCACCGATTTCGGCCCCGTGGCCGTCACCGGAGGCGAGGTCACCCACACGTTCACCATCGAGAACACCGGCGACATCGTGCTCCACCTCGCGGGCTCCGATCCGGTCAGCATCGAGGGGCTCCACGCCACGGAGTTCACCGTCGTTGCCCAGCCGGCGTCGCTGGCGATCGAACCGAGCCAATCGACGACCTTCGACGTTCGCTTCGATCCCGCGGCCGACGGGGTGCGCACGGCCTCGG
>Ga0334884_1002023_pt1 | contig 27580 bp, 25 predicted proteins | sample GraSluR1_MG_7_FD_207215 | JGI IMG/M metagenome (GOLD analysis project Ga0334884, IMG submission 207215) | Sludge microbial communities from methane-producing bioreactor in Wageningen University, Netherlands - Granular Sludge_12_05 R1 | ecosystem: Engineered > Bioreactor > Anaerobic >...
TGAAGGGAATGGATCCCCTGCTGCCGGGGCTTGCTCTTTCGGCCATGGTGGCCCTGGCAGGATTCCTTCGAAGAAAAAAGGAACCCGGGCTTCGGCGGTAACACAAACGGTACTGCGCAGAAACAGTGAAAGAGAGAATACGGGGAAGCGCGGAGGCTCTTAGAAAACACTTTCCGGCTTCCCCGGTTTTTTTGTCATCTCGATGCACAGTCCATGTGTCCCTTCGGATCGAGTGGACGGAACCATCTTCTAAACCCGTTTTCTCAAGCGTTTCCGCTCCTTTTTCCCGAAGCTTACGTGGTGGCTTGACCTCATCGTCTCTGAGTATTCGGGGCTCCCTGGTGGGTGCTGAAAAAATCGAAGTTCTGACGGTCTTTTCCCTGGCTCGGGCAGAATATATCCCCGTGCTGATATAATGTTCCGGAAAAACTGAAACTGTAGAATCAGGAGGAATGGAGAATGCGACAGTCTTTTGCCATATTCTTTTCGCTGTACATGCTCATTTACGGCGGCATGCACGTATACGTCTATTTCAAGCTGCGAAGTGCCATCGGCCGGGGGTGGAAATGGACCGCCCTGTTCATCCTCGTCTCCCTTGCGATGATCGCGGGGGCCAGGGCACTGTGGCTTTTCGACTTCGGCGACGCCCACACGCTACGGAAAGTCCTTTCCTGTTCGGGGTACATGTGGATGGCCTTCATCTTCATGACCTTCGCCTGCTTCGTCCTGATCGATCTTCTGAGGATCCTCCTCTGGGGAATCGACGGAATGCTCTCCTCACGCTTCGGTGAACTTCTTCGGTCGCCTGCGGCCAGGGCATGGATCGCGGTGGGGACAGCGGTTCTCATTTGCGCCTACGGGTGGTTCGAGGCACTCAGCATTCGGACGGTCTACAAAACCGTATCCACCCCTCACCTTCCCCCGGGAGTCGAGCGCATTCGCATCGCCCAGCTGTCCGACGTTCACCTCGGGTGGATAATCCAGGAAGAGCGACTTGCCCTGATGCTTGACGCCGTGAAGGCCGCGGACCCGGATATGCTCGTCATCACGGGGGACCTCGTGGACGGCAACATGGAGGAGCGGGAGGCAGAGGTCGCCCTTTTCCGCGGGCTGGACCTTCCGCTTGGCACCTACGCAGTCACGGGGAACCACGAGTACTATGCCGGCGTGAAGCAGGCGCTTGCCTTTAAGGAGCACTCCGGGATGAAGGTGTTGAGAAACGAGGCTGTCGAGGCGGGAGGCATTATCCTTGCAGGTGTTGACGACCGGGCGGCCAGGCGGTTCGGTGAAGAGCCGCTCCCGGAGTCGAAGGTACTCGAAGGTCTTCCCCTTGATCGTTTCGTGCTGCTGCTGAAGCATCAGCCCACCATCGATCCCGATGCGGTGGGGCTGTTCGACCTCCAGCTCTCGGGACACACCCACGGTGGTCAGATCTGGCCTTTCTACTGGGCGACGCGGATGGTCTACGACTATCGAAAGGGGCTGCGGGCCATCGTCCCCACCGGAAAAAGCGGGCAGGCACACGCCGCCCCCGGGAAGGAGAGCAGGATCTACGTCAGCAACGGCACCGGAACCTGGGGACCCCCGATCCGTTTTCTTGCGCCTCCTGAGGTCACGGTTTTCGACATCGTGAGAAAGTGACGAAAAAAGGCGCCCCGGACGGTTTGTCCGAAGCGCCTTTCTTTAGTCGGCCATATGGGGATAGAGTACCCGAAGGCAGGCTTCGCAGAGGGCCCCCAGGCTTGAAACGGTCTTCTCCCGGGGCAGCCCCGACGCGTCGTATGCCAGCGGGAGCTCGGTGCATGCCGCGCATACGGGCAGGTCTCTCTCATTCCACAGGTCCAGTACGACATTCCTGAGCAGGCTTCCGCCGTCGTCCTTCCGGTTCGACTTCACGAGCTCGATGCTCTGCTGCACCTTCTCCTGCACATCCATGGAGGGGACGAAGAACCGATATCCCCGTTTTTCAGCGTACTTCTGGTACAGGCCGCTGTCCATGGTTCCCCTTGTGGCCAGGAGCCATGCTCCGTCAGGGCTTATCCGCTCCGCTGCGGCCACGGTCTCGCCTATGATGTGGACGAGCGGGACCGGGAGCTCGTCCCGGAAACGGTCGATGAAGTAGTGGGCAGTATTGCACGGGACAGCGAGGATATCTGCTCCCCATCCGGCCAGGGTGAGCAGGTCCTTTTTGAGCTGCTCCGTAGGGTCCGTCCCCCGTCCAAGGATCGCGCTGCTCCTGTCGGGCATGTGGGGGTCTGACAGCAGGTAGGTGACGGCGTGCTCCTGGTCGCACGAAACTGGGGCCCGTTCGGCGAGAAGACGGAGAAATTCCGCCGCCGCCGCCGGTCCCATTCCTCCGAGAACACCGAGTATCCTGTCGGGCTGAAATTTGGTTACCATAAAAACACCTCCGCAAAAGTTTTCCCGACACAGTATATATCATGCACGGAAAAACTTCCCCAAAAGCTGTAACGCTTTTGTTACATTTTCAGCCCTCATCCGTAACCTTTCCTCCCTATACTTGCATCATCCGCCGGAGCAGGCCCCCGGGGGAAATAAGAAAACAGAGAACAGGGAGGTTTTTGAACATGAGGAAACTCGCAGCAATTCTTTCTCTTGTAGTCCTTACGGCCCTATCAGGGGCGGCTTTTGGTGCGGAACTCGTCATGAATGGATCCACTACAGTCCTTCCCATTGCCCAGGCGGCAGCCGAAAAATACATGGAAGCCGACAGTGCGATTAAGATCAGCGTATCGGGAGGCGGCAGCGGCAACGGCATCAAGGCCATCATCGACGGGACCACCGACATCGCCAATTCCTCCAGGTTCATCAAGCAGTCCGAGGTGAAAGCCGCGGTGGAGAAGGGGAATTACCCCGTTCCCTTTGCAGTCGCCATGGACGCCCTTCTTCCTATCGTCCACCCCGAAAACCCGGTCCAGGATCTCAGCATTGAACAGCTCCGCGACATTTACACCGGAAAAATAAAGAGCTGGAAAGATGTCGGCGGCGAGGATAAGCCCATTGCGGTGGTGGGCAGGGACACGAGTTCCGGTACCTATGAAACCTGGCAGGAAATCATCCTGAAGAAGGAAAGGGTATCTCCCCGGGCCCTGATCGTCGCCTCCTCGGGAGCCATGCTCACCACGGTCGCTAAGAATAAATACGCCATCGGATACGACGGGATCGGATACATCAACGACACGGTGAAGCCCCTTATGGTGAACGGAAAGAAGGGGTCGGCGGAAACCGCTCTCGACGGATCCTATCCCATAGCCCGCTTTCTCTACATGTTTACCAAAGGATGGCCCGCGGGTGAGATCATGAAGTTCCTCAATTTCATGCTCAGCGATGAAGGCCAGAGAATAGTGGCATCGACCGGATTTGTACCGCTGAGGGTTTTGAAGTAGCAGGTGTTTCCCGGCTCATCGGCCCGACCGGCTCTTCATCCCCCCTCCCTGTTTCCGGGAGGGGGAATCCTGCTGTTACGAACTGTGAAAGAAGGGGTTTCATGAAAGACAGGCTTCCGGGGGCAATTGTCAAGGCATTGTCCAGTGCGGGAATACTCATCATGGTGTTCATCCTGTACTTCCTCTTCCGCGAGGGAATGCCCGTGTTGAAAAGCGTTACACTGAAGGATCTCTTTTTCGGAGACCTGTGGTATCCGGCAGAAGATCCTCCCACGCTGGGAATGTTCCCGCTCATCGTCGGTACGGTCGCAGTTACCGCGCTTTCTTCCCTGCTGGCCGTTCCCTTCAGCCTCCTAGTGGCTCTATTCGTGTCGGAGACGGCTCCCCGGCCGGTCAGGGAATTTCTGAAGCCGGTACTGGAGATTCTTGGATTCTTTCCTTCCATCGTCCTCGGTTTCATCGGAATGGTCGTTCTCGCGCCAATGCTCCAGGAGAGATTCGATATGCTGTCAGGCCTTAACCTGTTCAATGCATCCGTTCTCCTCGGGGTCCTCACGATCCCGGTGGTGAGCTCCCTTGCTGAAGAGGCACTCGGCTCGGTTCCCGAAGATATACGGAATGCCTCCTACGCACTGGGAGCAACACGGTTTGAGACGACCGTGAAAGTTGTCGTCCCGTCGGCCCTTCCGGGAATCCTGAGCGCATCCCTGCTGGGGATCATGAGGGCGATGGGAGAGACCATGGTGGTGCTCATGGCGGCCGGAGGAGCGGCGATCATTCCCCTCTCGGTTTTTGACCCCGTTCGGCCCCTCACGTCCACAATAGCTGCCGAGATGGGGGAGACTCCGGTGGGTTCCCCTCACTATGCCGCACTCTTCTTCGGAGGTATTCTCCTTCTGCTCATGACCCTGGCGGTGAACCTGCTCTCGGCGTGGATCGAAAAGAAAGGAACGTTTTCCCGATGAAAAGCCGGAGGAAAATACTCGATAATCTTATGACGGCTGCCACCTGGGGATCAGGTATCGCCCTCACAGCCCTGGTGGCCGGGATCGTCGCATTTGTGGCCGTGAAAGGCTATTCTGTCCTTTCCCTCGAATTTCTTCTCGAGCCTCCCCGTGACAGCATGACCAGGGGCGGCATACTGACACCGCTGGTGGGGACCATACAGCTTGTAGCGGTGGCCATGGGTTTCGCCATACCGATCGGCGTCGCGACCGGACTGTATTTCGCCGAATATGCAAAGGACGATCTGTTCACTTCCGCCCTGAGGCTCGCCATACGGTCCCTTGCGGGAGTCCCGTCGGTGGTCTTCGGCCTCTTCGGTCTCTCGCTTTTCGTGATCCTGTTCCGTTTCGGGCCGAGTCTCCTCTCGGCTGCCCTCACCCTGGGATGTCTCACCCTTCCTCTCATGGTAACCGCCTCGGAACAGGCGTTCCTTGCCGTACCCCGGGATTACCGGGATGCCTCCTACGCCCTCGGGGCATCGAAGTGGCAGACCATATGGAAGGTGGTACTCCCTTCCGCCGCACCCACTGTCATAACTGGCATCATCCTGAGTGTCGGCCGGGTCGCGGGTGAGACAGCCCCCATTATGTTCACAGGGGCGGCGTTCTTTGCCCCAAACATCGCCCGGAGCCTTTTCTCAGAGGTCATGGCCCTTCCGTATCACATCTATGTTCTCGCCACAGCGGGGACGTTCATCGAAGAAACAAGGGGGATCCAGTACGGCACAGTCCTCGTTCTGCTGCTGCTCGTGCTGGGGATATGTTCGGTAGGGATCTTCATGCGTTCCCGGTTCCGCAGAAGAATGAGACGGTAAAAGGTGGGTATAATGAACAGAATACAGATCGAAACAAGAGAAGTGAACCTGTACTACGGTCAGTCCAGGGTCCTCAGGGATGTGACCCTGGATATTCCCGAGAAGGCGGTCACCGCGCTCATAGGCCCTTCGGGCTGTGGAAAAAGCAGCTTCCTGAGGTGTCTCAACAGGATGAACGACTTCATCCCCTCAGCCAGGGTGGAAGGAGATATCCTTATTGACGGATCGAACATCTACGAAAGCGGAACGGACGTGATCTCCCTGAGACGCAACGTGGGTATGGTGTTCCAGAAGCCGAATCCTTTCCCCATGTCCATATACGACAACGTGGCCTACGGCCCCCGTCTTCACGGCATCCGCGACAGGGCAAAGCTCGATGAGATCGTTCGGAACAGCCTCACCGGGGCCGCACTCTGGGACGAGGTGAAGGACAAACTGAAGACTCCGGGAACGGGCCTGTCAGGCGGCCAGCAGCAGCGCCTGTGCATCGCGCGGGCCATCGCCACGGAGCCGGCAATACTGCTCATGGACGAACCTACAAGTGCCCTTGACCCTCTCTCAACTGCACGTATTGAGGAACTGGTACGGGAATTGAAAAAACAGTATACTGTGGTTATCGTGACCCACAACATGCAGCAGGCGGCCAGGATCTCCGACACGACGGCGTTTTTCCTCCTGGGAGACCTCGTGGAGTACGACAGTACTCCGAAGATGTTCACATCTCCCGAAGACAAGCGTACGGAAGATTACATCACGGGGCGGTTCGGCTAGAGGCAGAGAGGAGCGAAAGGACATGAATGCGATCAACCTGAGAAAACAGCTTGAAGAAGATCTTACAGAATTGAAGCGAATGATCCTCCGGCTCGGGAAAATGGCCGAGGAGTCAGTCACGAGGGCTGTGTGGGCTTTGAAGAACCAGGACGTGGAAGCCGCCCGGTCCGTCATCGAAAAGGACGACGAGATCGATGAGCTTGCCGGTTCCGTGGACAGTGCCTGCATGAACTTTACGGCCCGGTACCAGCCCCTGGGTGAGGATCTGCGGACAGTCACGTCCATAATGCATATGGCCATCGACCTTGAGCGTATCGGCGACTACGGGGACAACATTGCCAAGGCAGCCATAGACCTTTCAGGACAGGAGCTCGTGAAGCCCCTCATTGACATCCCCAGAATGGTCGACACCCTTTCGGTCATGGTGGAGAAGGCGCTGGCGGCCTTCGACACGAACAACGCAGAGGCGGCGAAGGAAGTATTCCCCATGGATGATCTCATGGACGACCTGGAGAGGCAGATCATGAGGGAACTGCTGCTGCTCATGATGGAGAAACCCCAGCGGATCGAACAGGCTTCCAGTCTCCTCAACGTAGCCCGGACCCTTGAGCGTGCCGGCGACCACATCACGAACGTGGCGGAGCGGGTGGTATATATAGTCACGGGAAAGACCGTGAAGGCATCGGCATTCCGACGTCCGAAGGAACGGTGACCCTTTTGGTACGACAGAGAATTCTCGTGGTGGAGGACGAAGAGGCCATACGCGGGATAGTGACCCAGACGCTCCTCAGGCACGGGTATGAAACCGCCTCGGCATCGGACGGGGACGATGCGCTGGAAAAGGCTTTCACCCTCCGTCCCGACCTCATCATCCTTGATCTTATGCTTCCCAGGATGGACGGCTGGGAAGTATGCAGGCGGCTCAAGGCCGAAAAAGATACCGCCTCCATACCTATCATAATGCTCACTGCAAGGCGTGAAGAGCGGGACGTGGTGGAGGGGCTGGAACTCGGGGCTGACGACTACATGAAAAAGCCGTTCTCACTTTCGGAGTTGACGGCCAGGGTCAGGGCTCTCCTTCGAAGGACCGCTGTTCCTGAAGAGAGCGGAGTCCTCGAGGCCGGCGACCTCCGGATAGAACCGGGAGATGAAACAGCGCTCCTTCGCGGCATACCCCTCGAGCTGAGCCCTACGGAATACCGTATCCTCGAGGCACTTGCCAGAAAGATGGGGCGGACTGTTTCGAGAGAGGAGCTTCTGTCAAAGATCTGGAGTTTCTCCGGCGGTGACACAAGGACCGTGGATGTGCACATCTCAAGGCTCAGGAAAAAGCTCGACGACGGAAAACAGCCTGCACTGGCGGTCAACTCGCTCCGGGGGCGGGGATACCGCCTCGTATGGGAGGAATAGCCATGTTTTCGCTCAAAAAGAAAATCCTGTTCCTCGTATCCCTCGTGGTGTTCGCAGCCTTCGGTACAAGCTGGCTGCTGCTGCACGGGGTGGTGCGAAACGGCATAATAAAGCAGGGGGCGCTGGAGCTTTCCCGCCAGACGGAGCTCCTCTCCCTCTCCCTCGCCAGGGAAGGAGTCCCGGGATTTCTACGGGACCTGGAACGATGGCGGGGGGCACTCCACGGCCGTGTCACCCTCATCGATACCTCAGGAGCCGTCCTCGCCGACACTGAAAGAAATCCTTCGGCCATGGACAACCATCTTTCCCGCCCCGAGGTGCAGGAAGCCCTCTCCTCCGGGGAGGGGGAAGCGGTCAGGTACAGCAGGACGACCAACACCTACTCGCTGTACTTCGCCCGGAGGGTTCCCGTGGAGAGCGGCCGGGCAGCAGTCATACGGTCCTCCTATACACTTGACTACCTCTCATCCCTCACCCGGGAAATACGGAACAGGTTCCTTCTCAACCTTCTGTTCGCCGTCGTCCTTGTCCTTGGCTTCGGAGCATGGTTTGTCCGTATCTTCTTTCGTCCCCTCGAACGGATGGTAACATCTGCGGGAAGGATCGCCCAGGGAGAGGAAGCGCGGTTCCCTCTCATGGCTGAACCAGAGCTGCAGCGCCTTTCCAGCGCTCTTGACGGTATGTCCGCCCAGCTCAGGGGGGCTCTCTCGGAACTCAGGACCGAGCGGGAGGACCTTTCCCGGATCGTCACTGCCCTTCCCGTCGGGGTCCTTCTCATAGACGAGGAGAGGAAGGTCCGCTACGTCAACGAAATGGCATCAGCACTTCTCTCCCTCAAAACTCCCCCGGAGGAAGGCACTCCTGTGGAACGGGTGCTTCCCTCCGGCGACATGTATGCCATGGTCCTCTCCGCTCTCCAGGGCGGAGAGGAGAGCAGGGTCTTCGGCCTTCCCGAGCCTGGAGGGCGGTATGTCAGGATCACGTCGGGGAAGACCGCCACGGGTGTGCTGCTGGTGCTCAGCGACCTCACGGAGGAGAGGCGGATAGAACAGTCAAGGAGGGAGTTTATTGCCGATGCCGGGCATGAACTGCAGACTCCTCTCACTACCATACGGGCTGCGGCGGAATACCTTCTCGAGACACCGGAAAAAGAAGAGGGGGAGGAAGAGAAATACCTCTCGACGATCATAGCCCAGCAGGAACGAATGAGCCGGCTCGTGGACGATCTTCTGCTCCTCTCCCGCATGGAGTCGGAGGTTCCCGTCCGGGATGCCGAAGATGCCGACCTCACCGTCATCCTCGGAAAGATAGCCGATGAAAGCCGCGCCCATCCCTTCGCGGAGTTTATTGACATTCGGGAAGAATTCCCCCCGGAAGCCCCCGTACGGGTCCGGGCGGATGATATTTCCAGGGCGCTGTTGAATCTTTCGGAGAACGCCGTAAAATATGTCAGGGAAAAATTCGGTCCGAATCCGGGCGGAATGGTTTCACTGTCGATCGGGGAAAAGGGCGGATCCTGGAGCGTGATGGTTTGTGACAACGGTCCCGGCATTGCAGAAGACGCGGCTCCCGTGATATTTGACCGTTTTCGGAGAGGTGACGGGCACAGGGCGCGGGGTGAGTGGGGGAAGGGTGGCTACGGCCTCGGCCTTGCCATAGCGAAACGGATCCTGGTCAACACCGGTGGAGACCTCCTTTTCCACCCCTCTGAAAATGGTGCAGTCTTCGAGGCCCTGATACCGAAAAAATAGAGGCGGAGTTACCATGCTGATGGGCCCGGGAGCTTATTCCCGGGCATTTTTATTTTCGGTTTACCTGAATGTAAAAGAAAAGTTGACAGTCATCCAACTCTGTTGTAACGTAACCGTGGAGTTGTTTCATCTAAAGAATCATCATTTTGACAGGTGGAATGAATATGATAAGGAAAAAACGAAATACCGGGCTGAACGTCCCGGAGACAGGGCGTATCGGTACAGTATCAAATCGTGCGGCGGGAGACGAAGCTGACGATTCCAGGACCCCGGGCGGATCTGTGCGGGTCCTCGACCGGGCTGTGAGCGTCCTCGGGTTTCTGGCGGAGTCGAGACGCCAGGTAGGGATCACCGAGATCGCCGATGCTACGGATCTCTCCAAGGCTACGGTCCACCGTATCCTGTCAACTCTCAGGGATTACAGCATCGTCATCAGGGACGATGGAGGGCTCTACCAGATGGGGCCCTCGGTCCTTTTCTGGGCGGACGCCTATCAGAAGAAGGCCGGTTTATGCGAGATCGCACGACCCTGGCTCCGCGCACTCTGGGAGGAAGCCCTTGAAACGGTCCACCTCTTCATATTCGAGGGGGGAGAGGCCTACTACCTGGATAAGCTGGACAGCCCCCATCCGGTTGGCATGCGTTCCCACATAGGGGCGAGAAGGGACCTGTACAGCACCTCCGCTGGGAGGTCCATCCTTGCCGCCCTTCCCGGAGCTGATCTGGAGGCCTTTTTCGAGAAGACTGAGCTGCTTTCCCGGACGCCGAACACGGTCACGGACAGGAAGGAACTCGAGAAGATCCTCGCCGTCGGCAGGGAGAGGGGGTTCTGCGAGGAGGTCGAGGAGAATGAAGTAGGCATCCGGTGCGTGGGCGCCGCCATACTCGATCTCAGGGGCTATCCCGTGGGTGCCGTCAGCATCAGCGCTCCGGCCTACCGGTTCAGCGACAGCCAGTCCCGCGCCCTGGGAGAAAAACTGCGGGACACAGTGCTGGCGATTTCAAGGGAGCTGGGATACAGAGGATAACAAGCGCCAGAAGACAGAAAAAGAAGACAAGGAGGAAAATCCGATGGAAGTACGGAATTCAGCCAACCCGGCAGATGTGAAGCGGTACGACACAGAGGCCCTCCGAAGCGGAAAGGCGGTCATCTCCACGAGATGGTCGATCCGTTCAGACCCGGGCAGCACGAATTACAGCTTCCTCCGGGACATGGCGGGAGAAAACCAGACCTTTTCGGACATGGACGGCGTTCCCATGTCTCTTCTCCGTTAGGCCGAAGGGGAATAAAAAGTTATGGAGAGGCTGGATGCCCTCACGGCGCGCCTCGAACGGTGGATGCTCATCGTTCTTCTCACGGTCATGGTGGTGCTGGGACTTCTCCAGATCATCAGCCGTTTCGTCATCAAGGCCCCCATAATGTGGTCGGAGGCCCTCCTCATGTATATGTTCGTGTGGTCCAGCTTTATCGGTGCCAGCCTGGCTGTGAAGGAGTTCTCTCATTTCGAGGTGGAGATTTTTGTCGTCCGCCTCCCCCGCATGGTCCGGAAGATCCTTTCCCTTGCGGTTTACTCCATGATCTTTGCCTTTGCGCTCTTCATGATCTGGAAAGGGCTCTTTCTCGTAAAGCTGAACCAGCGTCAGCTCATGGCCATGATGCCCTTCACCATGAGCGGCCCCTACGTGATACTGCCGCTGAGCGGGACATTCATAGCGATCCATTCGCTCAACCATCTCAGGGAGTTTTTTTCCCGGCATCACACGGAGTGGAGGGACTGACATGACAGCCACTATTTTTTCCGTTTTTGTCCTCCTGCTCATCATCCGGATGCCCGTATCCTTCTCCCTGGCCATATCGGCGACAGTCGCCCTTGTCTTTGCCGGGAGCATGGATCCCCTGATCGTGGCCCAGAGGATGTACACCTCGGTGGAATCCTTCTCTCTTGTAGCCATTCCCTTTTTCATCCTCTCCGGCGGGTTCATGGAGAGCGGAGGCATCTCCAGGCGGCTCATCTCCTTTTCTTCCAGCCTGGTAGGCCACATCCGGGGCGGACTCTCAATGATCAGCATCGTCGCGGCCATGTTCTTCGCCGGGATATCTGGCTCGACGGCAGCCGACACCGCGGCTATCGGCAGCGTCCTCATCCCTGCCATGGAGCAGAAGGGGTACGGAAAGGACCTGGCCACCAGCGTGGTGGGTACTGCCGGGGCCATCGGTATCATCATACCGCCGAGCATTCCCATGATCATCCTTGGAATCACGGGAAGCATATCCATAGGAGGACTCTTCCTCGGCGGCGTGTTCCCAGGCATCCTCATGGGAATGGCCCTTATGATAACAAGCGCACTCTTCGCACGGAAGCGGAACCTCCCGTCGGAAGTGCGCGCAACATGGAGAGAACGGTGGTATGCCTTCACCGACTCCATCCTGGCCCTCATGACCATGGTCATCATAATGGGGGGTATCCTCTCCGGAGTGTTCACTGCAACGGAAGCCTCGGTGGTGGCGGCGTTCTATTCATTCATCGTCGGGCGGTTCATCTACGGGGAGCTCAAGTGGAGAGACATTCCCGCAATTTTGGTCAAAACGGGTATCACCACCGGGGTAGTGGTCCTCTGTATCTCCACCGCGTCCAGTTTCGGCTGGATCCTTGCGGCGGAGCAGATCCCCGACAAGATAGCCAGGGCCGTCTTCGCCCTGTCAGACAACAGGCTGGTCATTCTCTTCCTCATGAATGCCCTCATGCTCTTCATGGGTACCTTTCTCGACGTTTCCCCCATCATCATCATTCTCGTCCCCATTCTCTTTCCCATTGCGAGGCAGCTCGGCGTTACCCCCATCCACTTCGGCGTGATGACCATAGTGAACATGGCTATAGGGCAGTGCACACCGCCGGTGGGGATTTCGCTCTTCGTGGCCACGGGCATTGCGAAGGCCAGGCTTGGGGAAATCCTGGGAGCCTATTCCAAATATCTCATCACCATGATATTCGTCCTTGCCCTGATCACGATCTTTCCCCAGATCATCACCTTTCTCCCCCATGCAGTCATGGGGCTGAAATAGTTTTTTCGGGGAGGAAATGGCCCGGTCCCCGGGAAGGAGGAGTTGAAAAGGAAAGACGTCAAGGTTGCGGGATGTTGGCAGCACCAGTCAGCTGAGACTCCCTCCCCTTCGGAGGGAGAAGGGGATATGGAAGCAGAAAAGAAGGAGGTAATTCCATGTTCGAAAAAAAGACATTTGCTCTTGCGCTTCTTTTCGTATTTCTGGCGGCGTCCTTCGCCTGTGCGGCACCTGTTATCCTGAAGCTCTCCAACGTTCTTCCCGACGGCAACCCCACTACGAATTCCATGGTCTTCTTCGCAGAAAAGGTAAAGGAGAAGACCGGCGGAACGGTGGAGGTCCGGCTCTTCAACAACAGCGCCCTTGGCGGACAGCGCGAAGCTCTTGAAAGTCTCCAGGCCGGAACCATCGAGATGTGCATGGCCAACGCGGGGCCCATGGCCTCGTTCGTCCCCACCATGGACGTTCTGTCCCTTCCCTACGTCTTCCAGAGCACCGACCACATGTTCAAAGCCCTCAACGGCAAGGCCGGGGAAATGCTCAAGGCCGACATCGACAAGGCCGGGTTCGTCTTTCTCTACTGGGGCGACGGCGGCTCCCGAAACCTCATCAACAACAAGCGTCCCATCACGAAGCCCGAGGACCTGAAAGGGCTCAAGATCCGCGTCATGGACAGCAAGCTCATGGTGAACACCCTCAACGCCATGGGCGCCATCGCCACCCCCATGGCCCAGGGCGAAGTCTACAGCGCCCTCCAGCAGGGCGTGCTCGACGGATGGGAGAACAACCCCGTCACCCTTCTGACCCTCAAGCTCTACGAAGTATCCGATATTTTCTCATGGACCCAGCATTTCATGGTTCCCGACCTGGTGCTCATCAGCAAGCAGGCTTTCGGCAAACTCACGGCCGAACAGCAGAAGGCCATGCTCGAGGCCGGCCGTGAGGCCGAGGTGAAGCAGCGTGAATACTGGAATGCCTTCGTCGGCAAAACCGTGGAGGAGTTGAAGAATCAAAACGTGAAGTTCAACGAAGTGGATGTCGCACCTTTCGTCAAGGCAGTACAGCCCGTGTGGGAAGATTACAGGGTGAAGTTCGGGACGGAACTGCTCGATCTCATCATAGCGGCGAACAAGTAGAATGAGACCGGACGGGAGGGCCTGCCGGGCTCTCCCATCCCCGACAGAACAGAGGTTTCTTTCGTAGACGGCGTTTGCCCGGAACGGCGCGCCCGGCCATATCATATCAAGGACCCGCGAAGAGTGGAGGTGAACTGCGTGAGAAGTGCCAAACTTGTTGCCCCGGGGCGGATAGAGATTTTCGAGGACAGGATGCCCCTTCCCACGGAAGGAGAGGTTCTCGTCAGGGTAAAGGCGGCGGGGATCTGCGGATCTGATCTTCACATCTACCAGGGAGAGCGCTCCGATGTGGAACTGCCCCGGATCCTTGGCCACGAACTGGTGGGCGAGGTGGAATCTGCAGGAAGCGGAGTCACGGGTTTTTCAAAGGGAGACCGGGTGACCATAGACCCCGTAGTCTCATGCGGAGAGTGCATTTCCTGCAGGCGGGGATACGACAATCTCTGCAGCACCGTCAAATGCCTGGGAGTCCAGGTGGACGGAGGTTTCTGCGACTACATAGCCGTTCCCGAACAGAAGGTCTATCCCCTTCCACATGGGTTGCCCTGGGAAAAGGCATCCCTTATAGAGCCGTTCTCCATCGGGGCCGAAGTCCTCGCCAGGAGCGGGGTGCTGAAGGGTGACAAGGTGCTTGTTCTCGGAGCCGGGACCATAGGTCTCTGCATCCTCCAGGCCATGAAGATCGCGGGAGCGGAAGTTCTCATCACCGACTTCGTGGACAGCCGCCTTGAAACAGCCCGACGCCTGGGGGCAGATCGGGCGGTCAACGGAAAGACAGGTGATATGGCTGCAGAACTCTCCGACTTCACGGGCGGGTTCGGTGCCGACGTAGTCGTCGAGGCGGTGGGCATGCCCCGCCTGCTCGAGGAAAGCCTGGGGTACGCTGCCCCCGGGGGCTGCATCGTTGTCCTGGGGTTCCACCCCGAACCGGCGAAGATCCCCGAGGTCATGGTAGTGAAGAAGGAGCTCAAAATAGTTGGGTCAAGGATGAACTGCCGCCGCTTTCCGCAGGTCATTGAATGGGTCAAAAAGGGACTGGTGGACCCCGAACCGCTGATCTCGGCAGTTTACCCCTTCGAGAAAATAGACACGGCCTTTCAGGATATACTTAAGGGGCCGGAAAAATTTCTGAAGGTGCTTATAACATATTGAGGGAATTGGTCGAAAGGAAGGCGAAAAGGCATATGATTCTCGATTTCTTCAGGCTTGACGGAAAAGTGGCCATGGTCACAGGAGCGCGGAAGGGGCTGGGCCGGGGCATCGCCGAAGGCCTTGCCGAGGCGGGCGCCGATATTGTCGGAGTGGGCCCGATACCCATGCCCGAAACGGAACAGGCCGTACGGGCCCTGGGCCGGAAGTTCCTGTTCATAGATGCGGACCTGGGAGCAAGGGAGCGCATCCCCGACATCATTCCCGAGACGGTAGCCGCCATGGGGTCGGTGGACATCCTCGTGAACAACGCGGGGATAATCCGGCGGGCCGATGTGCTCGAGTTCTCGGAGAAGGACTGGGACGACGTGATGAACGTCAACCTCAGGAGCCTGTTTTTTCTCTCACAGGAGGCCGCCAGGCAGATGCAGAAGCAGGGAAGGGGAGGCAAGATCATCAATATAGCCTCCATGCTCTCGTTCCAGGGAGGCATTCGCGTCCCGTCGTACACGGCAAGCAAAAGCGCGGTGGCAGGCCTGACAAAGCTTATGGCCAACGAACTGGCGGTCTACGGCATCCAGGTGAACGCCATTGCGCCGGGGTACATGGCCACCGACAACACAGAAGCTCTCCAGAAGGATCCTGTGAGGAGCCGCGAGATCCTCTCCCGAATTCCCGCCGGAAGGTGGGGAACACCCGATGACCTGAAGGGAGCGGCGGTATTCCTCGCCTCTTCTGCTTCAGACTATCTCACGGGCTGCATAGTGCCCGTAGACGGAGGATGGCTTTCACGGTAAAATTTCCGGAATAGAAAGAACCCCGCCGGGGCAGAAAATTTTTATTGCCGGGAGAGTTCATTTCAGGTGTCCTGAAAAGAATGAGCTGTCCGCGGGAAGAAAGGGAGAGCTGATATGAAAGCTGTCTATGTTGCCGAGCCCCACAGTCTGGAGATCAGGGAAATGCCCATGCCGAAGCCGGGGGAGGGTGAAGCCCTCGTCCGCGTACGTGTGGGGGGCATCTGCGGATCGGATATGCACATCTATCACGGCACGAACCCTCTTGCAAAATATCCCAGGATCATAGGGCACGAGTTCTCGGGAGAGATCGAGTCCCTCGGGCCGGGAGTGCAGGGCTTCAGCATCGGGGACCGCGTGGCGGTGGACCCGGTCACAAGCTGCGGTACATGCTACGCGTGTTCCATTGGACGCCCCAATGTATGCGAGAACCTCGAGGTGTTCGGAGTCCACAGGCACGGAGGGTTTGCAGAGTACGTCGCACTCCCGGTAAAAAACCTTCATAAGATCCCCTCAAGCTGGTCCTTTGAGAAGGGATCCCTGGTGGAGCCTTTCACCATTGCGGCCAACGTCCTGTCCCGGACCGAGTGCTCGGGAGCGGACCGGCTGCTGATCATGGGCGCGGGGCCCATCGGCCAGGTGATCCTCCAGGCGGCGCGGAGGCTCGGAACGGCCTGCGCTGTGGCGGATATCGTGGACGTACGCCTCGAGAAGGCCCGCAGGCTCGGCGCCGAAGTCACAGTCAACACGAAGGACGATTCCCTCGAGGAGGCCATGGGGAAGTGGACAGGCGGAAAAGGAATTCCCCTTATCATCGATGCCGTTGGGATACCCGATCTTTTCCCGGTGTTCCTCCGGATGGCGTCGCCGGCGGGAAGGATAGGGCTGCTGGGGTTCTCGAAAGCCCCGTCGGAGCTTGTACAGCTGGAAGTGGTGAAGAAAGAGCTCTCCATTTACGGGTCACGGCTCAACAGGAACAAGTTTCCCGAGGTCATTTCCTGGTTCGAGGATGGATCGGTGGAACCCGAACTTCTCGTATCTCACCGCTATCCCTTCGAAAAAATCAGGGAGGCAATGGAGTTCATTCAGGACAATCCCTCCGAGGTCTGCAAGGTCATCCTCGAGTTTTAGACTGCCGCACCGGAAGAAAAAACAGCAGGCCCTCCCGTACGGGAGGGCCTGGATCGTTCAACGGCAGTGTCCGGGTGCTGTCAGCTACACGTCCAGGTTTCTGACCTCGTGGGCGTGGGCGGCGATGAACTCCCTCCGGGGCTCCACCTTGTCCCCCATGAGGATGCTGAAGTACTCGTCGATCTCCATGAGATCGTCGATCTCCACCCGCTTGAGCACCCGGTTCTGGGGATCCATGGTGGTCTCCCAGAGCTGGTCGGGGTTCATCTCACCGAGGCCCTTGTACCGCTGCACCGATATCTTCGACGAGTCGGACGCACCGTCAAGGATGGTGCGGAGTTCCTTCTCACTGTAGCAATAGGTGACCGTCTTTCCCTTCTGCACACGGTAGAGGGGCGGCTGGGCGAGGTAAAGGTATCCTTTCTCGATGATCGCGGGCATGTAGCGATAGAAAAACGTGAGCAGCAGCGTGCTGATATGGGCTCCGTCCACGTCGGCGTCAGTCATGATGATGATCTTGTGGTACCGCAGCTTTGCCGGGTCGAAGTCGTCCCCGACCCCTGCGCCGAATGTCTGGATCATGGTGCGGATCTCCTGGTTGGCGAGCACCTTGTCGAGACGTGCTTTTTCAACGTTGAGGATCTTGCCCCGGAGCGGAAGGATCGCCTGGAACGTCCTGTCCCGTCCCTGCTTGGCGCTGCCTCCTGCCGAGTCTCCCTCCACGATGTAGACCTCGCTGTTTTCCGGGCTCTTGCTCGAGCAGTCCGCCAGTTTTCCCGGAAGGCTCATCCCCGACATGGCCGACTTGCGGACCAGTTCCCTCGCACGCTTCGCGGCTTCCCTGGCCTGTCTCGCCTTGATGGCCTTTTCCACTACCGACTTCACCACCTGGGGATTGTCCTCGAACCAGGACAGCAGCCCTTCGTAGACGATGGAATCGACGATCCCCTTCACGTCGCTGTTTCCGAGCTTCGTTTTCGTCTGACCCTCGAACTGTGGATTGGCCAGCTTCACCGACACCACGCACGTGAGCCCTTCCTTGAGGTCGTCGCCGGTGAGATTGTCGTCCTTCTCCTTCAGGTACTTTTCCCTTCGTGCAGCTTCGTTCACGCCCCTGGTGAGAGCGGTGCGGAGGCCGGAGACGTGTGTTCCCCCCTCGATCGTATGGATAAGGTTCGCAAACCCGAAGACCCGCTCGAGGTACCCGTCGTTGTACTGCAGCCCCAGGTCCACAGACGTGCCGTCTTTTTCCCCGGATATGGTGATGGGCTCGGAGAAGAGCACGGTCTTTCCACGGTTCAGGTATTCGATGAACGACTTCATTCCCCCGTCGTACCGGTACTCCTTGATCTTCTGTTCCCTCTTGTCCTCCAGGGTGATCGAAAGGCCCGGGTTCAGGAATGCCAGTTCCCGCAGCCGTGCACCCAGCACGTCAGGAGAGTATTTGACATCCTCGAAAATCTCCCTGTCGGCCATGAAATGCACCAGTGTGCCGTTCTTTTCCGTGGGTATTGCATCCGAAAGGTCTGTCACCGGAATTCCCCGTTCGAACCTCTGGGTCCGGGACTCCCCGTTCCGGCAAATAGTGATCACGAGCCATTCGGAAAGTGCGTTCACTACCGAGACGCCCACACCGTGGAGGCCTCCGCTCACCTTGTAGGCGGCGTTGTCGAACTTTCCCCCCGCATGGAGGGTCGTCAGCACCACCTCGGACGCGGGGCGTCCGTTGGAGGGGTGCGGGTCGGTAGGGATCCCCCGGCCGTTGTCCTCGACAGAGATGCTTTCATCTGTGTTGATCGTTACGTAAATAGCCGTACAGTACCCGCCGATGGCCTCGTCAACAGAATTGTCCACCACTTCGTAGACCAGGTGGTGAAGCCCCCTGGCGGCCGTGTCGCCAATGTACATTCCCGGACGTTTGCGGACGGCCTTCAGTCCCTCAAGGACCTGGATACTGCTGGCAGTGTACTGTCGGGCAGCCGGACTCATTGTCATGATCTGTTTCCTCCCGTTCGTCTGCGAAGAGGCACAGCGTTCTCCCTTGCCTCTTTGCGGAAAGCGTTGTATCTTTTACCCAGCGTCTCGGGCCTGAAGCCCGTAGCCAGTAATGATCCGTTCCGAAGGTAAATTGCGGTCTCGCCGTCATAGCGTACGATGGCAATGATCCGCCGGATGGAGACGATGCCCTGTCCTTCCAGAGGAATAAACATGTTTTTCCACTCCGTTCAATAAATGTCCAACTGAACTATTATATCAGAACCGGAGCGGGTTTTCAGGGCAAAAACAGGCGTGAGGAGGAGAGAAAAGTGAAACTGCAATCTGTACGTTCTGCAGTCCGGCAAACGGCAGCGAATTTTTTTCGGGAGGTAAAGGGGGAGTGGAAGGCATTCCTCGCCGTAACTGCCGGAGTTACTATCCAGGCAATGGCGGTGGTGCTCTTCGTGCTTCCGAACCGTTTCCCCGACCTTGGGGTGTCGGGCATCGCGGTGCTGTCGAACTACGTCTTCGGTATTTCCCCCGCATGGGTGATCCTCATCTCAAACGCCCTGCTTATGGCATGGGCCTGGAAGGAACTCTCCCCAAGGTTTGTCCTTTGGACGGCCTGGGCGGTCGTGCTTTTCTCCCTGCTGCTGAAGGCCTTTGAATTTGTTCCGGTCCCCCTTATCGGCGATAAATTTATGGCGGCCATGGTCTCCGGCGTCATACGGGGACTTGGCGCAGGCATCGTCTTTCGGGTGGGAGGATCCACGGGAGGGCTTGACATCCCCGGGATGGCATTGAGAAAGCGGTACGGAATAGAGATGGGGCAGTTCTCCATCTATATCAACCTGGGCATCCTCGTGCTCTCGTTCTTCGTGATCGGGCTCGAAGCCGCGATCTACGGCGCCGTAGGGCTCTACGTATTCGGCATTGTGCTCGACAACACAACGAGAGCCTTCGACCGCAGGAAACAGGCCCTCATCATCACCAATATCCCGGACGAAGTGTCGGCCTACATTAATCTTACCCTCCGCAGGGGGGTCACCAGGCTCGACGGCATCGGCGGGTACTCGAAGCAGCCCCGCCCCGTTCTCATCACTCTGCTGGAACCGAGGCAGGCCATTTCGCTGAAAAGATTCCTCGCGGAAAACGACCCGAATGCCTTCATGTCCATGACCGACGCCGCGGAAGTGCTCGGAAAAGGTTTCAAGAGCTGGAAGAGCCTGTAGCGTTTCCCTCTGCCCGGAATATGCTGCGCAGCAGGGGGGATTTCCGGCCGCTTCATAGCGGAAACGAGCCTGGGAAGAAGCAACGGAAGTATTCAGGGAATAGAATTATGTGAAGATTGCATGACACGGAAACATCCTTCATGGTATTGTGTATAAACGGCAGGGGAGCAGCGAATTCTCTCTCCGCAGCGCCGGGGCCGGGGATGCGTGACGGCTTCGGCGGCAACGACAGAATGAAAGGAAGTGGTACCGTGAAATCAAGGGTGAATCTGCTTCTGATCACGGCGGTCGTGATATGTGCCGCCTTTTTCTCTCCGCTTCCCCTGTTCGCTGTAGGGGCGCAGGCGAAAACAGCCGGGAAACCGTCCGATGACAGCGGACTGTACGTGGTGACCGCAAAAGAACTGCCCCTGTTCGAGAAGCCCGTGGCGAAAGTGCCCAGGGTGGAATACCCGGGAGACCTTCCGAATTTCTATGGGATCGTGGTCTACGGCAATCACGTGGAACTGCGCCCCATAAAGGACAGCAGGTTCAAGAAGTTCTCCGGTGGATGGTTCGCCCTTCTCTCGCCCGAAGACGGACAGGTGCTCTGCTACGTCCAGAAAAAAGGCATCGAGAAAGTACCGGAGCACAAACGATTCAAACCCCGCACCTATACGGTGAAGACAGACGGGGCGAAATTATGGCTTCAGCCCGGGAAAAAAGGTACGGCGCACAGCCTCTCCGCATACGGCTATTCCGTTGCCCGGGGCGAGACGGTGACAGCTGTTGGTGAGTATTCTGAAGGCGGCCAGGTCTGGCTGCTGCTCGAATTTTCCACCGACATGAGGTTCGGCGGCGGCGGTGTAGGGTCCCGGTACGCCTGGGGAAAAAAGGCGGATTTCACCTCCCTTGACGGGTACGTTCCCGACAATTCCCGTGTGGATGAGCGGCTCATCCCGTCGAAGATGCGGTACTCGACCTACCGGGGGAATTACGGCGACGGGTTCAAAGGAACTGGCGCCGAGGATGAAAAAATGACGGAATTCCTTCCCGTATCGAAGGATATGGCCTCATCCCTTGTAAGGAAGGGCTTTTATATCGACGCCCCATGGACCATGGAGGAATATGCCCTCCAGATCGACGACCTGGCGGATTACTACAGGTACACCACTGATTTCCAGGCAGACTTCATCACAACGGACCTCTTCCTCCACGCCTTCCACCTGGTGTTCGACCGGATGCTGCAGAAATTCGAGCGCACCTACCTGGCTCCCGCCCTCGAAAAGAGCATGAAAACAGCCCTTTCGTCCCTCGCCGGAATAGAAGGGGCATGCGCCTCTGCAGGAGCTGAGAAGACCTGGGCAACGGTTCGGGACATGTTCTCCATCCCCCTCGCCCTCCTCGAGGAGAAGCCGAGAACTAGGACGAAACTGTCGGAAAATGCAGCCGAAGAAGTGCGCCGGATCCTCTCCGCGAAGGATGTGACGGATTCCCCGGTAACCGGAGGAAAAATCGACTATACAGCCTTTCTGCCCAGGGGGCATTACACCCTCAGGCCCGAACTGGAACGGTATTTCCGCGCCATGAGCTGGCTGGGCCTGGCAGAGCTTGTTCTCTTCGCAGAGGACGGTACCCCGAAACCGGAAAATATCGCGGCGGCTGCCCTGGCTGCCCTTGCCCTTGAGGAACAGGCGGAGCAGTGGAACGCCTTCGAGGCCCCCATCGATTTCCTTATGGGCGCATCGAACACGGGAGGGTCCCGAATATACCGCAGGCTGGCCAAAGAGCACATGGGCCCCCTTGCAGAATCACCCCGACCGCTGGCTGACGCGCAGGTTCTCGCGGCTCTCGCGGAGGAAATAAAAAAAACCGTCCCCGGCCCCCTGATCCAGAGCACCCCCGGCGGTGAGGACCAGACGAAGGACTTCGCCTCCCGTTTTCCCGTCTTCCGTCTGTCCGGAAAGCGGTTCACACCTGACGCCTACGTGATGAACATGCTCACCTCACCCCGTGTCGGGACCGACGAGAACCCCCGCAACCTCCCGCAGGGAACTGACGTCATGGCTGCCCTCGGATCAAAGGCGGCTGACAGCCTTGCGGCGAAAAACAACCGGGTAAAGGGGTATGCTGACGGCCTGAAAAAACTCAGGCTCTGGATGGAGGACCACCTTGCCGCCGGAGAGACTGTCTATTCCCTGTGGATAAAGGCGTTCCGGGACGGGTTCAGGGATTCCGGATCGGACCAGTTCTTCTACAGGTCCCCTGCGTGGCAGCTGAAGAAGCTCTCCACAATCTCAGCCTCCTGGGCCGAACTGAAGCACGACACCGTGCTGTATGCCGAACAGTCCGGCGCCGAGATGGGGGACGGCGGCTACGATGCCGGGCCTTTTGCACCGCCGCAGCCGAGGGGATACGTGGAACCAGACCCCCAGGCTTTCGATGCCCTGCTGGCGGCGGTCACCCGGCTGAAGGAATTTGTCACCGGATTCGCCATGGAGCCTGAAGAAGAGGACTTCCAGAAGGAAGGCATCCCCTATGTCCTCAGGCTCGAGACCATGACGGAACTGCTGACCACCGCCCGGGACATCGCGGCAAGGGAGGTCGGCGGAAAGCCCCTGACAACACAGGATTACGAGAACATCAAGTACCTCGCCCGTGCTTTCAACGCCCAGCTCCTGCTGCCCGGTGAAATGGTCCGGGACACGGAGCAGCTCCGCATGGCGCTGGTCACGGATATCGCCACCGACTACTTTGGAGGCAGGGTGCTGCACATCGCGTCCGGCAGGCCTCAGAGGATCCACGTATTCGTCAACGACGCTTCCGGCGGTCCCCGGGTGACGAGGGGATTCATCTTCTCCTATTACGAGTTTCCCCGCTCCCTGGGTGACGGCCGGATGACCGACGAAGAGTGGAAGAAGATCGTCTACGACGACAGTCGGGCGGATGAACTCCGAAAATATCATCCTGCATGGTATGAAGAGCTTCGGAAATAAACTTCTCTCGGCACTCCTGATATTCCTGGCTCTCACCGCGGGAAGCATGTCCTTACAGGAGGCGGAAGCCGGGGGATACTCCCGCTCCGCCTCCTCCCCGCAGGACTTCTCCGGGGAGAGGAACCGGCCGGTTCGGGTAAAGGGGGGGATCACTCCCCATCACGACGTGGCTCTTGGAATGATCCACCGGTTTTACGAACGCATCGGGTCAGCGGAGGTCCGGCGTGTCTGGCTCTTTTCCCCGGATCATTTCCGCAGGGCCCGAACTTTCGCCGCCCTGTCTCCCGGCGACTGGCACATATCGGAACGGATCCTCGAGGCCGACCGTGAGGCCTGCAGGGTTCTCGCGTCCCTGTCCGTGGCAGAGGCAGACGAAGCGCTTTTCAGGCATGAGCACGGCATAACGATCCATATCCCCCTGGTGGCCCGTTTTTTCCCCAACGCGTCAGTGGTCCCGATGGTCATCGGCGCAAAAACGCCTGACCTTGCGCTGATCATCCTGAAAAACGCCATAAGAGACCTGGTCCGGGACGGCGATGCCATCATACTGAGCATGGACCTGTCCCACTACAAACCGCCGGAGGCCATGGCGGCCGAAGACCGGAAAACACTTGAAGTCCTGACGAAACTCCGCCCGTACGGCACAAGGGACATTGACGTGGATGCCCGCCGTGCCGCGGCCCTCGTGCTGATGCTCTTTCGGGATCTGGGTATTAAAGAGGGAACCGTTCTCGAGCATTCAGATTCCTCCCGGATCCTCGGCCGCAGGATCGAATCGGGAACGAGCTACGCCACCATCCTGTTTGCGGAAGGCCCGCATCCTCTGCAGACCGGAAAAAATGGCGGAGTGGAGGAGCTGGAACAGAAATAGAACAGAACACATTTTACAGAAGAGGTGAACGAATTGATCAAATGCAAAAGACTGCCCGCGCTGCTTCTCGTTCTTCTGCTGCTCGCTGCCGCAAGTACCTTCGCTCCTGCCGCCTGGGGAACTGCAAAGGGTTTCTCCGCCGCTGAACTGAAGAAGATGAGTACCTTCCTGTCGAACTTCACGGAAATCGGCTACATGAATTTTGACGCCGAAGATTTGCTGAACAGTAATGATCCTGCAGACATGATCCACTTCGGCATCCGGCACAACTACATCAACAACTTCAAGAGCCGGATCGCCCTGTGCAAAAACACGAACTGTGAGTGGGGCGCCCTCGTCATCCACGGCAAATACGTGAAAGAGAGCATAAAGAAGTATTTCGGCGCCGACTACCGAAACCTGGTGAGTGTTACCGACCGGGATCTGCCCTATTATTACGACGGCACGTACTACCACTTCGACGGGGCTGACGGCGAAGCCGTTTACTACGCCAGGGTCGACGAGGCAGTCCGTGACTTTGATGGAATGATCGTCATGCGGGGCGAGATCTACAATTACGCGGACAAAAAGGATATTCTGGGAAAATTCAAGGCCCTGGCGAAGCCCCACAAGTACGGGGGCAGGAATACCTGGGCCATCCTCCGCATGGAGACCGAGTTTTAAATTTTTCTCAGCCAACCCATGGCTGTCATCCTGAGGCGGTCTCATCGCCCGAAGAATCCGGGCTTGATTCTCAGGACCTTGGGCCAGATCCTTCGCTATCGCTCAGGATGACAGCAAAACCAGGTCCTTCTCTTTGTTCAGGACGACACCCAGTACTCTGTCATTCTGAGGAGCGCAGCGACGAAGAATCTGGGCTTGACCCTGGAGGCCTTAAAAGCCCTGAACCAGATCCTTCGCTGTCGCTCAGGATGACAGGAAAACCAGGTCCTTCTCTTTGTTCAGGACGACACCCAGTACTCTGTCATTCTGAGGAGCGCAGCGACGAAGAATCTGGTTTTCAGGAACTGGAAAGAATATCCTTAATTTCCGGGTACTTGTCCAGAAGGTGCGCTTCAAAAACCACGTACGCCTTCGCCGCTTCCGGTGCATTTTTTCGTATTCTATCCCCGTCCAGGTCAATACCGTATCCATGCCGCTGCACATGACGGTACCGAAGCATTCCACGGAGGTCTCTCTTTATCTCATCAGGGTAGAGGCTCATCCGCCGAGCGGCTGAAAGAAGATTGTCATGCCAAGACTCGTCTTTCGGCAATTTCCTCGAGTGTACTTTCTCGATCAACAGCACAAGAATCTGTTCTACTCCCTGGTATACATCGGATAGAAGAACACCGATTCCCATGGTCTCGAACTCGTTCCACTCAGGTATTTTCAAGGCGCGCTCCAGAGATGCAAGCGTCTCCCTGTTTTTCCTGAGCAGATTACTGAGCGACTCGAGATGGCTGGGCTTCATAGAGAAGAACTCCTTCGTCAAAAATGATGGGGTTCAGCCAGTGCCCGTCCTCTATACGGACAATGTCCACGGGCTTGCGGTCGAGTTCGTCCGCCCACATCAACTCATCCCAGAAAGCGTCCAGATCGTTCTTCGAAACTCCCTCTACGGCAAGGTCCACGTCATGGGCTTCTGCTGGAGAGTGAAGAGACGAGCCGAAGAGAAACACTCTCGCCGCTCCGTATTTCTCTGCAATTCTTCTGATGAAATCCAAGCCTTCCTTTTCCAGCACGTCCATCACCTCGCTTTATTTTGGGGGCGGCTGTCAGTTCATTATAGCATCCCGTGTTTTCACTTGTTCTACGAACATGATCAGAACGCCCGGTTCCACTTCTGCCCGGAAAGAGAAGCGTCATTCCCGAAAGGGGCAGTCCATGCGGTAGAAGCATCTCCGGCACCGGTCGGTCCGGGGCGAAAACGGGCCCTGGGCTGCCCGGAGGGCGGCCGATCGTATGTCCTCTTCCACTGCCTCCCATGATGCCTCCGGCATAACCGGTTCCCCTTCTTCCCCGGTCCGCAGCCGGATCAGGCGGATATCCGTCTCCGAGCCGCCGAACAGTGTCCGTGCGGCGCATCCGTAAAAGAGGAGCTGGGAATCGTAGAGGAACTTCCACGACGGCTCTTCCCCTGCATCGAGCCTGTCGTCACCGGCCGTTATCTTGTAATCCCTTATGAAGACCCGGTCCCCGTCACGCCAGAGGGCGTCCATGGCTCCTGTGAGCAGCGGCCCGTCCTTCAGGGCGATCCGGAATGGGATCTCCCGGGAGAGGCTGCCCGAAGCGGCAAGGGCGGCAAGTTTCTTTCCAGCCTTGCCCTCCGCGGTGGTCGACAGCCATTGCCGGAGTGCCTTCCGCTCCCCGGCGTCGTTCCACGACGGTCGCAGCCTCGGGGGAAGCCGGGAGGGGAGAGAATTCCCAAGGAAGAAGTCCAGTCCCGGGACCGTGAAGTCCCACCGTGCGAGGACCCAGTGGGCGAGAGAGCCCAGGTCGGCGCCGCCGAACTCCTCAGACGAGGGAAGCTCCCAAGTCAACTCCACTCCCTGTCGGAACTTCATCCGCCACGCCGCCGGGCACCACGAGAAGAGGGCGTAGGACGTGGCGCTCAGGCGCTCGTACCGCAGGTCATCCGGCGACGGCAGGGGAACGCTCCGGCTCCGGGGAACTTCATCCGGTCCGTCGTCCCTGTTTTCGGGGCTGATCGGGCGGTCGTCCTCCTCTCCGCCGGGAGCGGGCAGAAAATCCGGCCCCAGAAGGTCGAGCCACGATCCCTCCTTCGGGGAAGGAACGCCCTCCTTGTCCAGTGTGCAGGGAGAGCAGAGGACCAGGCTGTCCATGGCCCGGGTGCAGGCCACGTAGAACAGGCGCTGCCATTCCTCCCCGGACTCCCGCTTCTCAAGGAAGGAGGCAAGCTTCCCCGTTGCCGACGTATTGTCCTCTCCCCCGGAACACCATTCCCGGGGGTAGAATGACGCACCCACACCCAGCAGAGGCGACGCCTTCAGGGATTCCCCTCTTCCCCCGCTCCCCCCGGACGCCCTGTTCATGTCGAAGACGGCAACGATGGGAAATTCAAGCCCCTTTGCGCTGTGGACCGTCATGACGCGGACCACGTCTTCGTCCTCACCGAGGGGAGTGGGCTCCGCTACCGACCACCGGCCCGACCGCATGGAGGCGAAATATCCCGCGCACCCTGACGGGTCGGGACCGAAGATGGCCTCGTACTCCCTCACCATGTCGAGGGCCTGCCGGAGATTGGCCAGGACGTTCCTGCGGTTCCAGGCAGGATAGGACCGGAGGAACGACTGGTTCCGGAGCAGTGAGCAAAGGGCGGAGAAGAGCCCCCTGTATCGTGCCTCCGTGCGCAGTTCCTCAAGGCGGGCCGCCCTGGCGGGGTGGAGGCTTCCGAATTTCTCACCGTCGGGGAAGAGGGCGAAGCATTCTTCCATGGAGAGCCCTGAAAAGGGAGTCGCAAGGTAGGCCAGGAGCGCCCCCCGGTCCTCCGGAAAAGCAAGGGTCCGGATGGCGGCATCCAGGTCCCCGATCTCCCCCCGGGAAAAGTACTCCTTTCCCTTCTCGAAGACGGCAGGAATGCCGGCCTCGGACCTAAAGACCTTCTCCAGGGCGGGAAAAACCGTCCGTGCCGGCACGAGGACCGCCATGTCCCTCCACAGGGCAGGCCGCATGATCTTCTCTTTCTTGTCCCACACGGGCTTCCCGTGGAAACCGGCCAGAGTTTTCGCCAGCCCCCGGGCGACCCTTATCCGCACCTCGTTCGTTTTCTCCGTCTTTGCCTTTCCTCCGTCGCTCTCAAGAGGCCGGGCGTACCGGATCACCGACGTTACGGAAGGGATGGACGTCTGTTCCCGCCTTTCCCCTGCCTCCGGGTCGCCGGGGAAGACCAGTTCCTCGTATTTCTGGGGAAGGGAGGACGAGAGCCCGTCCCGCCAGACCCTGCCGAACAGCCCGTTTATATCCTTCAGCAGGGAGGCCCTGGTACGAAAGCTCGCCTGGAGGGGAATATAGCTGTCTCCCTCGTTCCTCCGGCCGATCAGGCCGCCGAAGAGTGTGGGGTCCGCGTGGCGGAAGCGGTAGATGGACTGCTTCA